>Ga0182742_1000367_pt1 | contig 75448 bp, 69 predicted proteins | sample eDN5th37CBELigMG_FD_128880 | JGI IMG/M metagenome (GOLD analysis project Ga0182742, IMG submission 128880) | Enriched Miracle-Growth compost microbial communities from Emeryville, California, USA - eDNA 5th pass 37_C BE-Lig MG (version 2)... ...
AAGAGTAAAACATTTTAGGGAGATGACTGTTAGCGAAAAACTTGTTTATTTAGAGAATTTCCCTGTGCAACTCGGACCCATATCTTGTTTATACATCACTGAAACAACTACTTATACGGGAATCCTTTTAAATAAATTTGAAGAAGCAGTTGAGATTAAGCTTCCTAACACTACAAAAGCCACTATTATGATAAAAGATTTGCAAGATATTCGAATGCTCGGTTTTCACCACTAAATGCATTTCACTCCTAGCTCATATGGGCTAGGTTTTTTTATTCGATAGAAAATCCCCCTACAGAGACAAATCATTCTGTCTATTATAGGGGGAATGCTCTTTGGCTATATTTACTTAGCAAAGGTCAAGGTTTACATCTTCGATACACTGAATAGCGCAGAAGCAAGAGAGATCAACAGTTACGCAATCGTTTGTTGCCTCAAAGTCTTCAACTTTACATACCTTGTCGAAGTCTATGCAGCATTTCCCATGTCCAGTTAAATCAACTGGATGACCATCGCAATCCATTGGCTTTAACACTCTTAGTGTTGCACAGCAGTTATCAAATACCTCTTCGACTCGGAAGTAAATGGATACACATGCATCGCCGCACCCTTTAAAGAAAGCATGAAATGGTGATCCATCAGCATTTTTCAGAACAAACACGCGTGTGTTGACTCTGTCTTTCATATTCGGGCGAATGGCGCCAAGTGGCTCCATAAAGCAGTTTGATCCGCAACCACAATCATCTTGAACATTATCTTGGATATCTAAAATCGCACGGACTACATCACATACACAGCCGCTAGTTGAGTGTCCGGTTCTTTTTCCACAACCCATAATTTTTTGGCCTCCTTTTCTTTATTGGATGTTTACACTATAAGATATTTAAGAAAGGGCATTTGGGTGTCGGACAAAAGCCCTTTTTCACTAAAATTAGGCTGTAATTTTGATAAACTCTAGGTGAAAGGAAAACCAGGCTGCGATTTCCCATTTAACAGCCTGGTTATAATTTCATCCATTAGTGTTTAGAATCTGATTCCATTTCTGACTCAACATCGCCTGAGCTACTTAGGATAGGCAACTGTAAGCCAGCATTGATTGCAGGTAGAGCAATCGCTAATTTAGGTGCAATTTGGATTGGAAGGACGAAAGCACCGCGTTTAGCATTAACAATTTGTCTGACGTCTCCGCTATTATCAGCTTTTACCTCTGCGCGTTGTGGTTGATTTTGTCCTGTGTTTTGTAGTGTATCATCATCGCTACGGCCACCGCGGCCACCCCTAGAGTTACCCCATTTACTTTCTAACATCTATAAACACACTCCTTTTCAAATTTTTATTCGTGCAATTCGGTAAACGAACGAGTTTTACAATGGGATCATAGTTTATTCGGAATCGGCGTCTGCTGATTTCTCAGGATCCGGAAGTTCAAGTTTAAAAAGGGTACGGTCATTAAATGTTAACTTCACATTTCCCCGCAAATTTCCCTCTAATTTAGGGAGAAACCTTTTATTTTGAAGAAATTGTCCGATTAGCGGTAAACCCTTCTGGAGCTCCTTAAGATTTTTCAGGACACTTTCAGCAATACTGTCATTGACTGCATCCATGATTTTCTGCATATCTTCTTCGTTTAACTTGTAGTCTCCACCTAAGGGATACTCCTTCCCATTGACAAATACAGTTGGGACAGCAACAGTGATATCTTGACTGTCTTCACTCATTCATCTTCACCTCCTTTGCACTTACTACAGTATATAGGGAGAGTGACCAAGCCGTTTCCGCTAATATCTTGGTTCATTCGCACATTTTTTAGATATTAAGCCTTCAAATAAAAAAAACCGTTAGGAATAATCCTAACGGAATGCGTAAGTTCATAGGCTGTTTTCTTAAAGATTGTTGTTAAATCCCTAATGCCCATTTTGTAATGCTTTCGCTAATTAAAACATTCAACCGAACAGTTATCAGCTAAAATGTTAATGGCCATTACATAATATGAAAACCTGAATCAACATGGATGTTTTCACCGGTTATACCACGCGATAAGTCACTGAATAGGAATACGGCCGTATCGCCAACCTCTTCAGGAGTTGTATTTCTACGTAAAGGTGCTTTTTCTTCAATTTCTTTTAGGATTGAATTAAAATCACTTACCCCTTTAGCCGACAACGTGCGAATTGGACCAGCAGAGATTGAATTCACTCGAATATTTTCTTTCCCCAAGTCACTCGCCAAATAACGAACGCTTGCATCCAATGAAGCCTTTGCTACACCCATGACATTGTAGTTTTCGATAGCTCGCTCTCCCCCTAGGTAAGTAAGGGTCACGATACTTCCACCATCAACCATTAATTTCTTTGCTTCTTTGGCAACAGCAGTCAGTGAATAGGAACTAATATTATGCGCGAGTAAAAATCCATCACGAGTAACATTTAGGTAATCTCCACTTAATTCTTCCTTATTGGCAAACGCAATACAATGAGCAACGCCTTGAATGCTGCCCACTGATTCCTTAATTCCATTAAAGCATGCTGCAATATCCTCATCTTTGGTAACATCACAAGGAAGCACAAGATAGTTTTCATCTAAGGATGCTGCTAGCTCCCGAACACTTTTTTCTAGCCTCTCCCCTGCGTATGTGAAAATAAGGTTGGCTCCTGCTCCGTGAAGAGATCGAGCAATTCCCCATGCAATGCTACGTTTATTTGCTACACCCATTACGACATATGTTTTTCCTTCTAAAGAAAAGGTCATTGGTAATCCTCCTGTTAATACAAGTTATTAGTACCTAGTGCTAATATTACAACATATCCAGCTCTTTGAAAAGGGCAAGAACCAAAGTAGTAGATTGTACCACGTGTGGATACGCGGAATAAATGGTGTATATTATGGGTAAATAGGATTGAGCTTTAAATAGATAGAGGTTGGATTCATGTAGAAACACTGTTGAATTTTGTAGATAGAACATAGATATAAATAAATAGAGCGCTTAAGTTTGTGGGTACAACTATTCTTCCACCTCACTTCACACTATACAAAATTAACCCCGCCACTAAATGGCGGGGCAAAATCCAGATTTATCTTGGATATTTCCATATTCCTAACTCAAGCTCCATCTTTAATTCTTCTACATATTCATTTGATCCTGTTACAATCAGACGATCATGTAAACGCAGTTCGGTATCCCCATGAGGCACGATTGAATCCTTCCCTCTAAGAATACGAACAAAAATGACATCCCCTGTAAACGGAAATCGTCTAAGGGTCATCCCATCAAATTGGTCATTTAGCATTTTAATTTCATGTAAAGACGATTCTTGATTCGTCAGAATGTTTAATATTCCTGGCGATTCAATCAAAGCACGTAATAGAGTGGTTGTTGACATCAGCATCGAGAACACCTCAATATCCTGCTGTTTCAAACTAGTTTCCAACTCTGGATTTTCAATCCGGGCAATGACCCTTCCAGCCCCATGTTCTCTTGCTGCACGGGCAATCAATGCATTCGTATTTTCATTCCCAGTTGAGATAACAATAATATCTGCATTGTAAATACCCTGTTGTTTCAGCGTTTCCGGCGAATAATCTTCCACTTCAAGAATATCAAATAGGGAACTAGAAACTTTATTTTCTGCTTTATCTTGTTTTGTATGATATAAGACCGGCTCATATAAGGAAGAAAGTCCCCTAGTAACGGATAGCGTCATTTGGTTTGCTCCAATTAAAGCTACCTTTAACTTCCTATCTTTGCTAGCAGAAAGTGGGAATAGTTTCTTAAAGACAATTGGAGTTATTACACACGAAATAACTGCAACTAGAATTAAAGTCCCACTCATTTCAGATGTAATAACTTCCATTCTTTCTCCAATTGTTGCGGCTGCAATAACGAGTGACAGTGTTGAGGTTAGCAAAAAGCCTGAAGCAATCACAGTCTTTGTATCGTACCACTTTCGCAAAATATATATAGGAATTATTTTTGAAAGTAATAAGGCAACCAACAGGAGTGGAATAAGTAAAAGCATTTTGGGATCACTTAATAACGACCAGATATCCAAACCTACTCCAATCATCACAAAAAAGATTGGTATAAGAAATCCATATCCAAAAGAATCCAGCTTATGAATTAACTCTTGATCAGGTGCTAATAAAGATACAAGCACTCCTGCAAGAAAGGCTCCAAGAATATTTTCTGCACCAACAGTTTCTGATATCCCCACTAATACGATTAGCAAAGTAAAAACTGCCCGAGTTCCAATTTGTGTTGTTCCCGTGGAAAGGGCTGAGACGAATTTACGACTCTTGAAACGATTTCCGATAAAATACAGGACAACTCCTGCTGCGAATAGAAGGAGAAGGAGCCATGTATTTCCACCCTCCGTATCATAGATTGATACAAATACCGCCAGGAGAATCATTGTAACGAGATCTGCAATCACTGCAACAAGTAAGATAATCTGTCCAATGTTTGTCTTCATTAAATGTGCTTCTTTTAATGTCGGTACGACAACGCCTAACGAAATGGTTGAGATAATCAAAGTCATTAAAAAGACATTATCGATAAAACCAGCCAAGACAAATAAATAAGATAAACCTAGTGAAGCGATAAAGATCCCTACAAAAATAACACTTGATATGAAAAAGGCATTCGGCTCACTCTTGTGAGCTGTTGATTTCTTTCCTTTTTGTTTTTTGACTTTAAACGCACTAAAGTCTATCTCAAGTCCGCTTAAAAACATGAGGAAAAGAAAACCTAAAGTGGACAGGGTCTCAAGCCACATATCGTCTTGAACTAAATCAAATCCACTTTTCCCAATAAACAATCCCATAATTATTTCAGCAACAACAACCGGGATGAAATTCAACTTAAATCGATGCAATAAAATAGGTGTTAAGAAAGCAATGATAATAACAATTAAAAGTGATGTAACGGAAGCATGGTGTTCCATCCTATCCCCCCTTACTTAGTAAGATAACTCATAAATGTAGTGGCGATTCCAAAATAAATTAAAATCGAGATGATATCATTAATCGTTGTGATAAAAGGACCGGAAGCCACTGCCGGGTCAATTTTTAACCGGTGCATGATTAGTGGGATAAGTGACCCTGCTAAAGTTGCAACAATTAAAGTAAAAAAGATTGATATTCCCACAAGCATGCCCAGGAAAAGGTCCCCGTACCAGAAATAAATAATTAAAGTAATGAGGATACCACAGGTTAAACCAGTAATAACCCCTGTCCCTGCTTCTCTAATAATGATTTTTATTTTACTTTCATTTTCAAGGTCCCCGGTTGCAATTCCACGTACTGCAACCGCAAGTGCCTGTGTTCCTGTATTTCCTGCCATCCCTGCAATTAGCGGGATGAAAATAGCAAGAATTGCTACTTGATCTAACGTTTCCTCAAATCTGCCAATTAAGCTTGCTGTCAACATTCCTAAGAACAACAAAATCACAAGCCATGGCAGCCTTTTTTTAGCCGCTGATAGTGGATTTCGATCAATTGAGTCTAAATCTGCTATCCCCGCGAGCTTTGAATAGTCATCCGAAGCTTCTTCTTCCATTACGTCAATGATGTCATCAACAGTAATAATCCCTAACAGATGATCTTGGAAATCTACTACTGGTAAAGCAAGAAAATCATAGTCTCGCATCATTCTTGCTACCTCTTCTTGGTCCTCACCAACGGATACAGATACAACACGGTCGTACATAATTTCCGAGATCATAACATCATCTTCATTAACAATTAAATCTCTTAGCGTCAAAACGCCTACTAGACGCTTCTCTTCATCAATGACATAAACATAATAAATAGTTTCAGCACTTGGTGCTTTACTTTTCAAGATATGCATCGCAGAACGAACGGTCTGATTCGCTGCGATCGCAATAAATTCGGTTGTCATGATACTTCCTGCCGTGTACTCCTCGTAATGGAGTAATTCTTTTATCTCTTGGGCAGAATCTTTGTCCATAATGGTTAAATAACTAACGACTTGATCTTTATTAAGCTCATTAAGAACATCGACCGCATCATCCGCATACATATTTGAAAGCATATCCGCTGCATAATCTGGTGACATTTGAGCAAGAACATCGCTGTATTCATCATCTTCAATCTCGAGGTTTTCAAATAGGTTGGCCATTTCCTCTGGAGATAGGAAATGATAAACATGAAGCCGCTCAGCCTCATCCAACTCCTTAAAGAAAGTCGCTTGGTCATAAGAGTGCAACTCAAGAAACTCGGAGCGAAACTTTTCAATGTTGTCAGTTTGAAGAGCATCTAATAGGAGTTCTTTATCGATATGCTGTTTCTGTGAAGACTCCTGGGCTGATTCAGACATAACCATTCCCCCTTTCGAATGTTGGCCACCCCTAGCCTCCTGGTATTCTTTCTCTTTTTAAAAAGCAAGCCCTTAAACAAGAGGCTTGCTTTGCATTAAGATGTTTTTCATATCGATAGGAAGAGGTGCTGTAAAATCCATCCTATTATGGTGAATTGGATGAATAAATTGTACTGCATGACAATGAAGTGCTTGCCTTGCTATACGATTATTATTGCCACCATAAAGACCATCTCCTAATAACGGATGGTTTATGTAGGACATATGGACACGGATTTGGTGTGTTCGACCAGTTTTCAATTTTAGTTGTAGATAGCAGAAATCGTCAAATTGTTGGAGGACTTGGTAACTTGTGTAAGCATACTGTCCCTCGGTACTCACTTCGCGCTCAATAATACTCGTTTTTTTTCGAGCAATAGGCTTTTCAACGATTCCTTTTAAATTTTGGAAATATCCCTCTGCGAATGCTTCGTAAACTCGTTGTAATGTACCCGTCTTTTGTTGTTTGCTCATTAAATGATGCACATGACGATGTTTGGCTATTACAACAATTCCCGAGGTGTCTCTGTCCAAGCGTGTAACAATATGAGTGGTCGCTTGAATTCCGGTCTTTTGATAATACCCAATTATTGCATTGGCTAAGCTGCCATTAGGATGCTCTCTAGAAGGAATAGTGTTCATGTTTGCAGGCTTATTTAGGACTAATAAATAGGAGTCTTCATATAAAATATCAATGGGAATTCGTTCTGGTTGAATCCCTGCTGATGGTTCTTCTGGAGGAAACCTAACCTCAATCTTGTCTCCGAGCTTGAGTCTATATCGAACCGTCACAACCTCATCATTGACAAGGAGATTTCCACCTTTAAATTTAATATCTGTTAAAGCAGCTTTGGAAATTTCCTGTTCAACTAAAAACTCTCGAAGAAGTTTCCCCTCTTCACTCTCAGGAACGGTCCAATTTAATACAAAGCATTTATTCATATTCCCACCTGCAATAATCCTTCCGAAGTTTAGATAATATAATGCCTATTCTATTCTGTCAATTATCTGAGATAAACGAATCATGGACTCGTTTCCAAAATGGAAACGGTCTAAAGCGAGCAAAGCGCATTTTCTCATCAGCTACCCTAAACTGGATAGACTTTACATCTTTATGTAATAACGTTAAATGATCAATGGTCACCTGAAAATCTGGCCTGTTCACCGGCTTTAGGATACAAGTATGATGAGCTGGTAAAACAAGGGGGGAACCTACCGTTCTGAATACTCGATTATTGATTGAGGCCATCTCGGTTAACTGAATGGCAGAAAGAGATGGATGAAGAATCGCTCCTCCTAAAGCCTTATTATACGCTGTACTACCAGAAGGAGTGGCTACGCATAAGCCATCTCCTCGAAAACGTTCAAAATGCTGACCACGAATCTCTACATCCATAACGAGCGTGCTATCGACCGACTTGACGGTAGATTCATTTAAAGCCAAATAACGAGTCTCTCTTCCTCCATGTTGGTAACGAATGATTACCTCGAGAAGGGGATATTCAACAACTTGGTATGGCGTTTTGGCTATAGCGATGACAAGCTTTTCAATTTCTTCAGGCACCCAATCAGCATAAAAACCAAGGTGCCCAGTATGCACACCAACAAACGCCGTTTTATCAAGACGACTACTATATCGATGGAAAGCGTATAATAGTGTTCCATCGCCCCCGACTGAAATACATATATCTGGTTGGTCTTCATCATATTGTAGGTCAAAATCCTGCAGGTAAGTCCTCATCTTATGCATGAGCGTATTAGACCTAGCATCCCCTTTTGAAGTTATAGCAAACCTCATCCTTCAACCACCTCACCTTTTCCAATGCCTACCGTTGGCATCTGTTATTTCTCCTCGTTTTGTTGCAATTCCTTTTTTCTTGAAAAGAAAACCTGTGCTTCTTGTATTTCATCCCTAATTTTAGACATTTCCTCATCAAGATTAAAAGCAGCCTCTGCGGCCCCTTTTAATCTCAGCCTAATTTCCTCTGGGATCTGTCCTTTATACTTATAATTCATGGAATGCTCAATCGTCGCCCAAAAGTTCATGGCAAGCGTTCGTATTTGTATTTCAGCTAAGATCTTTTTTTCACCATTTATCGTTTGAACAGGATAACGAATGACCACATGGTAAGAACGATACCCACTTGCTTTTTTAAAGGAGATATAATCCCGTTCTTCAACAATCTCAAAATCATTTCGGTTCCGTAGGATTTCAACGACTGGTTTAATGTCATCAACAAACTGACACATGATTCGTAAACCAGCGATATCTTGCATTTCTTCTTCTAATTTTTCCAATGAAACGCCTTTTTGATTCGCCTTATCAAGGATACTTGCAATAGGTTTTACTCGACCCGTAACAAATTCTATCGGGGAATGGTCCGTATTTTGTTCATACTGATTTCGCATTCCTCTTAATTTTACCTTGAGTTCTTCAACTGCCTGTTTATACGGTTCTAAGAAATGTTCCCAATGCTTCAAACGCAAGTCACCTCATCCGACCTTTATTCTTCAGATTAATGGGATTTCCTCTCAGCGAACCTTTAGGAGAGGAATCCCTTCATTCATCACGGATGAAGATCTACTCAATTAAAAATATTTTCGACCTTCTCAACCATCTCTTCTCCGTAATTTGTGTTTCCTTTAATATTCTCTATTAGATACTTCATTTCTTCTATAAAAGATTGCAATCGAAGGCGTCCAGCTTGATTTTCTACGTACACCTCAAATTCCGACTTCAAAGCATTATTCACAACATGCCATACTTCTTTTGGTATGTTTACATAATTATATTCTCCGTCGAGTTCAGCTATGTAAATAAAGGAGAGGTGATCAGAGTCAACTAACATTTGTCCTGTTGAAATTAATGACTGTAAATGAACTGGTTCATCTGTAAATAACACTAGCTCCTGATTTTTTATTTCTGCGCTTTTAATATGTATTTTTTGTTTCATAACCTCGCCCACCCTTCATAAATCCTTTTCCATTTTATCATATAGCGTTAAACTTTACCTAGAAGGAGAGCCTATTCATAACCTAATATAAATGCTCCATTATTATGGTCCACATAGGAGCCAAGAAAGGAAATCTCATTATGTCACAACACATTGAAATTGAATTCAAAAACCTGCTCACCAAAGAAGAATTTTTACGTTTATCATCTTACTTACAGTTCCATTCTGAACACTTTAATAAACAAGTGAATCACTATTTCGATACCTTGGATTTTAGTTTGAAAGAGCAAGGGTGTGCACTTAGAGTAAGAAAGAAATCAACTCACTTTGAGTTAACGGTAAAGCAACCTGCTCCTACAGGCTTATTGGAAACAAACCAAACGGTTTCCAAAACACAGGCGGAATCCATGATAAAAACAGGGATCGTTCCACCTGGCCCTGTAGAGAAAGCACTTTCGTCCCTGCTACACAATCAAGATTTACACTATTTTGGCTCACTAACAACGATTAGAGCTGAAAAAAAATACGAAGGTGGTCTCATCGTTTTAGATCATAGCCTTTATTTAAGTACGGAGGATTATGAAATTGAATATGAGGTAACAGATGAAAAATCTGGCTATGAGGTATTTAAGGGCCTTCTAGCGCAAATGAATATCCCCCTACGAAACACCGATAATAAAATTATGCGATTTTATAAACAAAAGAAAGCTGAATTGGGGTCATAAGTTAACTCCAATCAGGAAAATTTATACAATTTATAGAGAATCAAAGCTGTTTGTTTGAGATATGAATTGGGCATTGTTAAAATATAACTCAGAAAGAGAAGCGACTGAAGTTCGCTGGGCTATTTTTATATTAATACAAAAAGGAGTTTTATAATGGTAGAGAATAAGCCTATACCGTTCGAAGCCATCGGCGAGGGTATGCTGCATCAGCTTGTAGACGCTTTTTACATTCGTGTAGCTCAGCATCCTGATCTTGCTCCTATTTTTCCTGATGACTTATCAGAAACTGCCCGCAAACAAAAGCAGTTTTTAACTCAATATTTAGGCGGACCTTCTTTATATACCCAGGAACATGGACACCCTATGCTAAGAGCCCGCCATTTAAATTTTGAAATAACCCCAACCAGAGCAAAAGCTTGGCTCACTTGTATGCATGAAGCAATGGATGAAGTAGGATTTTCCGGAGCGTTAAGAGAAGACTTTTACGCTAGGCTCATCTTCACGGCACAACATATGATAAACACACCTGACCAAGACGAAATAGGTGATAAGTTGTGATTTGGAAACGAGATGAACTATTAAATCAGAAATCGTCTCAAATGCTTCAAAGAAATGAAAAGAAGCCATTAGAAATCTATTCTTTCGTTGACCCACTGTGTCCTGAATGTTGGGCCTTAGAACCGACAATAAAAAAACTGTTTATTGAGTATGGCAAATATTTTTCGCTACGACATGTGATTAGCGGGAAATTAACTAGGTTGAATTTTGGACAAAGAAAACAATATGAGAGCATTGCCGAGCTATGGGAAAAAACCGCCAGTAGAACAGGAATGTCCTGTGATGGGAATCTATGGCTAGAAAATCCGATTTCCTCTCCCTACTTAGCATCGGTAGCCGTTAAAGCAGCTGAACTTCAAGGTAGAAAAAAAGGGATTCAATTTCTTCGAAAGCTACAAGAAGTGATGTTTCTTGAAAAACAAAACATCTCAAGTATGAATGTGTTAAAAGATTGCGCCCAGCAAGTGGGGCTCGATATTCAAGAGTTTTTAACAGACATACATTCAGACAGTGCTTCTAAGGCTTTTCAATGCGACTTAAAGATTACTTCTGAAATGGAGGTACAAGAAATACCGACGCTTGTCTTCTTTAACGCGAATGTTGAAGAAGAAGGGCTTAAAGTCACCGGACTTTACCCATACGAGGTTTACGTTCAGATTATTGAAGAGATGCTCTCAATGAAACCAGAAGCAGCCACCCCGCCACCATTAGAAGAATTTCTAAAACACTATAAAACCGTGGCTACAAAAGAAGTAGCTGTCGTATATAATTTGTCAATTAATAAAGCAGAGAAGGAATTAAAGAAATTGCAATTAAAGCAAAAGGTTGAACAACTCCCAGCAAAATATGGGATGTTTTGGCGTTATACGGAAATTTGAGGATAAGAATGAAACGACCCTGTAGCAACGGGCTACAGGGTCGTTTTCTATTAATACGAACAAAGGGGATGGGAGAAATTTTTCACGGTCAAACAAAGGGGTATATGTTTGCTTCTGTGAACAACTTCACGTTACTAATATACCACTACTATAAATAATGAACAATAACTTTGTACGTTATTTCACAATATTGTCAAATATACGATTCATGGATGTCCCTTTATCCACATATAAATGATATACACGATACTTATCAATCGGAGGGAATCCAATGAAAAAAAACTTCCCCTGGATTATTATCATCCTACTAAATCTTTTCTCATTTTGCCTTTATGTATTAGGACTCATGCATATTGTCCCTCTCTTAATTGGTGGTCCTGTTCTGTTTTTATCTCTTCTTTTGTTTTTTATCTTTTTAAATGATCGAAAAAAATTTAAAGGTTTCTAACCCGGGGTCAAAAGTGGAAAGTTCGCGAGTATAGTGATTTGAACACTAGACCATGGTTTAATTATTCTAATCACAAATCATTCAAACCAACTAGAAAAGAGCTGCCGATTAGCGACAGCTCTTTCTATCTCTTCTATGAAAGAAGTGCTTCCATTTCATTCAACTTTTCTTCAAATACCTTACAAGCATCTTCAATTGGTTTTGGACTAGCCATATCCACTCCTGCTTTTTTCAAAACCTCGATTGGATAATCAGAGCTTCCAGCTTTAAGATAATCCAAGTAGCGATCAACTGCCGGTTGTCCTTCCTCCAATATCTGTTTGCTAAGAGCTGTTGCAGCACTAAAACCAGTTGCATACTGATACACATAATAATTGTAATAGAAGTGTGGGATTCTTGACCATTCTAAGCCAATTTCCTCATCAATAATAATATCTTCTTCCCCAAAGTACTTTTTATTTAATTCGTAATAATCCTTTGTAAGCGAGTCTGCCGTTAAGGCTTCGTTGTTTTGTACCTTCTGGTGAATGAGGTGTTCAAATTCAGCAAACATTGTCTGTCTGAATACGGTACCTCTAAATCCTTCAAGATAGTGATTTAGTAGATACAATCTTTTTTGTTCATCATCAATTGATTTCAGGAGGTAATCATTTAATAATGCTTCGTTACATGTTGAAGCAACTTCCGCTACAAAGATGGAATAGTTCCCATATGCATATGGCTGGTTATTCCTTGTGTAGTGACTGTGTAATGAATGCCCCAATTCGTGTGCGAGCGTAAACAAGTTATTCACATTGTCTTGCCAATTCATCAGGATATATGGATTGGTCCCATATGCCCCTGAAGAGTAAGCCCCACTACGCTTCCCTTTATTTTCTTGAACGTCAATCCAGCGATTTTCAAATCCCTCTTTTAGTAAACCAACATACTCTTCCCCCATCGGAGCCAAACCTTTTAAAATCAATTCTTTTGCCTCAGAGTAAGGAACCTCCATTTTTACATTTTTTACGAGAGGTGTGTAAAGGTCGTACATATGAAGCTTATCGACACCAAGGACTTTCTTACGTAGCTTGATATAACGGTGTAGCAAATGGAGATTGCTGTTTACCGTGCTCACTAGATTTTCATAAACACTTTCCGGAATATTATTTGCTGCAAGGGCCGCTTCCCGTGCTGATTTATAATGACGAACTCGTGCATTAAAATTATCTTTCTTAATGTTTCCACTTAATGTACTAGCAAAGGTATTACGAAACTTTCCGTATGTTTCATATACCCCTTTAAAAGCATCCTCTCTGACACGACGATCAGAGCTTTCTAAAAATCGAATATAACGGCCATGCGTAATTTCAGCCTCTTCGCCATTTTCATCCTTTATGGTCGGAAACTCTAGGTCGGCGTTATTTAACATGCCAAAAGTATTAGAAGGGGAACCCATTACTTCTGCTGCCTCGGCGAGTAATGCTTCCTGCTCCGCAGATAAGATATGCGGCCGCTGTAAATTGATTTCTTCGATCGCATGCTCATATAGGTTTAATTCTGTTTTTTCTTTAAGGAAGTCCTTTACTTTTTGTTCATCAATTGCAAGAATTTCTGGAACAATAAAAGCGAGAGAACTTGCAGCTTGTGAGTATAGGTTACTAATTCGATCGTTTAAGCCTTGATAAAAAGAGTTGGTTGTATCTTGGTCATACCTCATGTGGGCATATGTATATAATTTACCTAGGCGTTCTAAGAGCTTATCTTGATATTGCAGGGCTTCAAATAGCTGGTCGGCACTTTCTCCTAGCTTGCCTTGAAAATTTTGAACACCTGGGAGTAGGTCTTTTACTTCCTGAAACTCTTTTTCCCAAACCTCGTCACTTGCAAAAATATCTTCAAGTCTCCATGTATCTTCAACAGGAACTTCACTTCTTGCTGGGAGCTTTTTAACCTGTGATTCGTTTGTCATCCTCAATCCTCCATTTCAAATTCCTCTCAGAATATCCTCTATCCTGATAAGTTCGCTTCAATTCTAGGAAATCCTGCATTTGCGACAAACATTCAACCCGTACAATTACTACTTCTGTACTCATGTGAACCATTCTTGTCTATTTTACGCAGCTTTCTACTATTTCATTATATGGTTACGAAAGAAACTGATTCATAATGATTTTATCAAACTTTTCATAAAATTGCTTTTCTGAGCTTACTTGTTGTTCAACCGAGCTTGGAAGATAAAATGGTCGCACCATTTTATAATGGTAATCGGATATTTCTTCTAGGGTTCCAATACGTTCAAGCAAAGTAATGTATTCATTAATTGCCTCAGAGAAACCTCTCCCCTTCCCTAAAGGCATGGGTCGTAAAGTAATTTCCTGTCTCTGTTTTCGAATTAGAAACGCATTATTTACATTTTGCTTCGAAATAATATCCCCAACTTTCATAAAGCGAAAAAGATCAAGATAAAGATAGGTCTGCCAAATGAGCGGGGCCGTTTCAATAAAGGGTGCAGATGGTACAGGTAGACCTAATTCAGGAGGGAGCAATTGTAGGTTCATCCTTTTTATATACAGCTCGTTTAAGAATCGTTTCTGTGTAACTGTAGGCTGAATGAAAAAACTTGTTTTGGTTTTCTGGAGTTCATGGAGCATTCTAAAAAGGGGTATAGCTGTTACAGGTGAGGGAGTGAGTAAAACAGATAGGCTCGTTTCACTCCTCTGAAAAGTAGAAATTGAAGCAACCACTTTCTTTGATGAAACAGGCATCGTATGTTGAAGAAATATAAAACTTCGGAGATCAGGACAATAAACCGGCATGTTCCACCCTCCTTCTTCTTTTCGTAGAAAAAGATATTGAAAGTGGTTAAACGAAAAAAGATTTGTCCCCATACGCTTTAATTGATTTCCTCCCATAATCCAAATGGGGATCATTCCGTTTGCTAAATATCCTTGTGTTCTTTTATTAAAGATTTCAGAACTAATAGATGAACATTGAAATTCTAGTGCGTATCTCTTATGTTTCCACTCAAAAGCAATATCTGCCCTTTGTTTACAGCTGTTTATATAACTTTCAAGTTCCGCATCTATTCCTTTCAATTTAAGCCATTGATATAGCTGAAGTTTTCCCATCATATGATAAGAGGATTCTCGTTCATAACTTTCTGAACAATTTGCCTCTTTACGATGCGAAAAATGCCAAATTCTTTGGTGGCCTAGCTTTAATATCACTAGTTCTCCACAGACCGGACAAAGAAATTCCTCCCTTCTACGATACTCTTCCAATTCGTCCCTATCCCGAAAATCAGCTAGGGAAATTTTCTCTCCATTTTTTCTATTAGCGACTAACAATCTAGTAGCCTCCCTTCTTCAAATGTTATTCGCCAAAAACAATAAGATCCCTTTCGTCTTGGGCTTGTAAAATAAAATAAATCCAGCTCAGAATAGAACTGGATTTATTTGTACAAAGGAAATACTTATATCATGGCAGGAGCTAAGCTAACTGCTTGGCGGATGGCCTCTTTTAGACTGAGTTCATTCACAATTCCTGTTCCTGCAATATCAAAGGCTGTACCATGGTCAACACTTGTTCGAATAATCGGCAATCCTATGGTAATATTTACACCTGCTTCTAACCCTAATACCTTAATGGGTGCATGCCCTTGATCATGGTACATAGCAACAACAATATCAAAGTCTCCTCTTATTGCCCGATAAAATAATGTGTCTGCAGGAAGTGGCCCATCTACCTGTATGCCCTCTTCTTGTGCCTTAATTACTGCAGGTACAATCTTCTCTTCTTCCTCTCCATTCCCAAACAGCCCGTTTTCCCCTGCATGGGGGTTAATACCACAAACAACGATTTTGGGATTAATGTTACCAGCCTTCTTTAATGTTTCATAGGCAAGTTTGATCGTTTTATATACTCGCTCTTTTGTGATAAGTTCAACCGCTTTCACTAAGCCAACATGTGTGGTGACATGAATTACCTTTAAATTAGGTGCCGTAAGCATCATCGCGTAGTCCTGTGTTCCAGTTAGTTCCGCTAATAGCTCTGTATGTCCAGGGTATAGATGCCCACCCTTATGTAATGCTTCCTTACTAATTGGCGCAGTACATATACTGTGCACCTTATTATCTAATGCCAATTCTATCGCCTTTTCGATATAACAATATGCTGCATGCCCTGCCTCTGCGGATACTTTCCCAAACCCTATGTCTTTAGATACCAGGTTTAAGTCAATACAATCGACTTCACCAAACTCAAACTTTGCTTCTTCAATGTCTGAGATAGAATGAACACTTAATTGTGTGCCAACGATCTGATCAGCTACCTGTAAAATTTTACTATCTCCTATTACAACAGGGTTGCATTGTTGATAAAGTTTCTCATCTTTTAACGCTTTCATAATAATTTCAGGACCAACTCCAGATGGGTCTCCCATCGTAATACAAATAATTGGTTTTCTCATCTTAATCACCTACTTTCGCTTAGTTTAATCTTGGAAATGGCATTGGCTAGTGTATCTTCCCTCCCAAATCCTCCTGCTTTCGTAACAAGTTTTAAAGCATGATTCTGGTTATTTTTATAAACAACGAGAGGAATTCCTTCCTCCACTTCTCCAATCATCTCGACCTTTTTGATGTTTAATTGATAGCATGTTTGATAGGCAATATCTCCACCTGTCAACACAAGCCCGGCTAATCTTATTTTCTTAGTCAAAATTGCACCTATTCTACCAAACTGGGAGGCTAGGTTGTTGCCAATATCATGATTCGTAAGTTGATACAAATCCTTATAAGCTTGAATCTCGCTATTTACTTGCTCACTTTGTTTTATTGTTAGAACGATGCACTTCTTAGAAACCAATTCTATTTCAGCTTCATCTATCAGTTGCAATAGTTCTTCTTCTCGATTTCTGTGCTCCAATAAAAGCAGAGGGTCGATTTCAAGAAGAGAGTAACCATTTTCACGTAGGTATTGAATTTGACTTCTTGTCGTACTCCTCATACTTCCCGCCAAAACAAGAATAGGTAAACACTCCACTTCCTGTTTCCGTTTTATGTGAGGCTTATCTGGCTTGTTCCGGATAGACCTGTTCCTTACTAAGGAATTGGCCAGACCTGCAGAACCTACCCATAAAAATTTACCAATAGAAGGGCCCATACTTTTAGCGATCCTGTCTAAATCTTCTGTTTCCACACTATCAAGAACAAAGTATTTATACCCTTCTATTAACTTTTTAGTAACCAAATGATCAAGTTCTCCGCTTCTGACCTGTTTAATGGAAACCTGATATACCTTCCCCTTACTTTGATTTGCCAAGATATCAGGTAAGAATGAATCTTCGATGGGGTTCTTATAATCTCTAGCAAACTCAGTATCCTCTAATAGCTTATTATTGACAAGCTGATATCCACCTACAACAATTCTTCTATTTTCAGGATAAGCAGGTGCGATGATTGCTCCTTCTAGGGGAGCAAGACTAAGAATGGCATCAATTTCACTTCCGATATTCCCTCTCATCGTTGAATCAATTTTTTTATAAACGATATCCATACACTGCCAGTCGAAATCTTTAAAAAGATCTCTAATCTTGCTAGAGGCAAGCTCACTTGTAAGTGCCCGTGTCTCTGTATTAATGACAATGCAGTCTTCTATTGGTCCGTCCGTAGGTACCCCATCCAGATGTACCGATGTCGGAACATTATGTTTAAATATTTTTATCCCTGTATCATTTGCACCTGTTAAATCATCAGCAATGATCAATATCCCCATTTAACCGCTCCTTAATAGGATGTAGACCTCCACTTCTTCCTGCTATATTTGATTGTTTACAATGAAAGAATACATTTCCTATATCATTGCTAAGACAACTTACCCTTTTACTGAGCCACTTGTTAAACCTTTTACGACTCTCTCCTGTGCGAAAACAAAGACAGCAATCAGCGGGATACTAGCTAGAGTCAATGCTGCCATTAATCCAGGGACGTTAACGGAGAATTCCCCATAGAACTTTTGTAATCCAAGTGGTAGTGTCATTTTTTCTGGTGACTGTATAAGAACTAAGGCAAAAATGAACTCATTCCATATATGAACGAAGTTATAAATTACAACTGTAGAAATGGCTGGTTTAATATTCGGAAATATAATACTCGTGAATATTTTCCAATATCCAGCGCCATCAATTTCTGCTGCCTCTTCCATTTCACGAGGGATTTCCTCCATGAACTGTGAAAAGATAAAGATGGAAATTGGCAAAGCAAAGGCAACATATGGTCCCAATAAAGCCCAAATGGTATCATAGAAACCAGCTTTATTCGACATAACAAAGATTGGAATTAATGATGCATGGATAGGAATCATCATCCCTACAATAAAAAGTAAAAGGATAGGACGATTCAAACGGAATTTTAAACGACTAAGTGGGTAACTAGCTAATGCTGCTACAAACACGACAATTGCAACTGAAACGACGGAAATGATGATACTGTTAACAAAGTAATGCGTTAACCCCATTTCAAAAACAGAAGCATATTGCTCAAAGGTAAACATCTCAGGAATAATCGTAAACGGGTTAACAAAGAACTCCTTCATTGTTTTAAATGAAGTGGCAATCATATACAGAAACGGATAGCTAGTAAAAACAACCAATACTGCTGCTAACACGTATAGAAATATCTTGTTTGTAATCGCTCCAATTCTCATTCTAATATCCCCCGTTTCTTTCGTACGGAATTTGTATACTGAATAATGATGACACTAATCAACGCTAGAATAAACATTACAGAAGCAATGGTGCTACCATAACCCATATTGAAGTTAATAAAACTTTGTCTGTACATATAAGTACCTAAAATTTCTGTGGCACTACCTGAACCACCACCAAGCATGACATAGAACATGTCAAACGTTTTTAGTGATCCAACTACCGCTAGGATGGAAGAACTCACAATTGTCGGCATCAATGCTGGGAATGTTACATGGAAAAACTTTTGTCTACCATTCGCCCCATCAATTTCTGCAGCTTCGTATAACTCTTCTGCAATTCCAACCATTGATGCTTTAAAAAGAATCATATACATTGGGGCAAATTGCCAAACGATAACGATGAGTACAGCTACAATTGCCATGTCACTGGATGCTAACCAGTGAACCGATTCTAGTCCTACAACATTTAATAACTGATTAATAGGCCCTTTAACCGGGTCATACATAAATATCCATAATAAACCGATGGCAACGGCTGACATTAAGAATGGCAGGAAATATAATACATTCAATAATCTTTTTCCTCTTATTTTACTAAGGACAACTAGAGCCATTACAAGTCCAAGCGGGATTTGAACAAATACGGATACCCCCACTAAATACAAGTTGTTTTTTAGCGCTAGCCAAAAGGTAGGATCCGATAATAGCGTTTTAAAATTTTCCAAACCAACAAAGGTTTTATCGGCTTGTAAACCATTCCATTGGTAAAAGCTATAATTAAAGGTTGAAAAAATTGGATAAAGAATAAAAACAGCATAAATTAGGAGTGCAGGAAGGAGAAATAAGAAAATTGCAGTTGATTTTTTACGTTGTCTTTTTTTTCGGATCTCTTTTTCTGTACTAACGGCTTTGCTACTATTTGTTTTACGCTCTGTATCGATTATACTCTGTGTACTCATTGTAAGACCCACCCTTCATTGAATATAAAGTTCCTGTATCATTGCGGGCTCTTTCCCCTACCGATTGATAGTTGCGCTCCAATGATTTACTTATCTAAAATTCAGTTTAAAGAAAGACGAACTCACCTATTAAACTCTTAAGTGCGATGCCCCTCCCTATCCTACATTTTCCTTAAAGCCTAAGCTAGGAGTCTTACTACTAGTTAAGATGAGATAAAACAGGAGAAAGCTAGATTTACTAACCTTCTCCATGGAATGTTATTTCAAAATCTCTTTTGCCTTTTTCTCCATGGCTTCTGCTGCTTCTTCAGGAGTCATTCCTAAACCAAATAATTCAAATGTTGTATCCTTATGAAGCTCGCCTAGTTCTGGTGGCAATGTTTGGTCATATGGGAACTGAATGGAATTAGCTTCATTTACCCATTCAGTAAAGGTTTTAACATACTCGTCCTCTACGTCTACACCCTTAATCGCAACCACATTTCCAGAACGGTTCACATAATCTTGAGCTGTTTCTAAACTAGTCAATTCATTTAGCAAAGCAACTGCCAATTCAGGATGCTTTGTATCCTTCTTCACGGACCAAGTTGGTGATACCCCTGCACTAATATTGCTTGGATCACCCTTTCCGCCTTCTACAGCAGGAAATTGAAATACGCCTAACTTTTCTTCAAACTCCGGGAACTCTTCACGAACATGGTTAACAAAAGCACCAGTTTGAAGCATCATTGCAGCTTGATCAGAATACATCATTTGTCTCGCTTGACCAGAATCATAAGGAATACCGTTGAATCCAGGGTTAAATGCATCTAACTCTACTAACTCTTGGATATATTTTCCTGCCTCAACGTAGACTTCATCGTCAAAGCCGCCACCAGTTCTACGATGCGCATTTTGGAATACCTCTTCACCGCCAATTCTGTCTGCAAGATACATTAGATAGAATGCACCTGGCCACTTTGGCTGATTTGCTAAAGCAAGTGGGTAAATATCTTTCTTTTTCAATACTTCGATATGAGAAAGAAGTTCACTATAGGTTTTTGGAACCTCTAGTCCATTTTGTTCAAAAATCTCTTTATTATAGAAGAAAGTATATAGTGAAATTCCTAATGGCAATCCATAGATCTTGTCATCAAATTTAGAGTTGTTTAATGCCACTTCAATGAATTTGTCGAATTCAATATCTTGTTCAGTCAAATCCATAACTTTATCAGATTTCACAAACTCTTCTAACCAGCCTCCACCCCAACTAGCAAAAACATCTGGAGCTTCTCCGCCAGACATTGCGATGATTACACGTTGCTTATAATCATCATTGGGTACTTGTACAACATTGACCTTTACATTTGGATTTTTTTCCTCGAAACGTTTAATAGCTGCACCATAAATGTCTTTTCTAGCTCCTGTGTCAAAATGCCAAAAATCTAGTTCAATTTGATCTCCAGATCCAGAATTAGCACCAGATGCTTCATCCTTACTTGTTTCCTTAGAACCTGAACAAGCTGATAATATTAATGCACTCAACATCGCCAATACAATAAACAGAGATATTTTCTTCAAAACCAATCACCCTTTCTATTATGTTGTTTTATATGTTTTTTTTCGAACATCCGATAGATAGTAAGTTAAAGAGAATCCAATTTAGGAAACAACACTCTTATTGGTATGTTTCTTTAATACATTCAGTAATCCATCATTAATTTTACAGTTCTTAAAGGCGAATGATTGCATCACGTCATCAATTTTCTCTTCCGACATATTTTTGAAAAGCTTCGCATAGACTGGCTGAATCAAAGCTCCCGTATAAACGGTTAAAACGGACTGAGAAAGCGCTGCAATATTGAAGCTATGATTGATATCTGCATCCCCAATAACGTTTTCAAGTGTACTAGCCAAATTGGCAATCGTATTTCTAGCCTCACGTCCCGGAAGCCAAATCATCCAATCATCCGTATTTAATTGGTGTTTCATCCGGATAATTGAAGAAATCCGTTCCATATATTCTGATTCCGGGTCCAGCATTGCAAGCCCCATTACCCCTACATCTTTATAAGTCCAAGTCGTCCAGTGGGCTCCAAACTCTTCAAAAATACTAAGTTGATCGTCCATTGCAGCTAAACGGTGAGGTACTTCATCAAGAGGACCATTATATACAGAGCCAAACTCCCCTACCCATAATGGTACTTGATGCTTCTGAGTGAATTTTGTTCCTTGATGGTCTGCAAATACCTGGAGCTGCTTCTCCTTATCCCAATAGACACCGCTTTCAATTCTTGCCGTTTTCGCATCAGCTATCCCTGGGTATGGGCCAGGGCCAAATCCTGCTGCCGTATAATTATGGCTGCTGTATACTAAGTTATCTGCAAAAGGTGCTTCCAGCCCTTCAAAAAACTTCGAGTAATTATCACCTTCAAGAAAAATAATATGGTGTGGGTCAATTTTTCTGACTGCATCAACAGCTCGTCTATATATGCGATTCATTCGATCCCAATCAGGCTTATAGTTGGCAAAGAAGTTATGTGGGTAATCCCCATGTGGTGTATTCACACAAGGTTCATTCATTAAATTGTACCCAGCTATAACTGCTCTTCCTTGATATCGACGGGCAAATTCTTCCCATAAAGCAATAAAACGATCTTGGTACGTTTTGTCGTGCCAAAATAAACTATGCCTGATATCATTATCAGAATGCCAATGGGTGTTTTGATACCCTTGAACCGCGTGAAGATCCAATATTACATATAATCCATACTTTTCACACAACCCGAGAACCTCATCTAGACGGGTAAACCCTTTTTCTTTATAGGAAAATGGATTTTCATCGTCCTCGAAGTGCCTGTAATTCAAAGGGATTCGTATAGTATTAGCGCCCCAGCTTTTAATGAATTTAATATCTTCTTCTCCAAAGAAATGATGTTGCATTCTATCAAACAAGAACTCTGCTTTTGTTACTCCTATTTCTTCCCCAACCGCATGGCGCAATCCGTGTTCGGACCCGGTAAATCCATTAATAAAGTCCTCCATGTTCATCCATCCGCCAATGCAGGTTCCTCTAAGCTGAATTGGATTTCCCTTCGTGTCCGTAATCTTATTTTTATTGACCTTGAGCATCTCCATTTATTCGTACCACCTTTTCGACTGTATTTTACGATAGAATGATAACGACTACGTAAATCCTCTATCATAGAGAAGTCTTTTTTCTACTAAACTCTGTTTATTATTGGAATAAACCAATGACAGTTCTTCACGAAAACATATTAATATGGTAGTGTGCGTGAGTTTAAAGATAAGGTTTATAGAATTAAAAGCTCCTCTTACCACCACCTTCTAGTGATTTTCTTTCCGTTCAGTTATTGTTTACTGGCTATCTGGTCCGAGCTAAAAACAACCGGTATATTTGTTCACTCGTATGCTCCAACAATTTACTTGCATTTCCCATTGCCTCTTCAAGTCTCATAGGACCATTTGTAATACTAAAAGCAGAGGTTAACCCTAAAACAGTACCGTCCATCTCTACCTGACCACAAATCGCGACAACTGGTATTTTATTTCGATTCGATAACGTTGTTAGACCTGCCACTACTTTTCCAAATCCAGTTTGGTAATCAAGTTTTCCTTCTCCTGTGATGACAAGATCAATGTTACCGTCCGCCAAAGTTTCAGGAATTTTTAATGCTTCCATGACAATTTCCACTCCAGGGTGTAAGCTTGCATTCAAAAATGCTAGAAGGCCCCCTGCTGTTCCCCCCGCTGCTCCTGCCCCTTTGAGGTTATGGATTCGTCTCCCCGTCTTCTCGTAAACAACGTCAGCAAATCTCTTCAAGGATTGTTCTAATTCAACAATCTGAGCTACTTTTGCTCCCTTTTGCGGGCCAAATATATGGGTCGCACCATTTACTCCGAGAAAGGGATTATTCACATCGCACGCAAGTTGGAAGGTTGCTTCCTTTATGGAAGGGCTTACATCTGTGTCATCAATAGAGGCTAAATTTTGGAGAGCAAGCCCCCCTTCTGAAAGTTCCTTACCATGGTTATCTAATAACCTAAAACCTAAAGCTTTTAAAATTCCTGCCCCGGCATCATTCGTTGCGCTTCCTCCTAAACAAATAATAAAGGAATTGATGCCTTTCTTAAGTGCGTGCTTAATTAATTGGCCGGTTCCATATGTAGAAGTTACATATGGGTTTAATTCGGATTGTTTTAATAAAGGAAGACCCGAGGCAACGGCCAACTCAATAACTGCAGTACGGCTGTTCCCCAGTATTCCATAATATCCTGTGATTTCCCTACCAAGTGGGTCAAATACATTTACATTAATAACTTCTCCGTTTGTTGCATTGATTAAGGCAGTTAAGGTTCCCTCTCCCCCATCTGCCATTGGAAGAATCATGGTATCCGTATGTACATCCACTTTTTTCAATCCAGACTCAATTGATCTAGCTACATCCAAAGATGATAAACTTCCTTTGAATGAATCAGGTGCTATCAGGAGTTTCATTTTAAAGTTCCTCCATAAATGTATTCGCTTGCAATAATTATAAGATTCTAAAAAATCATTTTATATAGATAAAACATACAATGTTTTTACTCTTTTTTACCTTTTTTTTGTGCAATTTGTATACTTTTATAACCACTCAGAAATTTTCAAGTATAGTGAATCATAGAACCTTTTAGGATTATAGCCTGTTAGTTCTTGTATTTTATTCAACCGGTATAATAACGTATTGCGGTGAATATAAAGTGCTTCCGCTGCTGCTTTTACATTTAGGTCATGAGCAAAAAACACCTCTAAGGTCTCTTTCAGTTCAGATGTTAACTGCTTTTGAATTCTATTTTTCACTTGCAATCGCTTGACTTCATTTATGTCTTTTAAAAGGAGTTGTATCTCCAAGTCTTTTAGATGAATTCTTTGGTCGTTTGACAGTTGCAATGCAAGCCTTAACTGATAAATAGCATCTCTCACTTGTTCTAATTCATCTAAAATATGGCCACTCGCCATCCGCACTTGATCATACTTTGTAAGCATATATCTTTCTAAGAGGTTTTGAATATGGTTAACTACATGGACAGACTTTGAATAAACAAGCAGTAAAAAGGTCTCAGAATCAATAAAAGCATATATACATGAATACGAATCTAAAATTGACCCGATTTCCTTGTAAATTAATGAGAGAATTACTGGCTTCTCTCTATCTGCTTGTTTCAAGGAGAGAGCAATAGGAATGTACGGCCCCAAAAGTTTCCTATTTAAAACTAGTAGTTTTTGGTTAATCTTTCTATAGTTTAAATTTTCGGACATCAACTCTTCCACTACGGTTTCAATCGTTCGAGATTTCCACTCTACTTCATTCGATAACAACTGTTGTTTTATTAATAACTCGGTCATTAATACAACTAGTGAACCAAAATCTAGAATTTCCTCTGGTGTTCCAGAGATACCGACAACTCCAATGATTTCATCCTGATTGAAAATCGGAAAGTTAATCCCTGGCTTTACACCACGGAACTTTTGTACGTCATCGATAGAGATGATTAGAGGCTTTCCTGACGTGACAACTTGAAGAGCCCCCTCGTGAAAGGTATCAACCCTCATTTTTTCTCCTGAGCTCAGAACGATCCCATTATGATCAAAAATATTTATATTATGGCCTAATCTTTTCATTGTTTCCTTAACAACAATATCTGCAATCTCTTTTGTAAGCATACAGTCTCACTCCCTATCATCCAAACTTCCTACACTAGTTTATTTAATAATCTCCTCTTTTTTCTTAAGGGTATTTTTCATTTCATGATAGCATATGTACTAGCATTTTAGAGTTTGACCTGAAATAAAATGATGTCATAAAACAACAAAAAGCCAGTCTCTGTATAGAAACTGACTTTCAATATTAAGAGAAGTATTTCTTAATGGTCGAAAATACATCCTCAGCAATCACTTTATTCCCATATTCCTCAAGACGATGAACGGTTAGACTCGATTCTTCACCATATTCTAGAAGGATACTTAAATAGTCGTCAATAACGTCTTCATCCTCTGATTCCTCTTCAGTAAAATCTGTATATAAATAATATCTTCCTTCATGGCTAAACAAACTAGTCTTAACGTCTATCTTATCAAGATCATGCCTTTTGGATAATGAAATGATATCTTCGAAGTCATTAAAGACAAGTAGGTATTCAAGATCGTCACCAAAAGCCGTATCTGAATCTTGAGCTTTCGGATTAAAATGATGATCAAGCATCTCTTCAATACGATCATCCACTGGCAGATCCTTTAGCTTCTCATCTGATATCGGAAGTTCGAACTTTTGACCATCTTTCGTTACCTGCGTTTTTGTAACTAAGATTTCCAAGCCTTTTTCTAGTGCCTGTACTTGAATCCAAAGTGGCCCCTCGATGGTGAATTCTGCTTCATGATGAACTTCATCCATCATCTCCCAGAAAAGCTCTTCACTTCGTTCGCGGTTGTACCAGATTTCTTCCCGGTCAAAACCTCTTTCTTCTATATCAATGTACGAAATATAAAACTTGACCGTGTTCTCATTGATGCGCTCAATTTCCATTCATTATCTCTCCCTTCCAGGCAAAGAATTGAAGGGACTAAATACCCCCGCAAGACTAACAAGTCCACAAAATTTTAACATAACAGATTAAGACTCATCTCTTTTTAGACAACCTTTATAAGAGGTTGATGATCTTGTACTATTATTTTATGACAAAGCACTGAGTTTTGGAAATAAAAACACTACCCATTTTTAAAATTGGCATCAGCCTAAATAATCATAGTTTGCCGAAGGTTTATGCATATATACTAGGGATAAAACTAGGATATATTCCTTAAATTCTAACAGGTTTTATCAAGTTTTTCAAATAGAAACAAAGCCTCCGTTTCCAAATGGGTCGGAGGCTCGAATTTAATTGACTAACCGCCGAGCTTCTCTCAGCTGATAAGTACGTACTTTTCGCGGTAGGAACCTACGGATTTCGTCTTCATTATAGCCTACTTGTAATCTTTTCTCATCAATAATGATGGGACGACGTAGTAATCCAGGGTTATCTTTAATTAATTCGTATAAATCCTGAAGCGGTAGAGTTTCCAAATTGACATCAAGTTTCTGGAAAGTCTTTGATCGAGTTGAAATAATCTCATCCGTTCCATCTTCTGTCATACGGAGAATCTCTTTAATTTCATCAATTGACAGTGGTTCTGAAAAAATATTACGTTCTTGATAAGGTATCTCATGTTCTTCTAGCCATGCTTTTGCTTTCCTGCACGAAGTACAACTTGGTGAAGTGTATAAAGTGACCACAACTAATCACACTCCTTAATATGATAAAGAACTATATATAGATTGCTCAGCAACATGTATGCTTATTCTTAAATTAAAATTAATACAATTTTATAATCTCTACAGTTAAATTATACACCAATCATCGGACAATGGGTATCCCTTTTCATAAAAAGTTTTATGTAAGAAGGCGCTACACTATATAACGATTGAGAAAGTAATAGGTTTCAAAATTTGTTTAAAAATTTTCTTCTTTTTCCCTAAAACCTTATGAGAACCTGGAAAATTCTTAGTGTTACGCTCCAATGAATAGCCCAATACAAAGTTAATTACCCTACTTTGTAGAACTTCAAACTAGAGAAAGTGAATTTTCTTTGTGATTCTCAATTAAACCTTAGAAAATGAAAAAGCAATCACCCATAGGGTGGTTGCTTCCCAACTTAAATATCCTCAAGCAAATCCTCATAATCTTTACGTTTCTTTAGGACCTCATCTACTGGTTGGTAGGATTGACCGTAAAATTCTTTATCCTTATACGTGTGTACCATATTATACGTCTTTTTCATCGCCTCAAAGATTTTCTCTTCAGAATCATTTGTTGGTGACCAATATAGAATTTCAAGCTCATTCAATTTGTTTGTTGCTAACGACCTGCGGCTATATCCAATTGAACGAGCATGCTCAAAGCCCTCACGTTTATAAAATTTCAAGCGCTTCTCTGTATCTGTATCTTCATAATCTATTGGTTCTACCTCTAAAATAATTGCCTTTCTCTTCTCTTTTAATTTTTCGATCAAGCTATGGCCGAGCCCCTCACCTCTTGCTTCTTTTGACACAAATAGGTAGTCAATAAAAACAAAATCTTCAAGTTCCACATACATTAAGACATGTTTAGGTCCTTCATCCTTATGATAAATTTCGGGACGTTCCTTTAATAGCGTTTCCATATGTTCCTTTGATTTCATTTCCTCAACTGGAAAATATTGATTTAACTTTTCATACCAATGCATACTATAAGCCTCCTTAAATAATATTTTCATTCTAAAACGTAATCCTATACAGATTCCTTTCTCCTTTCGAAATACATCTTTTAATACTGAACCATTTCTTTTACAATATATATATATAGAATAGCAGGTGTTAAACCTATATAATCAGGTTATACGAAACGAATCCCTACTTGGACAGGAGATGGAGGTTTACCATGGGTGGATACATAGTAGATTTTACAATTGTCGCTTTATTGATCATTGGTATTACCGCACTAAATGGTGTAATGAGTAATGCGATTGGATTAAAGGTTTTTGGTGGAAAAAACAAAAATGAGATTGTCGACAAATCCGTTAGCCTACAAACCGGTTGGAAGAGCGTTGGTGGAACGAAGAAAAAATAACCTAAATTCGTAATTACCCTGAAAATTCAATTTTAAAAACATTGGTCTGAAGTAATGTTCTTTAGGCCTTTTTCTATTGGTCTTTATTAATATTTTTAAGCAAGCGCCTATACTCTATTACGAAAACCATTTAATTACTAGTGTAGATTGGCTCTAAAACTGCTATATTAAAGCTGTATCGTCACAAGAGGAGCTGTGTGAAAAGTGAAATCATTTATTCGAAATTATCGATTTACCTTAATCCTTTTAGGTTCTATTTTGCTTGGTGGGGCTATTGGGCTCCTATTTGGTCCCAGCGCTAAAGTTCTACAACCACTAGGGGATTTATTCTTAAATTTATTGTTTATGATGATTGTTCCCTTAGTCTTTTTTAGTATTTCCTCAGCGATTGGCAACATGAGCGGAATGAAACGACTCGGGAAAATCATGGGAAGCATCCTAATTGTCTTTTTTCTTACGGCCTTGATTGCAGCAGGTCTTGGCATTTTAGGTACTTCTATTATTAACCCGTTAAAAGAGGCTGACATCTCATCCATTAAAAGTTTCATGTCTGCACCAGAAGAACCAGCATCTACGGAAGAAATATCGTTTTTTGGTCAGTTGGTCAATACTTTCACCGTTACTGATTTTTCGCTTCTATTCTCTAAAAACAATATGCTCCAACTCATTGTTTTCTCTGTTTTATTTGGAATTGCCACTGCCTTGGCGGGTGATAAGGGCAAACCAATTGCCACTTTTTTATCATCAGGATCGGCTGTATTTATGAAAATGGTCAGTATTATTATGTACTATGCACCCATTGGATTAGGTGCGTACTTTGCTTCGATAATCGGACAACTTGGCCCTCAGCTTCTTGAAGGCTATGCAAGGGCGTTTGTCTTGTACTTATTGATTACTGGTATCTATTTTTTAGGCTTCTTTACTCTATATGCTTTTATTGCTGGTGGAAGTATGGGGGTCAAGGTGTTTTGGAAGAATGCAATTACGCCATCCATTTCTGCACTTGCCACCTGTTCAAGTGCAGCGTGTATCCCTATTAATTTAGCGGCAGTTCGTAAAATGGGGGTTCCGGCAGATATTGCAGAAACGATTGTTCCACTGGGCGCTAATACCCATAAAGATGGTTCAGTCATTGGCGGCGTCATTAAAATCGTTTTCTTGTTCACTTTATTTGGAAAAGAAATGACTAGCGTCTCGAGCATTTTGAGCATATTTGCAGTTTCCTTTTTGGTTGGTGCTGTTATGGGTGCCATTCCAGGAGGCGGAATGATTGGCGAAATGTTAATTTTAAGTGTATTCGGTTTACCGCCTGAAGTCCTTCCTATCATTGCTGTTATCAGTACCATTATTGATGCACCCGCAACCTTGCTAAACTCAACTGGAAATACAGTATGCGCAATGCTTGTTGCACGAATAGTCGAGGGGAAAAACTGGTTGAAGGATGCAATCGATAATAAAAACATTGAGACTCCTATTTAGCAGTACAGAAAAAACACTCGTCTTCTTGATTCTAATCTAATAGTGATTTATAATTTTCTCATTAGAAGATGATACTTAAGGCGTTGACAAAGAGTAGTACACTTGCAGAGGTTTATCAGAGAGTTTGTGGATGGTGCGAACAAACAACCGAGCTTGTGGAATGGACTTTCGAGCCTCTACTGTGAAACAAAAAGTACCAGTAGACGTTTCCGGCGTTATCGGATCATGCAGTTGAACGCATGAATAAGAGGCTCTTGTTTAGAGTAATTAGGGTGGCACCGCGGACCATTCGTCCCTATTTGATGGGGATGTATGGTCTTTTTTCTATTCTTTAAATATTTCGGAGGTCAAAAAAATGAAAACAATCTTCTCAGGAATTCAGCCTAGTGGTACTATTACCCTTGGCAACTATATCGGAGCGATGAAACAATTCGTCGAGCTTCAAGATGAATATAATTGTTATTTCTGTATTGTTGATGAACACGCTATCACTGTTCCTCAAGATAGGCTACAACTTCGTCAAAACACAAGAAGTCTTGCCGCCTTGTATTTAGCTTCAGGGATAGACCCAGAAAAAGCGACTCTTTTCATTCAATCAGAGGTCCCAGCACATGCCCAAGCAGGATGGATGTTACAGTGTGTTGCTTATATAGGTGAACTTGAAAGAATGACTCAATTCAAAGATAAGTCTGCCGGTAAAGAAGCAGTAACAGCTGGGTTACTTACCTATCCTCCACTAATGGCAGCAGATATTTTACTATACAGTGCCGACCTCGTTCCTGTTGGCGAAGATCAAAAGCAGCATATTGAGCTAACAAGAGATTTGGCAGAGCGATTTAATAAGAAATATAATGATATCTTTACAATTCCTGAAGCACGAATTCCAAAAGTAGGAGCAAGAATCATGTCCTTGCAAGATCCATTAAAGAAAATGAGCAAATCTGATGCTAACACAAAAGGTTTCATTTCAATGCTGGATACTCCAAAACAGATTGAGAAGAAAATCAAAAGCGCAGTCACAGATTCTGAGGGAATCGTAAAATATGATAAAGCAAACAAACCAGGAATCTCTAATCTACTTTCTATCTATTCCATACTGACCAATCAACCCATTCAAGAGCTTGAGCTAGCTTACGAAGGAAAAGGTTATGGAGATTTCAAATCAGATGTCGCAGAAGTTGTGGTAAAAGCAATTGAACCCGTTCAAACTAGATACCAAGAACTAATGGAATCCTCCGAGCTTGATGATATTCTTGACATCGGCGCGGAAAAAGCTAATTTAGTTGCAAGCAAAATGGTGAAAAAGATGGAAAATGCAATGGGACTAGGAAGAAAAAGAAGATAAATTGAATTAAGCCAAAATTAAAAGGAGCCATTGGCTCCTTTTAATTTACCTTTGATCCGTGTTCCATTTCCCATAGCTTCTCGAAAAAGGTTTGACCTTTAATTAAATTTTCACAAAAGGCATAATGTCTTTTTGACCACCCATATTTCGTTTCATCATATAGTTCCTCCCAAACTTCCTCAAAAGAAAGTTGTTGAATCGTTTCATACTTTTCAGGGCTCCATTCAGTCAGCCAGTATCTGACCTCGGCAACATTTTGAGAAGAATGCAACTGATCCATCGCCATAAACAATAACTGCTTTAACTGTCTTTCTTTTCTAGTAAGTCCCCTCATTAAATCTGGGGCTGGTGAAAGAATATGATAATCTTTCAAGGATGAGTGATCGTTAAAGTTATAGTTACTTGTTTCTTGGTTTTCAAGCATTTCAAAAACTAGTTGTTCCTGCCTTGGAATTAATCTACTTTTTCGGATTGGGATATTATATCCAATCGTATCTACCGCCAAAATCCCAACTCCATCTGATACGACAAAACAGTAATCCAATTGTACTCGCTCATGATTCTTCCTTAAAAAAGCTTTTTGATAGATATCATCCATAAGTTGCTGAGGCAATTCTGATAAATCATTTTCTATGTAATTAAATAATAGAGAATCAATTTTTAATAGTGGCACCTGGTCCAAAAGTTCTACACCATCATCTTTTCTCCATTCGTGGAAATGGCAAACATTGTATCCATTTTCTTCACCTTCAAACCAATTCACCCAAACATCGTGAAGATACAACATGATTACAACCCCTCTCATCAAGTTACTCTTTGCACTCAGTATGGGCAGACATAAGTAAAATTATTCCTTATTTCATACAGACCGACGAATATTAATAAGTAATTTTCCTTCTCCCCCTCATTAAGGATTAAAACAAAAAAACACTGCATTCGTTTGCAGTGAATCTATAATTCAATATCTTTATAATTCGACATCTTTCACGAACTTTTTAGAGGGTAGGATAAATGAATCCTCGGTGGACAATATATTTTTTTCTTTAAATAGTGTTACAATCTTGTACCCTAGTGCGTAACCAATCATTGGAGGATACTTTTTAAGCCCAAATAATAAATCGTCATGCAATCTACTTGTTTTTTTACAATCTAATTGTTCTTTAAATACCTGATTCCAAATCTTCGAAAGCTCTTCAGAAGAATATTGAGTACACCATTTTGCCAAATACTTCTCCCCGCATTGTTCAAAAACAGCATTTTCTGCTAGCCCCTCTAACACAAGTGAATCCATTAAGGTATATTCCTTAACTTTTTTCTTTTGTTTATTTAGCCTGCACACATGATGGTATTCGTGTGCAAATAGTGCTTCTAGCTCCTTGTCATCCTCTAACGGTGAGAGAAACAGGAATACCTTATCTTCAAATGAAACACCCGACTTTTGAGTGTCCTGGGTCTTTGTTGAGAAAATTCCTCCTGTATTTTTGGGAAACAAATAAACCGGAACATCTGGACCCTTCCACATGTTCTTATATTTAAGGAAAAGCTTTTCCAATCGTTCCCATGCTTTTTTTTCCTTCAACTCCATAAATGTTTGATGGGTACGATGATTGGGCCGATACATTCCAAACTCTAATAGATATTGATAAATTCTTTTTGATGAATCCCCTCCGAAAGATTCTCTCATTCTTTCACATATTTCCAATGGACGATGGAAATCGGTCTCAAGCCACTTATCTGTCTTGACTCCTCCCAAACCACTCACCCCCTAAGCAATCTAGTTTTAACAAATTTCTCATTTTAGTTTATGTAATAAATATTTTATCGTTAATAACAAGAACACTTATGTGCAAATGAAAAGCCTTAAATCATTGTGATTTAAGGCCTTTTACATCTATTCATTATATTTCTTAAGTGCAATCGTGGCATTATGTCCCCCAAAACCTAGGGAGTTACTAATAGCCGCTTGAATATCTTGTTTACGAGCTTCGTTTGGTACATAATCAAGGTCGCAATCTGGATCAGGTGTTTCATAATTGATTGTAGGAGGTAATACTCCTTCTTTAATTGCTAAAGCTGTGAAAATTGCTTCAATCCCACCTGCAGCACCTAGCAAGTGTCCTGTCATTGATTTAGTCGAGCTTACAGCCACTTTGTATGCATGCTCACCAAACACCTTCTTAATTGCCATTGTTTCAAACTTATCATTATAATCTGTGCTAGTTCCGTGAGCATTAATATAGCCAATTTCATCTGGATTTAAGCCTGCATCATTTAAAGCCATTTTCATTGCACGTGCCCCACCCTCTCCTTCAGGAGCAGGTGCTGTAATATGATAAGCATCCCCTGTTGCACCGTAACCAACGATTTCTGCGTATATATTTGCCCCTCTCGCTAATGCATGTTCCAAGTCTTCAAGGACAACAATCCCTGCGCCTTCTCCCATGACAAAGCCATCACGGTTTTTATCAAACGGACGACTTGCCTTTAAAGGGTCTTGGTTCGTTGAAAGTGCGGTGTTCGCACAAAAGCCAGCAAAGCTCATTTTCGTTATTGGAGCTTCGGCCCCACCACTAACCATAACATCAGCATCGCCACGTTGGATGACTTTGAATGCATCCCCAATGGAATTTGTTCCTGTTGCACATGCCGTTACAGTACAAGAATTAAATCCACGTGCCCCTAGACTAATTGAGACCTGACCTGTAGCCATATCTGGAATAAGCATAGGCACGAAGAACGGACTTACACGACGGTACCCACGTTTTTGGAAGTTTTCATACTGTTGTTCAAAGGTTTCCATGCCACCAATGCCAGATCCAATCCAAACTCCAACTCGTTCAGCATTTTGGTCATTGATTTCTAAATCCGCATCTTTTACAGCCATTAAGGAAGCAGCAACCGCATAATGTGTAAAGCGATCCATCTTTCTTGCTTCTTTTCTATCAACGAAATCTTCTATATTAAAATCTTTTAACTCAGCGGCAACTTTTGCAGGATACTCATCAGCGTTAACCCTCGTAACAGGTCCAATGCCAGATACTCCTGCGAGAATATTTTTCCAAGTTGTCTCAGCATCATTTCCTACAGGGGTCACTGCCCCAATCCCCGTAATCACAACTCTCCGTTTTTCCACTTAAGTCATCTCCTTTTTGATGAACGATTATATTCCCCAACGCATGGCAATGGCGCCCCAAGTTAGACCGCCTCCGAACCCAACCATGACAATAAGATCTCCATCTTTAATCTTACCTGCCTCTAGTTCCTCAACCATCGAAATGGGAATCGACGCTGCAGAGGTATTTCCATATTTATGAACTGTTTTTGACATCTTTTCAACAGGAAGCTCCAGACGCTGCCTTGCAGCTTCCATAATCCGAATATTTGCTTGGTGCGGAATGAGAAAATCAACATCTTCTTTCGTTAATCCGGCTTTTTCTAAGACATTGACACTACTTTCCCCCATTTGTCTAACAGCAAATTTAAAAACCTCTCGGCCATTCATTCTAATATGAGTATCCTGGTAAAGAAACTTACCACCAGATCCGTCAGAACCTAATTCGAAGGAAAGAATACCTTTTCCATCGCTAACAGGTCCCATTACTACAGCTCCAGCACCATCGCCAAACAGGACAGCTGTATTCCGGTCCTCCCAATCGGTTACCTTAGATAATTTCTCCACACCTACAATTAAAACATACTTGTAAGCACCAGTTTCAATAAACTGTTTTGCTGTTACCATTCCGTACATGAAACCTGCACAAGCAGCACTAACATCCATCGACGCAGCCTTTCTAGCACCTAATCTTTCTTGAAGCATGCATGCAACACTAGGAAAAGGCTGATCTGGGGTTACAGTCGCAACCAATATCATGTCTATATCCTCGGGTCCAACGTTTGCTGCTTCTAGTGCTTTTTTTGCCGCACGATAGCCTAATTCTGATGTGTCCATATCATCTCCGGCAATTCTTCTTTCTTCTATACCGGTTCTAGTTCGAATCCATTCATCAGAAGTATCCATTTGTTTCTCAAGGTCAAGATTGGTAACAATATTTTCTGGAACAAAACGACCAACTCCAACTATCCCTGCGTTCATAGGGCCATCTCCTTTATATATACTTCTCTTTTTAATATCAAATATTATTAGCTGGTACTAATTTTATCAGATGTTGGTATAAACCTGCAACATGAATTGCCTAGATTCCGCTAATGACTATGCAGGACCTTGCCTATCGACATAAACTAAACTAAAAAGAGAATTATCGAAAAGGAGGATCTAAAATGGATTACGATAATGATGAAAGTATCCAAACAGAAACAGATAGCCCGAACAGTATAGAGACCGGGAAGAATGAACATCCTTTTGATCGTTTAATGTTTGGTTCGAGTCGGAACAAAAATCATCTTGCAGTCGAAAAAAAGGCAACAGAAACACAAGCAGAAGCCAATCAAGTAAACTTAGAGGAGGTCATGATGCATATTGATTCCCTTGTAGGTACCGCTAAACAATTAAAACCGATGTTCAGTAAAATCAAACCTTTATTCGATCAATTTTTAAAAAGGTAAGGATAAGCGCTTGTTCAGCACCCTTTGACCTACGCTGGAGCTAGACAACTCTAAGGAAATAAAAAAGGCTGCAGCAATTCTATGCCCGCAGCCCAATCACTTTACTCATTGGGTAATTTACCAGTCGCTTTATAGGTGTTCATATGCTGGTGCATGACATCCCTGAATTCAGGATCAACATTAGGACTGAACTCACCAAGGGAAATCACTCCATCAGGAATATCGAAATATAAATTTCCTGCTTCTAATTTCTCTTCATTATATTTAGAAGCAACTAGTTCATAAAGGACATCTACATGCTGTACTGTACTAGTCAGCACTGTAGACTCCCCCAAATCTGATTGATCAGAAACATACCCAATCACAAACAATCCTTTTTCTTTTACCCGTTCAATAATAGGAATATTATAGCCATCGCCCGCTGGGTAAATTACGTCCGCTCCTCTTGAGAGTAATCTGTCGAGAATTTCTAAGGCCTTTTCATCATGATCCCAGTGTCCAACATAATGAATTTCCACTTCAGTGTCGTTGTTATAAAACGTAGCTCCTTCATAGAAGCCTTCTACTTCGGGCTGCCATTCAAAAGCTGCAATGACACCAAGGTGATTTGATTGTGTCATGTGTGCTGCAACCATGCCACCAAAAAATCCCATCGCATAAGCATCAAAATTTAAACTTGTGGTATTTTCATTTTTGGCATCGCCATTAAAACTGATAAAATGGATATTTGGATATTTCTCAGAAATATGATTAAAGAATTCAGCATACTCGTTCCCATGACCATAGATGAGGTTAACACCGTTGTCATCAAATTCTTTTACTGCGGCTTCGACTAATGCTTCGGATTTCATTCCTTCTTTATAAAAAACATCAATATTAAAACGGGATTGAATTCGCAATAACCCCCGGTAACCCTCGGTACCCCAGACTTGATCGTTAATTGTTTCAGGAACGAGTAGGCCAACTTTTTCAATTTTTCCTGTTGCAAGAGGTTGTCCACACCCTCCCAACAAAAGCAGGCTAAACAAAATAAGCCCAAAACGTTTCAACATTTGCTGCAACTCCTTTTATTGCATCCGTGACTTGGAAATAATAGTAGCTGGCTTTTCTGTCCGCCTATAATGATATATTATTAATTTTACTTTTTAACCAATCATTTGAAAAGGGTTTTCACACTTTAATCTTGTTTCCCACTTGATATACGTAAATGGTGGTTCCGCTGTTTTTCCAGTCCCTCCAAGATGCCCATTGGTTCTTTTACATAGATTACATGGTAATCTCTACTCAGCTTTTGTACCTGATCTAAGGGCGAGCTCAAATTTTTTATACTTTCTAGATATGTTAAATATTTTCCTTCCTCTTTGCTTAGATACTTTGAATTTAATAAGCTATCATATATGCTTATCAAGCATTTTCTCCAACTATTATTTTCGCCGCTTCGCAAAACAAACTTTCCCTCCTGGCCCTCTTCCAGCAAATCTCTAACCAAGGATGCTGCGTCAGCTACATAAATTGCATCACTAGTACATTCTCTTATATTCAAAGTTGGAATAGTCATTGTGTCTTTACCTAAAGAAAGGAGTTGCTGAAAAAAACAACCTTCAGGTTGCCATGGACCATATAAGGTTGGGACAAGGACTTCTTTGAGCAAGAAACCTTTTGTAGATAAATTCTGCCTAAGCTTTGCTAACGGCTCAAATTCGTAGGTACCCTCATAGCCAAGTTGCTCAGGAAGCAAAAAGATAATCGGATGATTCTCCGGAGGTAGTGATAATAACCCTTCCTGAAGAAAGGGATGCTCAAACAGTAGATCTTCCTTTTCTAGCATATAAAAATCACATAGTGGGATGATTACCGGATTTGGTGCCCCTATTTTATCTTCATTTATCAGAAGTTCGTCCTCAAGAAAATTGGCGTTTCTGCCAATTTGCATTCGCTTTTCTTCAATTACCTTATCAAACTCCTTACCTACAGAAATAGCATTTACCTCTATTCCCTCATCAAGCATTGCGCGGCAAACACTGTACCCTAAAAAACCAAATCCGCCAATTATAATTGCCTTATCCATATACAGTCCCCCTGATACATCTTCAATGTATCCTATGACATTAGCTATGAATTATTGCACCTGGTTTAAAGGTCCTTTTCATGTTTATTAAAGAACTGAACTGTTTGAAATCCTATTTGCGGTTTCTTTTCAGGAACCATATAAAGTACATTGAAGTTAACCTTCTGCTCCTTCCATGTTTGACTGAACTCTTTTAATAACATAGATTGCTTATAGGCACGGTTTCCAGAAAGTACATGAATTACCTTCAGAGGTATTTCCGCAGGTATATGAGGGAAATCCTCTTGTTCGGAAAGATATTTTGTGATTTCTTTTGACTCCAACTGGTAGGCTACTGCTAATTCCTGTAACAACTTTTTATAGAAAAATTTATGCTCTTTCTCCTGTTCCAAGTGCTTGTTTAAAGAGAGCACTGGATTTAGTAATAATAATGAACGAATTCCTTTCTCTCTTTTCAATAATTTCAATGCAGTAAGTGCGCCCATTCCTTCTGCAAATACATGTATTTTGTCGTTCAAGATTTCGGAACGGCGGATATGTGCACATAATCGCGCTGCTAGGTCTACTGCATTTTGGCTTCCCCAATTCATTCCGAATAAATTCGAATAAAATATGGTATACCCAGCCTCTTTAAAATCGTGAAGAAGTTTGCGTTTTCCTTCATTTTGCGTCCAAAAACTGTTTTGGCTATCAACAAAATGCCTCTCGTCTCCCAAAATTAAGATACCGAAACCGTTAGGTCTGTGCGGGTAATGTATCATGTTCCATTCGGTATCCAGTCTGAAGTTCCGGTTCTCCATGATCTCATAACTCCTTTAAACAGTTTGTTCATATTAATGTATGAGGTTCTTGGCAAAATGAATGGGGATTAGCCTAGGCTAGGGTGGAGAAGGTTAAGATAGACTCATCGTTGCTATTTTTTATTTATTAATTTTTCACATTATGGTAAGATAAAATGAGAACTTTTGCAGGGTAGAGGTGAAAATCATGCGTTATTTCTGGACTTTATTTTGGACATTCCTTCTGATTCAAATGTTAACTTATGTAACCGGCTCCATGATGGGTGTTGGATATGATCTCCAAACTGGTATCATTCTTACAGTCGTATCAGCCATTTTGGTATTCATTATTCCATTAGTGTTACCTGCTGATGGTCCTGCTGACCAACATGGATCTCATTAATTTGAGATGAAAAAGTCATCCTAAAATAGGATGACTTTTTTTATTTGACCACCATGTCCACTTGTCCGTCAGTGATAGATATTTCAATATGACTCTTTTCACGAATTTTCCCAGCGATAATATCCCTCGCTAGTTTCGTTTCCACATTTCTTTGTATATACCTTTTCAATGGTCTTGCACCATAAACTGGGTCAAACCCGTTAACGGCGATAAATTCCTTCGCTTCTTCGCTAATGGTTATCTGTATGTTCTGGTCTTTTAGTCTATGCTGCAATTCGTCCAATAATTTCACAACAATATCTTTTATTTCATTGAGCTGAAGTGGTTTAAATAAGATAATCTCATCAACACGATTTAGAAACTCCGGACGGAAGTGATTGCGAAGTTGTCCCATTACATTTTCTCTAGCTTCCTCTCTAATTCCTGCTTCAAAATCAGATTGTTCAAGTAAAAAGTGTGAGCCAATATTCGAGGTCATAATGATGACCGTATTTTTAAAGTCAACCGTCCTACCTTGAGAATCAGTAATTCTTCCATCATCAAGCATTTGAAGTAAGATATTAAATACCTCTGGATGTGCCTTTTCAATTTCATCAAATAAAATAACTGAATATGGCTTCCTCCTTACAGCTTCGGTCAATTGACCACCTTCTTCATAGCCAACATAACCAGGAGGTGCTCCTATTAATTTTGAAACCGTGTGTTTTTCCATGTACTCTGACATATCAAGTCGTATCAGTTGTTCTTCACTGTCAAATAATGCTTCAGCCAGCGTTTTAACCAATTCTGTCTTTCCAACTCCTGTCGGACCTAGGAAAATAAAAGACCCAATTGGTTTGTTCGGATCCTTAATCCCCGCTCTTGCTCTAAGAACAGCATCAGAAACAAGTGAAACGGCTTCATCTTGACCAACCACCCGCTTTTGGAGAATATTTTCTAAGCGGAGTAGTTTTTCTCTCTCTCCCTCAACCAGCTTTGTTACAGGAATGCCTGTCCACCTTGCCACAATAGATGCAATTTCTTCTTCTGTCACTTCCTCACGAAGGAGTCTTTCTTCCTTATCTCCATCAGTGACCCGCATTTCAATTTCCTTCAGTTCATTTTCCAATGCAGGTATACGGCCGTGCCTAAGTTCAGCAGCTCGATTCAAATCATATTCATTTTCTGCCTTTTCTAGTTCATGTCTTAACTTTTCAAGAGTTTCTCTCTTTAACCGAACCTTTTGGATATCCTCTTTTTCTTTTTCCCATTTCCCTTTCATTACACCAGCAGTTTCTCTTAAATTGGCAAGCTCCTTTTGAAGGGTCACTAATCTTTCCTTGCTAGCTTCATCCTTTTCCTTTTGAAGCGCTGCTTCTTCAATTTCCAACTGCATAACGCGACGAGTTACTTCATCAAGCTCGTTAGGCATTGAATCAATTTCTGTTCGAATCATGGCACAAGCTTCATCAACAAGGTCGATTGCTTTATCAGGAAGAAAACGGTCGGTAATATATCGATCAGAAAGAGTGGAGGCAGCAACAATTGCTCGGTCATGAATATTGACCCCATGATGGATTTCAAACCTTTCCTTCAGTCCTCTTAATATCGAAATGGTATCTTCCACATTTGGTTCCTGTACAAGGACTTGTTGAAACCTTCTCTCTAAAGCGGGGTCTTTTTCAATATATTTCCGGTGTTCATCTAAAGTAGTTGCACCAATGCAATGAAGTTCTCCTCTTGCAAGCATGGGCTTTAACATATTGCCTGCATCCATTGCTCCTTCTGTTTTTCCTGCCCCCACAATTATGTGTAGTTCATCAATAAACAGAAGAATTTTCCCCTCACTCTTTTTTAACTCATTTAAAACGGCTTTTAATCTTTCCTCAAACTCTCCTCTAAATTTTGCCCCTGCAATTAAAGCACCAATATCCAGAGAGAAAATAGACTTGTCCTTCAATCCTTCTGGAACATCACGTCTAACAATTCTTTGGGCAAGCCCTTCCACAATCGCCGTTTTCCCAACTCCTGGCTCTCCAATTAGGACGGGATTATTTTTTGTCTTTCGCGAAAGGATTCGAATGACATTGCGAATTTCGCTGTCCCGACCAATGACTGGATCCATTTTCCCATTTCTAGCTTCTTCCACTAAATCTCTACCATATTTTTTTAAGGCATCATAGCCTGCCTCAGGATTTTGAGAGGTCACTCGTTGATTCCCCCTTATATCTTTAATAACCGATAGAAGCTTCTCTCGACTAATTTTATTCAATAGTAAAAGTCTGTTCGCATCCGATAACTTTGATTGTTGCAAAGCAAGGACAATATGTTCGGCTGAAAGAAACTCATCTTGAAACTGCTTCATTTCTTTTTCTGCAAGTACTAACAGTTGCTGTAAGTTAGAAGTGATATACAATTTTCCAGCCTCTGCTCCACTTCCTGATACTTGTGGTTTCTTTTGTAGGGCAACTGTTAAATCCTTTTTATACGCTTCAACGTCTTCTCCAAGCCTTTCTAGAATAGTACTAGCTAGACTTTCTTCTTGATTAAGCATTGTTAAAAATAAATGGACGTTGTCTACTTCCTGATGTTGGTGTTCAGCAGCTAAAGATTGTGACTGAAGAACTGCTTGTTGCATTTTCTCAGTCATCCTGTTTAGATCCATTGAAGCTCCTCCTTCCTTTTGACCTTATTTGACCTTTACTTTATTATATCCCTGTGAAAACCAAAAATAAAGCCATCACACCGGATGGCTTTTATTTTGGTTATCTATCTTTAAGGACATAAACCGCTGAACAGTCGCTTCCACTTTTCTCTGTCCAGCTGTTGCAAGGTCATACCCCCGTGATTTTATGGTACGTCCAGATTCTGTTGTGGTTTGAATTTTCCGGAAAATAATCTCCTGCCTTTAATTTAATCTTTTGAGGATTGTTTACATTGCTTCCTGTTTCACCGATTTCAATATAGAAACCGTTATTGGGTGCCTTTTGTCCTGCACGAAATTGTCGGTTTTGGCCCATATAGCTGCCTCCTCCCTTTCCAATATCTTTGCAATATTATTATTACCGTCCGTGCACATAACATGAAGGAAAGTTTGCCCAAGTATGGTCTAATCAGGTTCAAAATGAAGTTTCTTGGGAGTTTAGTCTCGGAATTTAACTTCATGGTACCATGAGTTCTGGACTGCCCTTTTCTATTCACTCGACCGGAATTTCTATTCACTTTCTTAGGGTTCTATTCACGATAAACTCCCTGTCTATTCACGCATTACCACCTTCTATTCACGCGAATTCCCCTTCTATTCTCACCGACTGTTTCTTTCCACCTTTTTTAAGGTTTATTTTACGAATTCCAAATAAAAAATGCACATGAAATCCTCATGTGCATTTTTTATTTGGATTTTAATCTGATTGTTCCCAATCCTAGTCTTTTAATAATTCAACTAATAAAGCCTTTTGTGCATGAAGGCGATTGCCTGCTTGCTCAAATACTACGGAGTTTGGTCCGTCAATGACACCTGTTGTTACTTCTTCTTCACGATGGGCTGGTAAGCAATGCATGAAGAGATAATCCTTTTTAGCGTGACTAACAAGATCCTCATTAATTTGGTATTCATGAAAATCTTTCAAGCGTTGTTCGTTTTCTTCTTCCTGCCCCATACTCGTCCAAACATCTGCATATACCGCATCCGCATTTTGCACCGCCTCTACAGGATTAGCGGTAACTGTTATTTTACTGCCTGTTAGTTCGGCAATCTCTTTGCACTTAGACGTCACTTTCTCATCTGGCCAGTAGGACTTAGGTGCAGCGATTGCAAAGTCGATTCCCAATTTTGCGCAAATAGCCATTAATGAGTTCGCAACATTATTGCCATCCCCTACATAAGCCAATTTTAAACCTTGGACAGTACCTTTCTTTTCAATAAGCGTCAGAACATCCGCAATGGCCTGACATGGATGTGCTAAATCCGTTAGTCCGTTTATGACAGGCACAGTAGAATGATTGGCAAGCTCCTCCACTCGTTCATGTCCATGAGTTCGAATCATTATGGCGTTAACATATTGAGATAACACTTGAGCAGTATCAGCAATGGTTTCCCCACGCCCTAGCTGGGAATCCTGGTTATTCATATAGATCGCATGACCTCCAAGCTGGAGCATTCCAGCTTCGAAGGACATCCGCGTTCTTGTTGAATTTTTTTCAAAGATCATTGCGAGAATTTTTCCAGCTAAAGGATTTTGACCTGGTCCTTTCGATTTCAGTTCAATTGCTTTATCAAGTAGCAATTGAATTTCCTCAGTAGAAAAATCAAGGATTGTTAGGAAATGTTTTCCCTTCAAAGACAATTTGTTGATTGTCGATTGCTGAGCCTCACTCATTTTACTGCCACACCCTTTTCAATTTGGTTTAACCATTCTCCCATTGGTTTCACATTCCACTCAGTATTTTTCATTCCTTTTAGATAAGCCTTAAAGGTTTCTTCCTGAGAGAAGATGAGCCTACGTTGGCGAATTGCCCATTGACGAAGAAAAACATCCTCACTGGTACTTCCACTACATAATACCCCAACAATGTTTTCAGTTGCGATCTCATTTATTGCCCCTTCATAACGAATAAGGTCTATTCCACACTGAGCCGCTTCTTGAATAAGGGTTTGGTCACAACTTGTAAAGAGAATTTTATTTCCCTGCAATTTAGTAGATAAAGAAGCAAAGTATTTCTTTAGTGCCTCCTCTGTTGTTTGACCAATACTTATCCCTTCTCCAGTAGACATCATTTGTGGACCCGTTTTTATATCAAGTCCTCTTAAGGCGAAGTTCGAAAATACCGGGTATTTTAAACATACGTACGGGCTAGGTCCTTCCCCAAATACAGGTAATTCATTTTTCGACATCTTGTATTTCCCAAGCAATATTTTTGTCGCTTTATTGACAAGAGGCACGCCTGTCACTTTGCTTACTATTGGCATTGTTCGACTTGAACGTGGATTTACCTCAAGGATATAAACTTCTTCCCCAGAGATAATATACTGTATATTCATCAATCCCTGATACCCAGTATCCTTGATTATTAGAGATGCATATTCAATAATTTTATTTTTAACGGATTTAGATAATCCTTGTGCTGGAATCATCGATAAGCTATCACCAGAGTGAACACCTGTTCTTTCGATATGCTCCATAATTGCAGGGACAATAATATGTTTTCCATCCGCAGCAAGGTCAATTTCAGCTTCCCTTGCCTCTAAAAATTGGTCAATTAGGACAGGATATTGAACAATACTATTAGCTAAATGAGCTTCCAATTTCTCCTTATTCTCAATGACCATCATATCCTGACCACCAATTACATAAGAAGGACGGATTAGAACAGGAAATCCAATGGTAGCTGCAGCATCGACAAGTTCTTGCTGGTTACCAGCAATTAACCCTTTTACACGTGGAATGTTTAGGCGATCAAGTAGACGGTAAAACTTATCTCTATCTTCAAATAGATCAATCATTTCCGAACTTGTACCAAGTAATGTTACGCCATACTCTTCTAGGCCATTAGCTAAATTTAAAGCCGTTTGTCCTCCCAGTTGTACAATAACTTCCTCTATTCCTTCTACTTCAATCACATCGAGAATTTCTTCTAAGCATAATGGTTCAAAGTAAAGTCTGTCAGATAACGCAAAGTCTGTACTAACTGTTTCTGGATTGTTGTTAATCATGATGGTTTCAATGTCTTCCTCTTTTAACGCTAGAACCCCATGAACGGAACAATAGTCAAATTCGACGCCTTGACCAATGCGGATAGGTCCGCTTCCTACAATTAATACCTTTCTTTTGCTACTTTTTGGCGATTCATTTTCCCCAAAATAACAAGAATAAAAGTAGTTGGAGCTAGAATCAAATTCTGCAGCGCAAGTATCCACCATTTTATAACTTGGTTTAACGCCGAGCTTACTTCTAAGGTTTCTAACTTGCTTTTCGGTGATTTTCCATGCTTTTGCAAGATAATCATCACTGAAACCTTTTTCTTTATATGAGGCTAATTGTTCAACACTCACCTCAAGAGCATTTACATTGGCAATTTCGGCTTCGATTTGAATAATACCTTCTAACTTATTTAAGAAAAACAGATCAATTTTTGTATCATCATGAATGCTCTTTTTGCTTTCACCACGACGCAATAATTCCATTATCACGAAAAGTCGTTCATCTGACTGTTGAGCTAGAATTGATTTTAATTCCTCTGTTGATTTCTCCTCAAATAATGCCAAGGTTAAATTCGGAACATTCATATCTAATGAGCGAACGGCTTTAACCAAAGCACGTTCAAAATTCCGATCGATTCCCATTGCTTCACCGGTTGCTTTCATTTGCGTACCTAGGCGTCGCTCTATACTAGGAAATTTATCAAATGGCCATTTAGGAATTTTCACGACAACATAATCAAGCGCCGGCTCATAACTTGCATACGTATTGCCCGTCACAGGGTTTTTCAACTCTGATAGCAAATGACCGACAGCAAGCTTTGCAGCCATCCTTGCAATCGGATACCCCGTTGCTTTTGAAGCCAATGCCGATGAACGGCTAACACGCGGATTCACTTCAATGAGGTAGTAATTTTTACTTTCAGGGTCAAGTGCAAATTGGATATTACACCCACCAACAATTCCAAGCGCAGAAATAATTTTTACAGCTGAAGATCTTAGCATTTGGTACTCTCGATCTGTTAACGTCTGCGAGGGAGCAACAACAATCGAATCCCCAGTATGGATTCCCACCGGATCAAAGTTTTCCATATTACATATGGCAATACACGTTCCATTGGCGTCCCGCATCATCTCATACTCAACTTCTTTGTACCCAGCAATGCTTTTTTCGATTAAGCATTGATGAATCGGGCTTTCATTGAGGCCACCGGTCACCAAACTAATAAGGTCTTCCTCAGTTGGTGCGATGCCACCACCCGTACCGCCGAGTGTATAAGCAGGTCTAACGATAACAGGATATCCGGTAGCTTTTGCAAACTTTAGGGCTTCATCAACACTATGGACCACTTCACTCTCTGGAACTGGCTCATTAAGTTTATACATCAGACTTCTAAACGCATCACGGTCTTCACCTTGCTTGATAGAATCAATCGAAGTCCCTAGTACTTTTAATCCGTATTTCTCAATAATCCCTTGTTCACTCAACTGAAAAGCCATATTTAAACCTGCTTGGCCCCCGAGCGTAGCAAGGAGCCCGTCCGGCTTTTCCTTTTGGATTATTTTTTCTACACTTTCCACAGTCATGGGTTCAAAATAAATCGCATCCGCAAATTCGGGATCAGTCATGACGGTGGCTGGATTATTATTTAGCAGAATCACGCGGTATCCTTCTTCTTTTAATGCAATACAAGCCTGGGTTCCCGCGTAATCAAATTCGGCTGCCTGCCCAATAATAATTGGGCCGGAGCCAATAACTAAGATGGATTGAATGCTAGTATCTTTAGGCATAATTCACTTCTCTCCGCTTCGTTGATTCAACAAGATTGATAAATTCATCAAATACAAAATCACTGTCTGCCGGTCCTGGATGAGCTTCTGGATGAAACTGAACGGTTACAAGCGGCAATGTTTTATGCGATAGTCCCTCAACAGAACCATCGTTACTGTTAATAAAACGTGCAGAAAGACCTGCTTTACTGATACTTTGTTCATCAACAACATAGCTATGGTTTTGTGAAGACATAAACACCTTCCCAGTTTGATGATCGCAAACTGGCTGGTTAGCACCTCGATGACCAAATAACATTTTCTTGGTATCACCACCAAGGGCAAGTGCAGCTAACTGATGTCCTAAACAAATCCCTAATGTAGGAAGATGTTCAATAACCTTCTTAATTTGTGGGAGTTTTTCTTTTAACTCTTTGGGGTCTCCCGGTCCATTAGACAAGAGAACACCATCAGGTTGTAGAGATTGGATATATTCAAACGTACTATCGTATGGGACGACCGTCACTTTGCACCCTTTGTTCAAAAGACTATCTAAGATTGATTTTTTATAGCCAAAATCAAAAAGAACAATATGGGGATAACCTTCTCCGTAAACTTTTGGTTTTGAAATTGACACCTGTTTTACCTTCATATCAGGATTTAGTGTAAAGTCTTTCAGAAACTCTTTCTTGTCTGAAAGAATTGCTGGCATTGAGCCATGTTCTCGTATGCTCTTTACTACCGCTCGTGTATCGATATGGGACAGAACAGGAATATTCCATTTTTGTAGATAATCACTCATGCTCATTTCTGATTCATAATGAAAACAATTGGTCTCTGCCTCATATACAATTACAGCTGCTGGTTGCGGAACAAGACTCTCGGCATCTTTTTTATTAATCCCGTAATTTCCTATTAACGGATAAGTAAAAACGACTATTTGATCTTTATAGGATGGGTCCGTTAACACCTCTTGGTACCCCGTCATCCCAGTAAAAAAGACAACCTCTCCTTTAATTTCCTTATTCGGTTGTTTCCCTACCCATGAGCCTTTATAGGAAATCCCTTCACTTAGATGTAAGTAACCGTCCATAATTCACCTCGTATTTTCGAATAATTATATATACAATCTAATAATTATTCATCTAATCTCTAAAAATATTCGGCTATAATGCTGCCGAAGTTTCATTTGTTAATGTAGTCTCGAGTATACCTATCGCCTGATTCACCTCAGCCTCTGTTATCGTAAGTGGCGGAAGTAAGCGAATCACCTTTTCCCCTGCAGGCAAAAGTATTAACCCTTTTGTTCGAAGGCTAGAAAGCACTTCTGGAACATTCCCGGATATTTCAATTCCAAGGATCATCCCCATCCCTCTGATATCTAGTACACTATCTATCTTGCTTATGTTTGTCACAAGTTGGTCATATAAGTATTGCCCCATCGCTGTCGTTTCAGTTAATGATTGTTCAGTGAAAATCATTTCCATAGTGGCAACTGCTGCCGCAATGGCTATTGGGTTTCCACCAAATGTTGATCCATGACTTCCTGGTCCAAAATCATCTTGAAGGTCTGCTGTTCCTACCACTGCACCAATCGGTAATCCACTTCCTAAACCTTTTGCAACGGTAATGATATCCGGTTTGATATCGAAATGCTGAAAAGCAAAAGGTTTTCCTGTACGTCCGATACCTGTTTGAATTTCATCAATAATGAGCAATGTGCCATTGTCTTTACAAGCTTTTTCAATAACCTTCAGAAACTCAGGAGTTGCAACGTTAATTCCACCCTCACCTTGGACAACCTCTAGCACAACCGCTGCGGTATTCTGATCGATTTCTTTTAAGAATGCCTCCACTTGATTAAAAGGCAAATGGATAAAGGTCTCAAGCATTGGTCCAAAACCAGTTTTTATCTTATCTTGACCAGTTGCTGCCATCGAACCAAATGTCCGCCCATGGAATGAATTGTTAAATGAAATAATCTTAGAGCGGTTCGTTGCTTTCCGTGCAAGCTTTAGTGCAGCCTCATTTGCCTCCGCACCACTATTTGCAAAGAAAACCAAATCTAACCCTGCAGCATCTGCTAGTAGCTTTGCAGCTTTTTCCTGCATGGATTGTGGAAAGAGATTAGACACATGCCAGAACTTTTTCAGTTGTTCTGTAACGGCCTCTTCGATATGTGGATGACAATGCCCCAAGTTGCAAACACCAATTCCTGAAGTGAAATCAAGATACTCTTTCCCATCCACTGCCGTAATTTTTGTTCCTTTAGCGCTAGCTGGTTCTACTTCCCAACGGCTATAGGTCGGAAATAAATGGCTCATTATTTAACCCTCTCTTTATTGGTTATTGCCGTTCCAGTCCATCCTCCTTGTTGATAAAAGGCTGTTTTCCCGGAAACAATCATAACCTGATTTATTCCTTTATCCAGAGCTGAAATTGCTGATTCTACTTTTGGAATCATTCCACCATAGATATGTCCAGCAGAAATATATTCTTGGATTTCAGTAGTAGAAGTCTCTTCAATAAGCTCCCCATTAATTAAGATTCCTTCAACATTTGTTACAAATATACAGCGTTCAGCATCTATTGCTTTTGCAACTGCAGCTGCCGCATAATCCGCATTAATATTTAATCGATCGCCATCTTCTGTTGCCCCTATCGGAGTAATAACCGGAATTAAATCTGAATCGATTAATGTATTTATGATTCCCTTATTAACCATCGTAACAGTACCAACAAACCCAAGTTCGTCTTTGTTGATAAAATCAGCAACGAGACATCCTCCATCGCTTCCATTCAGTCCAATCGCATCTAATCCACTTTCTGCTAACAGGCTAACAAGCTGTCGGTTTGTTTTACCTGAAAGGACCATTTCTACGACTTCCATTGTCTTGTCACAAGTTACTCTAAGTCCATTATGAAACTTTGAATCTATCTTATATAGGTCGAGCATTGTATTGATTGCCGGACCACCACCATGGACAATAACTGGGTTATACCCATTATTTTTTAAAGAATGAATGGCTTCAAAAAATGCTGGTGATAACTCATCAAGTACACTACCACCACATTTGATTACAATCGATTTCATAGTAACCTCCTATGTTCGATAGCTTGCATTGATTTTGACATAATCATAGCTAAGGTCACAGCCCCATGCCATTCCAGATCCAGAGCCGACATTAAGGTTTACGGTAATGTTAATTTTCTCTTGTTCCAAGTATGCTTTAGCCTGTTCCTCGGAATAAATCAGTGGATTGCTTGCTTTCAACAATTCCATTGAACCGAGCTTAATGTCAACAGTATCCGGATTGACAAAGGCATTTGCCTGACCTACAGCACCTATTATTCTTCCCCAGTTTGCATCTGCACCATAAATGGCCGTTTTCACTAGGTTAGATCCAACGATTTGCTTTGCAACGGCTCTAGCCTCTTCATTCGAGACTGCACCAATAACGGAAACCTCTACTAGCTTGGTTGCCCCTTCTCCATCTCTTGCAATCTGTTTTGCAAGGCTTTCACAGTTTTCTTTCAACAGCTGGATAAAAATTGGCCACTCTGGATGTTCCGGAGATAATGGCTCATTCCCTGCATGCCCATTAGCCATCACGAGAACCATATCGTTTGTAGATGTATCTCCGTCCACTGTAATTTGATTAAAAGTGACATCAGTTAACTCTTTTAAAGCAACGCTTAAATGCTCTGATGAGATATTTGCATCGGTTGTAATGAAGCCTAGCATCGTAGCCATATTGGGATGAATCATCCCTGAACCCTTGGCAGCTCCACCGACAGAGACAGGCTTACCATCAATTTCTGCCTGATAACAACTGCTCTTCATCACCGTATCAGTTGTAAGAATTGCCGTCTGGAACTCCTCTGCATTCTCCGCTAACAAACCAGGATTTAACGCTTGAATTCCTGTCTCAATTTTATCCATTTGCAGAAACTCTCCAATGACACCCGTAGACGCTACAGCAATGTGATGCTCTGCTATATTAAAGGCTTTAGAGGTCAAAGCTCTCATTTTATACGCATCATCCAACCCTTGTTGTCCGGTACACGCGTTGGCGCAGGCACTATTTACAATGACGGCTTGGATTAACCCTTCCTTGGAAATACTATCCTTTGTCACGATTATTGGGGCCGCTTGAAAAGCACTCGTTGTGTAGACCGCCGCACAATTAGCCGGGGTTTCGCTTAGAATAATTCCAACATCTAATTTGCTATATCTAAGACCAGCATGAACCCCACCAGCACGAAAACCTTTTGGACTTAATACACCACCTGCATCGATTTTTCTAATCATTTTCTTTTCTGTCAGTGCCTGTTTCATCGTGTCCTCCTTAAGGATAGATTGGAATAAAGTTCAATCCTGCCTTTTCATCGATTCCGTTCATTAAATTGGCATTCTGTACCGCCTGACCAGCAGCACCTTTCATTAAATTATCAATCACAGAGACAATGGTAAGGCGCCCGGTTCGTTGATCAACGTTGAGTCCAATATCACAAAAATTCGAACCGCAAACTTCTTTAACAGATGGATATTGGTTTTCTTTTCGCACTCTTACGAATGGGTGATTCAAATAGGTTTCCTGGTATAGTTCTATTACTTCAGCGGTAGTAAGTTCCTTTTTAAGTTGAACGTAGGTGGTCGTCATAATCCCCCTTGTAATCGGGATTAAATGGGTACTAAAGGTAACTGGGGTAATGTGACCATCCCATAATTTAAGTTGCTGTTCTATTTCTGGAATATGCTGATGCTGATTCACCTTATAAATTCTAAAATTATCATTCATTTCCGCAAAGGCAGTTGTTTTTGAGAGTGATTTTCCTGCTCCAGAAACACCTGACTTCCCGTCAATGATGATTCCTGTGGGTTCAATTAATCCTGCTGCTACCACTGGCCCAAGGCCAAGTAGGGCGGCAGTTGGATAGCACCCCGGGTTAGCTAGCAGTCTAGCATTTAGTATATTTTCACGATTCCACTCACTTAGTCCATAAACTGCATCAGCTAAGGTTTCTTCATTGACACAATCATGTTTATACCATTTTTGATATTCCTCTGCGTTTTTAATTCGAAGATCTCCAGATAAATCAACAACCTGGATGTCTTTTCCGTAGAATTGTTGCGCTAGTTTTCCTGAAACACCAGATGGCGTCGCTAGAAATACTAATTCTGCTTCTTCAGCAATTTTCTCTGAATCTACCTTTTTCAAAGAGTCTTCAAATATATTTTCAAGATGAGGAAATTCCTCTGTAATTGGCATTTCTTCCCTAGTTGAGTGAATGGAGTGAATGCGGAATATAGGATGATTATGTAATATCCTAATCAATTCGCCCCCACCATAGCCTGTTGTGCCGATAACCGCAACCTTCACTCTACTCCCCCTTCCGATTATTGTATAAATAACCATTTATTTTTATATTTATTAATTTCAGTTCTTTTTATTATAAGAACTCCATCTCAGAAACGCAACCAATTTCGTAAAATTCCGCAAACTTTTTTTAGAAAAAAGAACCATATTTACAAGCTAGATGGCTAAATGAAAAGACAAAAAAACACGGCAGTTTGCCGTGTTCAACTATACAAGATAATTGGAAAGAGCATGATGATAAAAAATAATGCTGCGTTTACAATTTCATACACACCAAGTTTCATCATCCCTAAAGGGTTTCCATACAATACAAAGGCTCTAATTAAACTTGGTATGAAAGCAAGGGCTACAATCCACTCGCCAATAACGATCCATACACCTAACACCACAGCATGGTAAATCCATGATATATACTTGTAACGAATATTTTTCTTTTCGCGTACCATCGTCTTTACATAAAAGGTACTGCCAACAAAGAAAAGAATTGATGAGAAAAAGACCAACAAAGCTTCAAGTGTTAGGTTCCCACTTGAAAGATAACTACTTGCAAGGCCAGCAATACAAAAATTTATAATCGCACTAAGGTCATTCATTAGAGCTCTGTCGTTCTTCTTCGTTGAATAGTAAGAATTAACTGCAAAAAACGGGAGCATCGCTAGACCAAAGTAAACAATAGACGGCATAGTAAATAACGGGACCATTAGAAAGGCGAGTGCAGGGACTAAATAAATAATCGTCCACTTACGATAGAAAGGAATGTTTTTCTTTTTACATAACAGTAGCATGGGATACGTTGCTAAATATAATAAAAGCCATCCGAGGAAGAACGGGATATGCTGCCATACGATTTCAGTAGCTGCGGCACCAAGCCAGAACGGGATGATTAACATAGCCCAGGCACCATGCTGCTTCGGTATAAATAACTTCACAATCATCACTCCCTTACATTTCTATTCTTACTATAAGACACACAGCAATACTATTAAGTGAAACTTGTCACATTTATGAGAAGCAAGGATTCTGAAGTCACGAAATCGTCAAAAAAGAAAGGCAAGCGTCTTGGGCATGCTTATGATTTGAGGGACTTGGCGCATGGGACTGAACAATTCTTATGGTCACAACGAATGATCTTGATAAAAAAAAGACATCTTATAGATGCCTTTTTACTAAGTTAAGCTTTAATACTAATTCTTTTAGATATAAATGTGGTTTCGAAAGGTAGCCTATTTTATTTGAGAAGGCCAGACTTAGCAAAAATAAGAAGATAATCACGATGTGCACTTGTGATAATAAAGAAATATCTTTTATTAAACTCATATCTGGATGTAACTGTACAAAGCTTAGAAACCATAAAAACAACTGAGTAATTTCATCATAAAGATGTATAACCACAAGTCCAGTCAAGGTACATAAAACAAGCAACCACTTTAGTGATCCAGTAAGGATTCTTTCTGAAGTTGACTTTGTCTTTCCACCGTTTGGAGTTTGTAATTGCCAAATAAGTCCCATCCCAACAATAGCCATCACTGTATAAGGAAAAACGATCCACACCATTTGATACATTCCCATCTTTTCACCTCTACCACGTATTAAAACAGGTATATCTACCTATTTATTTTAACTAGTAAGCAGTGAAAACACAGTGAGGAATATCGCTCGTTTGTCTAAATTACGAATTTTTATTTCTTAATATGTCTGATGAGTTAGCGTTATCTAAAGAAGTAACTGCTGTCTCTACATACTTAACGATCCAAGAATAAAAACCTTCAACTTCGGAGTAAACCGGAAATGGTAAGTCTCTTTGAAGCATATTGGCCATTTCTGGTTGTCGGCATAGGATTATCTTAATATTGGTTAGCTCTTTAAGTAGATGCAAATCTCCTTCATCCCGAAGCAGAACCCCCTTAGGAAAGACTTCATGCTTATGACCTTCAATCAGGATTGTATCTGGGCTCAGGGCAGAAGCTAATTGAAGCTGTTCTGCTAAACACCAGTCAGCCTTTTCGGCCTGTAATAGTACCCTTCCCTCCCCTTCAATGAGAGAAGCTAAGGCACCCGCATCTACATGCCGAGCTGAATCTTTATTTTCAACCATATCTGGTTTGCCACCGTGCCCATGGTGTTTTATCGTAACAATTTTAAATCCTTTAGTTGAAAGCCTATGAATGACTTCATACATCGCAGTCGTTTTCCCACTATTTTGGTAACCCACCAGCTGAAATAGAACTGGTTCTACCATGGCCATTGGCTACCTGTTTGATCTTCAAGTAAAAGCACATCTACTTCTACTCCATGTTCAAACCCTCTCGTGCCGCCCGGTAAAATCATTAAGGAATTGGCTCCGGCAAGGCTCATGATAATATTCGACTTATCTAAACCACTCGGAGTAACAACCAGCCTTCCGTCTTCAATCGATAATGAACTTCTTACAAACCGCGTAAATGGATTGGCTTTCGGGAAATCTGCATGTAGTATAGCCTTTTCCTTTCGAAGATGCGGCAATTCTATGCTTAACATTGTCCTTAGAATTGGCCTAGCAAAAAGTTCAAAACCTACATAACAGGCTGATGGGTTACCTGAGAGACCAAATAACAACTTCCCATCAAGGTGTGCGACTGTTGTAACACTGCCCGGCCGCATGGCTACTTTATTAAATAGAACTCCAGCACCTAGCTTTTCATATATTTGTGGCAAGTAATCAAAATCCCCGACAGAGACGCCACCCGTTGTGATAAAAATATCGACTTCTTTAATCGCACTGGCAACCGCCTCATAACAGGTGTCAAAATCATCTGGAAGTTGACCAAAGTACCGGACCTCCGCTCCAACTCTTTGAATTTGAGCGGCTATCATATAGGAATTACTATTTCGTATTTTACCTGGCTCAAGCGGTTCATGTACCTCAAGTAGCTCGGTTCCCGTTGCATAGAGACCAACAATTGGCTTTTTAGCTACCGGCACCTTATCAAATCCAAATGTAGCTAACATTGCTTGAATACCAGGGTTAATAAACGTCCCCTTACTGACTAGCACTTCGCCTTCTTTTGCATCTTCTCCACGGTAGGAGACATTCTCGCCTTTTTTATGTACCTTCTTAACACTCATATATTTTTTATCTTCTTGACTGGCTTCCCTTGTCAACTCAAGCATTACTACCGCATCCGCACCTACTGGCATCTGTGCGCCAGTCATAATTCTCACCGCTTGAAATGGTCCAAGCTCTTTATCCGTTAACATCCCTGCCCCGATATGGTCAACAACTTCAAACGTAACAGGAGTGGATTGAGAAGCTTTACTCGTGTCGATCGCACGAATCGCATAACCATCGTATGGAGCCCGGTCAAAATGCGGCACATCACTTGTGGCTCTTAAGTCTTCAGACAAGAATCTTCCAAAACTTTCATTTATTGAAACCCACTCAGTGGTTCCATTCTTTTTAAACTTCATAATTCTATTTACTGCTTCTCCAATTTGAATCGGTGTTCGTTTCTCTAGCATCTTTTTCAGCTCCTAGTATCTGGGCAATTACACCTATTAATTCTATCCATTCATTATAAGAGTAAATGAGGAATCAAAACATGACAAATATCACAAATTTCCGACTAGCTCTCACATTATCTCTTCTAATATTTTTATTAAGGTGTGATTCATATCACCTACTATTAAAACCATTTCCTTTATGATTAATTTGTAAACAATATTGGATTTCTTAAGGAGGAAACATACATGCAACTTCCATTTAATGAACATACATTAGTAAGAGACATTGTAAACTTATTTCCTAAATCAAGTGATATCTTTAAAAAGAATCGTATCGACTTTTGTTGTGGTGGCAGCATCCCGTTAACAGAAGCAGCAGAAGAAAAATCAGTCAATGTTGAAGCGCTTATGGTTGAATTAGGTGATCTATATGAAAAAAACGCAAACTCTGCTGAAGATATGGAGTTCTGGACTCAAACAGAATCTTCTGTATTAGTTAAGCATATCCAAGACCAATACCACCGTACACTTGAAGAAGAGCTTAAGCTAATGAGCCCCTATGTAACAAAGGTTGCTCGTGTTCATGGAGCTAATCATCCAGAACTAATTAAAATGCATGATCTTTTCTATGAATTGAAAAATGAATTACTTGAACATACAGCTAAAGAAGATGCGACTGTATTCCCTAACCTGCTTTCATTAGATAACCCTGATTTACCAAACCGCGAGGAAATTCTTGAAGAGATTCGCGAACTTGAAAAAGAACATGACCATGCTGGCGCAATTCTAAAAGAATTACGTGATGTTACATCTGACTTTAATCCACCAATGGATGCTTGCGGAACCTACCGCCTAGTTTACAAGCGACTAGAAATGCTTGAAGAACATACTTTCATGCATGTTCATTTAGAAAATAACATTTTATTCCCTCGTTATTTTGTAATGTAACAGTTTCATAAAACTTAAGATCGACAAGATTAGAAAGAAATACAACATAGAATAGACAAGACTAGGACAGGTTCTTGATTTACTCAGACACACAGCAAAATTTCCCAATCAGGAAATTTTGCCGTGTGTTTTTTCTATTATCAAAAGTGGTTGATCTGCCTATGACTATTTTGTATATGAATGCATTATTAACGAAAATCATGTTTCTTACCAGGTATGAGTAAAAGGAGTACGTTCTCGTTTACCTTCGTCTTTGTCTTTTACCTAGTATGGGCATTGAGCGCTCAACTCGTTTACCATACTCTTTGTTCTCTACCTAGTATGAGCATTGAGCGCTCACCTCGTTTACCATACTCTTTGTTTTCCTCCTACTATGGGCATTGAGCGCTCAACTCGTTTACCATCCTCTTTGTTTTCCTCCTACTATGGGCATTGAGCGCTCACCTCGTTTACCATCCTCTTTGTTTTCCTCCTACTATGGGCATTGAGCGCTCAACTCGTTTACCCTCCTCTTTGTTTTCCTCCTACTATGGGCATTGAACGCTCACCTCGTTTACCATACTCTTTGTTTTCTTCCTAGTATGGGCATTGAGCGCTCACCTCGTTTACCCTCCTCTTTGTTTTCCTCCTACTATGGGCATTGAAAGTAACACAACAACTATTTTTCGTAGCACAAAAAGGTTAGACTTCTATGCTAACGCACAAGAGTCTAACCTTTTAAATTGGTTATCATCCACCGATATAAGACATTTCAATTTTTTTTCGGTTCGCTATGGTTTCCGCAGTTCTTTCGTCAGAGTAACGATCTCCACGATTATTCCAAATCCCTGCAACCTTTTCTCTCAATTCCTCGTCACTTACACCAGTTCTCATGAAGTCACGTAGATCATGACCATTTCCATTGAAAAGACAAGTGAATATTTGACCGTTTGCCGACAGCCTTGATCTTGTACAACTAGAACAGAATGATTCAGAAACAGATGAAATAAATCCTACATGTACATCCGTTCCTTTATAGCGATACCTTTTCGCTACTTCGCCAAAGTACGCTGCGCCAGTATGTTCAAGCTCATAATTTTCCTTCAACATTTCATAAATTTCTTTTTTAGTAATGACATCGTCCATCTTCCAGCCATTCGTACTGCCCACATCCATATACTCGATGAACCGTAGTTCAAGCCCCTCATTCTTGCAAAACTCAGCCATTGGAAGGATTTCTTGATCATTCAAGCCTTTTTTCACAACCATGTTTATTTTTACGCCAAGACCTGCTTCTTTGGCCGCTCTAATTCCGGTTAAAACGGGACCAGTCTTGACCCCACGGCCATTAATTTGACCAAATAATTCGTCATTTAATGTATCTAAACTAATATTTACTCGCTTTAATCCTGCTGCTTTTAATGGAGCTGCTAGCTTCGGTAGCATCACACCATTCGTCGTTAAAGCTATATCGGACAATCCTTCTATAACAGATAGTTTTTCGACGAGAATCGGGAGATCCTTACGCATAAGCGGCTCTCCACCTGTTAGTCTGATTTTTTCAACACCTAGGCTAACAAAAACTTTTGCTACTCGTTCAATCTCCTCATATGACAAGAGTTCACTTTTAGGAAGAAAGGCAAAGTCCGGTCCAAAGATATCAGCTGGCATGCAGTACGTGCAGCGGAAATTACAACGATCAATCACGGATATGCGCAAATCACGCAACGGTCGATCTAATTTATCTTTAACTAATTGTCTACTCATCTATATCAACTCCATAATGAAGTTTTGCCCGTTCCTAATGCAGGAAATAACAAACTATTATAATGATCGTATTCTAATACCTCATTCAAAAGTACTCATCAATGATATTCTATTATCAATGATACTATATATTGATTGATAAAAACTACACTCATAGTGCAAATAGCTTAAAATGTCATGAGGTTGTCATAAGTTTAAAGGATAAGGAATCTAAAATTTCAAAGGTTTATTTTTGACTATTTTACTATTAAAAAAGTGAGGCGCCTCCGCCCTAAAGGACAATGGTCTAATTATTTATTACGAAAGTGTGAACAATCTCACTGAAAAATCGTGACGAATTTTCAACAAGTGCGTTGCAACACGGATTTTCCACTATCCGAATGTTATTATTATGAACAAGAAAGATAAATGGACTAAAGGATGGATGAGCATGCCTCAACTAAAAAAAGCAACACATTCCATTGAAATAAAAGAATTACTAAAATTTGCAGATAGAACGATACAGGCTAAGAAAGGGACTTACCTTTTCCAAGAAGGGATGGAGGCAAATGAGCTATACCTCATTCTTTCAGGAAAGGTTCAAATTAGTAAAGTAACGCAAGACGGACGGGAACTCGCCCTCCGTATTTGTGGAGAAAATGACATTTGTGGTGAGCTTACTTTATTTACAGAGTCCCCAAAATACTTACTAAGTGCCCTCCTACTCGAGGATGCTGAAATCGTCAGTATCAAAAAAGACATTTTAGAAAAAGAAATCTTTCAAAACCCATCACTCGCTTTCGAATTTATGAAATGGATGAGTGATCATTTCCGTAAAACACAAACAAAGTTTCGAGATCTTGTTCTTAATGGAAAAAAAGGAGCGCTGTTCTCAACCTTAATTCGAATGACAAACAGTTACGGTGTCCATCAAAAGGATGGAATCTTAATTGACCTACCTCTCACCAACCAGGAGCTTGCTAACTTTTGTGGGACATCACGCGAAAGCACAAATCGAATTCTCAATGACTTAAAACGTGAACAAATCATTTCGATTAAAAAAGGGAAAATCATTGTTCATGATTTAGAGTTTTTAAAAACCGAAATTGGCTGTGAAAATTGCCCGGCTGTTTTTTGTAGCATCGAATAGGAGTGGAGCCTTTACAACGGTTTCGCTCTTTTTCTTTCGTTTTACAAAGGACGATTATTTAAAAAGGGGAACCTGCAGTATTTGCATTTCCCCTTTTTACTTACGAATCTTGTTTTGCTTTTGGTTTCCTCATTGATTTTGGAATATACACACAGAACGGTTCGCTCTCGAGATAATCCCCTGTCATGGCATAAGCTCTTGAGCGTGATCCTCCACATACGTATCTAAATTCACATTGACCACATTTGCCTTTATATTCATCAGGATTTCTCAACGATTTAAAGATTGGTGATTCACGATAGATTTCAGCAAGAGGGGTTTCTCTTACATTTCCTGCTTTAACCGGGAGCAACCCACTTGGATACACATCGCCAATATGTGAAATGAACACAAATCCATTGCCATCATTTACCCCTTTAGGGGCTCGTCCCAATCCATCAATAGACCCTGTTAAACCTTGCTGTGTTAAAGCATCAAGATATTTAATATCTTCAGGCTGCTCTTTTGCCTCACGCATTTTATTTTGAATGACAACACGACGATAATGTTGTGCTGCAGTTGTTTTAATATCAAATTTCACTTTTTTACTTAGTTCATATAACCAAATAAATACTTTTTCGTGTTCAGCAGGAGTAATCATATCCTTCTCCTGCCCTCTTCCGGTCGGAACTAGGAAGAACACACTCCATAACACACAGTCCAACTCTTCAATCAGTTTTGCCATTTCATCTAGATAATCATAATTATATCTAGAGATAACCGTATTGATTTGAATTGGAATTTCTAACTCATGTAAATACTTAATTCTTTCCATCGTCAAATCAAATGATCCTGCCGTACCACGAAAATGGTCATGAATCTCAGCAGTTGGACCATCAAGACTAAACGCCCATCTGGAAAGTCCTACATCCTTTGCCTTCTCAATGGCTTCCTTCGTTACATTTGGAGTAGCACTCGGAGTCATGGAAACACGAACCCCTTTTTCTACCGCATATGCAGCAATATCAAAAACGTCTTCTCTCATTAGAGGGTCCCCACCGGTAAAAACAAGCATAGGATTATTCATTTCATATATTTGATCGATTAACGCTTTTCCTTCTTCAAAGCTTAGCTCTCTAGGGTCACGTCTATACTGAGCCTCTGCACGGCAGTGTAGACACTTTAACTGGCAGGCCCTTGTTAATTCCCATATGACAATAAACGGATCTTTATTAAAATCTCTTGAAAACATCTTATGGCCCCCTATATATTATCTTTTATAAGGTAAAGTATAAATAACTTCTCCATAGTGTTAAGTGAGGTTCCTCACAGATAAAAAACACCTTTTGACAGATTTGTGAAGACTTTGCTCAACTTTAGATTGTAATGAAAGCATCCTTCTGGTCATTTTTATTCAAAAAAAGAATCAGGGACTAAACGTTCCTGATCCATTTTATAAAGAGTTATTTAATTTTCACTTCAGCATTTTTACGCTGGTAATAGTACCAGTTTATTGCTATGGATAAGATATAAATAGCGACGAAAATATATAAAGCATTAATTGGTGTTCCAAAGTTGTTAGTAGACCAACCGAATAACTTTGGAATAAGGAACGATCCGTAAGCAGCAAACGCAGCGGTAATCCCTAAAACTGGTGCTGATTCTTTTGCTGAGAAAATATTAGGAATCATTTGGAACGTTGATCCTGAGCCCATACCTGCTGCGATAAACAAGATTAGGAAAGCAGTAATGAATCCTGCGAAGTTTGCTGCATTGGTAAAGTAGATAACAACTAAGGCACCTATAGACATAATAGATAGGGTTATAGACGTTACTAAAACGCCGCCGAATTTATCAGATAGCCACCCACCCACTGGTCGAGCCGCTGCCGCTAAGAATGCTCCAATCCAAGCAATACTGATATATTCAGGAAAAAGATTCTTTAAGACTAATGGGAAGGCCGCACTATAACCAATAAAAGATCCGAAAGTAGCAACATACAAAACAGTCATAATCCAAGTATGTTTTCTTTTCAAAACAACAAACTGCTGTGATACAGATTGCTTTGCACCTGGTAAATTATCCATTCCAAAGTAAGCAGCAACAGTCAAAATGACAATCGGAATAACCCATACAAAAGCAGCATTTTGAAGCCATACTTGCGTTCCATCAGGTAGTATTTGACCATCGGTGTTGCCACCGATAAAAGCAAATGTGCTACTTGCAATGACTAATGGAGTGACGAACTGAACTACTGAAACTCCCATATTTCCTAAACCGCCATTGATTCCTAACGCAGTCCCTTTTGCAGCCTTTGGAAAGAACATCGAAATATTTGAAGTAGAAGAAGAAAAGTTTCCTCCACCTAGCCCACATAGAGCTGCAAGTAACGCCATCACCCAAAAAGGTGTTTCAGGATTCTGTACAGCAAAACCAATTCCAAGTGCTGGTACTAGAAGGATCCCTGTTGCAAAGACCGTCCAGTTACGGCCACCAAATGCTCCTGTTCCAAATGTATAAACAAATCGAAGCGTTGCTCCCACTAAACCTGGAAGCGCAGCTAAAGTAAACAACTGCTCCTGTGAAAATGCAAAACCAATATCATTTAAGCGAATTGCAACAACTGACCAAATTTGCCAAATAATAAAAGCCATCATCAAGGACGGGACTGAAATCCAAAGATTTCGTTGAGCGTGTGCTTTGCCCTCCGCTTCCCAGAATCCCTTATCTTCTGGGTTCCATGTAGTGATTCTAGCCATTTTAATATACCCCCTGTAGGTTTCATATAAACATCATTTCTGTGATTGAAATCATATTAACATGGGGCATATTCATTTGGAGCACACCTCGGTAACAGTACACAATTTTGTAACAAGTGTCGACAAAATTTAGCCACAAATATCCCTTAACTGGTCCTAAAAAAAGTATAAAAAAAACGCCTGAACATTCGTTCAGACGTTTAACCTATATTGTAGATTAATCCCTAACCCCAAGTGCAATTTTAGCGTAACGAGACATCATATCTTTTGACCAAGGTGGGTTGAAAACGATATTCACCTCTGTATCCTTCACTTCAGGAAGGTCGGACATTGCGTGTTTTACTTGATCGACAATTGTTCCTGCTAGTGGACACCCCATTGAAGTCAATGTCATCGTAACAGTCAATAAGCCCTCTTCATTTATTTCAACATCATACACGAGGCCAAGATTAACAATATCCACTCCTAGTTCAGGGTCAACTACCATTTCTAATGCACCCATGATGCTGTCTTTTAGATCCTGATCCAAAACGACTCACTCCTTTTAATACTTCTGTCCCTAATATCTTAACAGTTTTTTCATCCTTTTACAGCCTTTTCACTTTTCCAACCTTTTTTATGGATTGTTATCAGTAATTGCTCTTCTCTAAGAAAAACCTGAAAACTGCTATGTGTTTCATTTGGTTAAATCAGCTAAGTGATTTAGACTTAAGTTATATGTTTGCCCTAAGTAATAAAAAAGATAACTTTATTTCATTCGAAGAAAGTTATTCCATATGATTTTTCGAAGAAAAAAATGTAAAATGGAGAACATAAGTTTTTCACTAAAAACCATGTCCTCTTATTATACATACAATTCACTTTACACCTATAGAATAATGACAAAAGCTAAAAAAGGAGATCTTATGACTGAAAAACATTTAATTGCTTTAGACTTAGACGGAACATTGCTTACAGACAACAAAAAGATATCCGAAAAAAACAAACGTGTTTTACAAAAAGCCCGTGAGGAAGGGCATATTGTGATGATTGCAACTGGGCGGCCATTTCGCTCTAGTGAAATGTATTACCGTGAATTAGGGCTTGATACCCCCATTGTAAATTTTAATGGAGCCTTTGTGCATCATCCAAAAAATCATCAATGGGGTGTACATCATTCACCGCTCTCAATTGATGTTGCAAAAGATATTGTGGAAGCATTAGACTCTTTTAAGTATCATAACATCATCGCTGAAGTAATCGATGACGTTTACTTTCACTATCATGACGAGAAACTCATTGATATTTTTAATCTCGGCGAGCCTTCCATTACGACAGGGGATCTACGAAAATTTCTGAAACAATCACCAACGAGTATGCTCATTCATACCGAAGAAGATCAACTTGCTAAAATTCGCAGCCATTTATCTGATGTACATGCTGAGGTCATTGATCATCGTAGTTGGGCTGCTCCTTTTCACGTCATTGAAATTGTTAAATACGGTTTAAACAAAGCTGTTGGGTTGAAAAAGGCAGCTGACTACTTTAATATTCCGTCTAGCCGCATTATTGCCTTTGGTGATGAGGACAATGACCTTGACATGCTAGAATATGCTGGAAAAGGGATTGCGATGGGCAATGGGATTTCTGCAGTTAAAACTATCGCCAATGAAGTCACCCTTACAAATGAAGAAGATGGTGTTGGTGTTTACTTAAACGATTATTTAAACCTCAAGACCATTTAGAAATCATACATGCATTAATAGGAAATGGACTGTTGTACTAATCCTGGATGTCTAGAGCATACTAAAAAGGAAGCAGGATTCCTTTGCCTGTTTCGTAGCTTGCTCAGATATTGAATGGAGGGGTAAACAATGGGAAGATCTAGTAAATCTAAACGATTTGTCAAGCAAGGAGTAGACACCGTCTCTAAGCATGACGAGCGCATCCCGTACCATACCACTTACGCTGAAGCTGAGGCAAGGAAGATGTCCAATAGCCACGATAGTTCCGTGGGAGGGATATAATTATGGGGAATCGCCTCTTTAAAGAAGCGAAGAAAGCTGTTGCAATGGCACAGAACGATAGTTCCAATCAAGATGCAATCCATCGCGCTGAGAATGCCCTTTCTTCAGCTTTTGCCAACTCCACCCTTGCTGAAAAAGAACAGCTGCACCAATATCAAGACGAGCTAGATAATCTTAAAGGACAATAAGAAAAAAGCTGACACTTTCATAAAGTGTCAGCTTTTTTCTTCTACGATGTTAAATAGGATTGTTGAGGTCCACTTAAAGTACATTCTCTCCAGTTACTTGAATATAACCTTAGTAAAACTTCTCTAAGACAACTGAATAATTATGAACAATCATTTCGTTTTCTTTTTCATATAAATTCAACATTAGTGTACCGTTCTGTGGTAATTGATCGTCTGGTATTTTTAATTCAAGGACAAAATTGCTCCATTCGGATGTATCTTTCGCGACTACTTTTTTCGTTTCTTGAATTTGTTGATGATGCCCATCTTCGACTGCATAGTACAATGTCCCATTCTTTGGTTTTGCTTGACCTTGCACTATATAGGAGCCATTTTTCCCACTGACCTCTATCTGTTTAAATACAGGGTTCTCAGCTGGAACCGTTACCGTTCTAGTTGTTGACAGCGGCTCAGATTCCACCTGATTGATTCTAACTGCATGAAGTCCTGCAGATACTTGGTATTCTCCCTCTGGTAAACCATGGTTCTTCCATGTCTCTTTCCAAGAGATTTCTTTTTCTGGTTGAAGGTCGATTGTTTTGATTATCTGTGCAAAAGATTTTCCTTTTGAGAATTGATACTTTTGTTGATTCGCCTGATTATGAACCATAATTTCATACGTTTGCGAACTTGGAAATTCTAAACTTATTGGAGTTTTCGTATCATTTCTTAACACAAGCTCAAAAGTAATATTCTCTGCGGTTGCGATTGCATCCATATAGAAGATTACCCCTTCAGTATTTGGTGTTTCTTCTCCATGAACGGCTGTAATTGGGATGAATACTAATAAAAGCAAAATAAAAATAAGAGAATGATTCTTCATGATTTCACCTCAATTTCTTTTTTATACTATGATAGATTTAGCCAACTTAGTCCTTACGAAAGAACCCTAATATCCCAGAGGTTTCAACGATATTCGTAAAAGCATGTGGATCGACATCATTGATGACTCTTTGTAAATCAAATAACTCATAACGGGTTATCACAATAAACATCATATCTTTCTCTTCTTCTGTGTAGCCTCCCTTTGCTGGAACCATTGTAATTCCTCTCGTTAATTTACTATGAATGGCCTTCTTAAGCTCATTTGCTTTCTTTGTCACAATCATTGCGGTTAATTTCTCATGCCTTGTATGAATTGCATCTATCACACGAGTCGATACATATAGTTGAACCAATGTATACAAAGCTTTTTCCCATCCATATAAAAAACCAGCCGTAATGATAATGATGCTATTTAAGGTGAAAAAATAGGTTCCCACTGGACGATCATTTGTCCTTGAGAGAATCATTGCAACAATATCCATTCCCCCCGTCGAAGCCCCCCACTTCAATGTCAGCCCTACTCCAACCGCTGCAATCACTCCGCCAAACACGGCATTTAATAGAATGTCTTTTGATACGTGAATGATCGGCAACAGTTCAAGAAAAAGTGTTGAGAGCAATACAGAAATAAAGCTATAGATTGTAAAGGACTTTCCTACCTTTTTCCAACCAAGAATAATAACAGGAATATTTAAAAGAAAGAGCAAAATACCTGTTGAAAGTTCAAATGGAGTAAATTCATGTAAAATGCTAGACAATAATTGGGCAATTCCTGTAAACCCGCTGGCATAAACATTTGCGGGGATTAAAAAGAAATTCATTGCCATTGCATTTAAAAGTGCTCCGATAAGGACAATAAAGAGCTTTTTTGTATGTAACCAGACCATTTCTATCCTCCTAACCTCTAAGTCCCTTATAAGGACAGTTTGCTTTATGATAGGTTTCCCCTATTTTGTCTAATATCAGTACTAATAATTGTTTTTTTCAAATTTAACCATTAAACTAAAAGCATAAAGCGAGAGTCCATCTGTTATTAAACCCAGGACAAGATGGTGAATGTCTATCGTTTGAATCAGAAAATAAGTTAGTAAGAAGGTGAATTCTTATGGAAGTGAAGATATTAGCAGATAGCGCTTGTGACTTGCCGCTAGAGTTCTACGAAGAAAACAATGTGGCTTTAATCCCATTGAAAGTACTTATAGATGAAGATGAATTTGAAGATTTAAGAACAATCAAACCAATTGAAGTTTACGATAGTATACGTGCAGGAGATCATCCGAAAACATCACAACCTTCCCAATTGGAATTTAGAAATGCTTTTGTTGAACTAGCAAAAAACAAGCAACAAGGAATTTACATAGCGTTTACATCAGAATTATCCGGTACCTATCAAACCGCTGTTATGATTCATGATCAAGTAAAAGAAGAGTATCCAGATCTGGATTTAACGATCATTGATACAAAATGCGCATCCCTTGGAGTTGGCTTATGTGTAATGGAAGCCGCCCGTCTGGCAAAAAACAATGCCACTAAGGAAGAAATCATTCAAGATGTAAAGTTCAGAAGTAGCCACATGGAACATTTATTTACAGTTGAGGATTTGGATTATCTTGCAAAGGGTGGACGTCTTTCAAAAGCATCTGCATTTCTTGGCGGACTACTCAATATTAAACCACTCTTAAATGTCGAGAACGGAAAACTTGTGCCAATTGAGAAAATACGAGGCAAAAAGAAGCTTCTTAACCGAATTATTGAAGTGATGAAGGAAAGAGGCACTAATTTTGAGTCCCAAGTAATTGGCATAAGTCATGCAGATGATTTAAGCACTGCAATTGAAATGAAAGAAAAATTCATGCAGGAATTTCATCCTCAAGAGGTTATCATTACGTCCGTAGGAGCAGCGATTGGTTCTCATACTGGTCCAGGAACTACAGCATTCTTCTTCTTAAATAAATTGCCATCGTAAATTGTTTAGGGCCACCTTTTTGGTAGGCCCTATTTGAATACTTCTTAAATAAAAATGACAAGCTATTTGAGAATACAAAATGGAAGGAGATACATTATGCCACATACTTCTGATAACGATAAAAAAGCGCAAGACCATAACGCCCTCCGCCATGAAAAAAATATGTTAGCTGAAAAAAATCGTAAAGCAGGTAAACATCAGTACTCAAAAAAGACTGACCATCTATAAGAAAAAGTCAATGAAGATTCGAATAATAAAACAAGCGGCCTTGTTTTTCGGGGCCGCTTGTTTCTTATTTTTTATATGTCCAGCCTTCTTCCTGGTAGACCTTACCATCCCTCATCAAGCGGCCTAATGCCCTCTTGAAAGAAGACTTGCTCATTCCAAATCGCACATTTATATCCTCAGCCATACTTTTATCGCCATATGGCATTGCACCATTTCGTGAATCTAGATACTCTAATATTTTGGTAGCGTCTTCGTCAAGTGCCTCTTGTTTCCTTGGCAAAAGAGAGATATTTACGGTTCCATCTTCTTTCACATCAATAATTCTTCCTTCTACTTTTTCCCCGACCCTTGGTTCTTTATTTCTTTGCGATTCATGGATAAACCCTTTAAAGCCTTCAGCTGTAATCATCCAACTACCAACTCTCGCAGTTCGATAAATATGCCCATGGACGTTTTTATTAAAGTCACTTCTAGTTGCAGGATGGGAAATTTCCTGAATCACTTGATCACTGGCCATTCGTGCATAGATCAGGAAACTTCGGTTCACTCGCAAGGTTATATAGAGCATATCTCCTTTTTGAGGCCAAACGGACTCCAACACAGGCAAATCATCTTTTCCTAGTAAGACGTCCTTGTTAATTCCTATATCTAAAAATACACCAGTATCTTGTTTCACATCCACGACAGTTACCCAGGCATACTCCCCAACCGTAACATGTGGCTTCATCGTTGTTGCGGCAAGTCTCCCTCTTGAATCAACATATAAAAAAACCTCAACCTGTTCTTCTTCCTTGAATTCACGATTTGTATCATTATCATTATGATGAAGGAGAACATCTTCTTCCCCATCTGTTAAAAAGTAGCCAAAATCTGTAATACGCGCTACCGTTAATTCTACTATACGACCTGTATTTTCTTGTAGAGTCATAATCATCCTCCTGTACCTGTATGTAAATAGTATTATTCGGAAAAGTTGTTTGAACTGATTAAGTTTACTATAATAAAGCCAGAATGAAAAATGTTTTCGGAGGTTGAGTAAGTAATGTCTAAAGAGAGTTCATTTGATATTGTATCCAAAGTTGACCTATCTGAAGTCACAAATGCAATTAATATTGCTATGAAAGAAATTAGCACACGCTATGATTTTAAAGGCAGCAAAAGTGACATAAGCCTTGATAAGGAAGAACTCGTACTGATTTCAGACGATGAGTACAAACTTGAGCAACTAAAAGATGTCTTGCTTGGAAAGTTAATCAAACGTGGAGTTCCTGTAAAAAATCTTGATTACGGGAAAATTGAAGGCGCTTCAGGTGGTACCGTTAGACAACGAGCGAAACTTATATCAGGTATCGATAAGGAAAATGCAAAAAAGATTACTGCGATTATAAAAAACAGTGGGGTAAAAGTCAAAAGCCAAGTCCAAGATGACCAGGTTCGAGTCACTGGAAAAAGTAGAGATGATCTTCAAAAAATTATTTCTTTAGTCAAAGAAGCGGATCTGACTGTTGACGTACAGTTCATGAACTATCGATAATTGACTATCAGATCTAACCACTATGAAACAGTCCAAGTCGGGCTGTTTTTTTCATTTATTACCATGTTTTTTCTCCCGCTTTTGATGAACATTAGTAGAATGACCACTTAATAAGGAGTGACAATATGGCTAATAAACAAAACAACAATGAATTTCCTCCCCAACATCAAAACCACCAACCAGGTACCGAAGACGCTATGCACCCAGACCCTATTTCTGTTGATCCAAACTATACAGGCTCTGGAAAATTAAAAAACAAAGTTGCGCTCATTACCGGTGGGGACAGCGGAATTGGGAAAGCAGTCGCCATTTACTTTGCTAAAGAAGGTGCCGATATTGCCATTGCTTATTTAGAAGAAAACGAAGATGCCAGGGATACTAAACAATTGATTGAGCAAGAAGGTCGAAAATGCCTTCTCATACCTGGAGATATTGGCAATGAACGTTTCTGTACTGACTGCGTGGGTCGAACGGTCAAAGAACTTGGCAAACTTGACATCCTTGTGAATAATGCGGCAGAACAGCATCCACAGAAGAGTATCTTAGATATCACTGCGGACCAGCTTGAAAAGACCTTCCGTACAAATATTTTCTCAATGTTTTATTTAACGAAAGCCGCTTTGCCTCATTTTAAAAAAGGAAGTTCGATTATCAATACATCCTCCATTACAGCTTATAAAGGAAATGAGCAGTTAATTGATTATTCTTCAACCAAAGGAGCGATTGTATCATTTACAAGGTCTTTAGCAATGTCACTAGCTAAACAGGAAATCCGTGTGAATAGCGTAGCACCAGGACCTATATGGACCCCATTAATTCCTTCAACCTTTTCGGCAGATCAGGTTGCGAGCTTTGGCTCAAATACACCATTAGGAAGAGCTGGACAACCATTTGAGCTTGCTCCTGCCTATGTGTATTTGGCTAGTGATGATTCTACCTACGTAAGTGGCCAAACCATCCATGTTAATGGAGGAACAATCGTTAACGGTTAAAAGAAAACGGTTGGACCAAATGCCTTGTGCATTTCGTCCAACCGTTTGTCATTAGGAGTTGGTTGTTCCTCTTTTCGCTCTTCTCTTTAAAAGGATGATAAATAGGATAAATAACGCCACAACGACCAACATCGCAGTTAGATAGGCGATGTTTATCCCTGTTTTTTCAGAGAGTAAATAAATTTCTGCTTCCTCTCTATCCAGTACTAGTTTGTACTCTCCCTCGTTACCTCGAACTAAATCTCCCGCAAGCAGACCACGTAACTCCATGTCATCCTTTAAATCCTCAGCAGGAATCGTAACATTTTTAGTTCCAGAGGTATTATTTATAGCAATCACTGAAATTTCATCTTCATATTCCCGTTTAAAGACGGCCATTCCATCTTGTTCGTGCAATAATTCAAATGATCCTCTAGCAAGTGAAAGATTTTTCCCACGTATCTCTCCTAATTGTGTGAGATAATCAACTAATTCCTTATCAGTCAGAAAGTTCATTTGGCCAAAATTCTCTGGAGTTTCTCCTCCATCGAGCGCAATTTCACTTCCATAGGTCACCATAGGAATTCCTGGTGTGGTGTATAAATAAGTTAACGCCATCCTCCATCTTGCTCCAGGGTGTTCATTTAAAACAACGGCATCCCTTGTAAATCTCGAAGTATCATGGTTATCCATGAATTTGGTAACTAAAGCTGGATTTTCGAAAAGTTTCTCCTTTTCATCAAGCGCTGAAAATAATTCAGCCATTGACTGATCAGGCTGTGCAAACGCTGCTCTTAACGTTTCATTCGATGGATAATCAAGAAACCCATCAAGCCCTAAATCTTCATACTCCACAATGGAAGTAAAATCATTAGACCGTACTTCCCCGAGAAGATAAACATCCTTTTTAGCACCTTTGACCTCCTCAGAAAATTCCTTCAAGAATTCAGCAGGTACTTGACGAACATGGTTCACGCGATACCCATCAATCTTTCCTTCTTCAATCCACCATTTAGCTGCATCTAAAAGATATTGCCTAACTTCACGATTTTCATGATTTAGCTCTGGCAAACCATTTAACCAAGAATCCCCAAACTCTTCTTGATTATCGCCATTCTCAGTCTCCGTTTCTTTTTGGAACCAATCCGATTTTGACGCGTCACTTAACCATGGATGATTCGGACCTACTTGATTGACGTCAATATCAAGAATAATCTTCATATCGCGATTATGAACTTCGTCTACCAACCTCTTGAAGGTTTCCATTGTACCAAAATGCTCTTCTGGTTTGGTAAAATCATGGGTCCAGTATCCATGGTAACCTTTGCTCCCGTTATCAAAGATAGGAGATAATAGGATTGTGGTAAAGCCCATATCCTTTATGTAATCCAATTGTTTGATGATCCCTTCGAAATCTCCACCATGATAGGCCTGTGGATCTTTTGTGTTTACTTCATGATCATTGGTATTATCACCATTATTAAAACGGTCAACTAAAATGTAATAAATTGTTTCATCCTGCCACTTACGTTCTTCATTTTCCACTGCTGCTGCCGGAAAGGCAAAAAATAAAAGTAAGGACATGGTCATGAAAACAAGAATTATTTTTTTCATCCTGCTTCCTCCTCTAAAATATCAGGCAAAAAACGAGTACTTACATACCCTATATTAGAGTATCCCTTGTCCCCTAAGACGTCAAATAAGATCTCTACAAAAAAACAAAATAACCTATTCTAAAAACTCATAATAAAAACCCCCGTATTGGTTTACGGGGTTATTCCTTAATCCACTATATTAACATTATAATCTCGAAACCAGATATGAATTTGAGCAATATGGGCGAGCAGCTGTGGCCCAGTCATCAACTGACCAAACCATGGTGCCTTAAAGCTAGACCCATTTGTATCGATCATTTCTTTTAATTGATCTTTCTCAAAGAATTCATGCAATGCACTATTCGAGTCTTCCAAATAACCTGTTAACATGTTCTTAACGGCATCTGTATAAATTGGATTGTGGGTTTTAGGATATGGACTCTTCTTCCTATACAAAATTTCATTTGGTAAAAGCCCTTCTAAAGACTTACGAAGGATGCCTTTTTCTCTGTCTCCATGCATCTTCATCTCCCATGGAATGTTCCATACATACTCTACTAGGCGATGGTCAGCGAATGGAACACGTACCTCAAGGCTAGCTCCCATACTCATCCGGTCCTTACGGTCTAGTAAGGTTGTCATAAACCAAATGATATTCAAATAAAACAGTTCTCGCCTACGCGCTTCCTCCCTGGATTCTCCATGAAGCCTTGGCACCTCAGCAATGGTTTCATTGTACTTTTCCATCATATATTCTTTGAGATTGAGCTTTTTCTGCCACTCGTTCCTAAGCAGACCTTGTCTAGCTTCTACTGATCTCATCCACGGAAAACCTGGGCGGTTAAGATCCTCTTCACGGCGGAACCATGGGTAACCGCCAAAGATTTCATCCGCACATTCTCCGGACAATCCCACCGTAAAATCTTTTTTGATTTCCTTACAAAACCATAAAAGTGAAGAATCAATATCCGCCATTCCAGGTAAGTCACGATAATGTACGGCATCCACAAGATAATGTGCGAGGTCCTGCTGGGAGATGATACAGTTATGATGGACCGTATCAAAAGCATCAGACATTTTTTTGATAAAAGCTCCGTCAGAGTTTGGTTGGAATTCATTAGCCTTAAAATGCTCATCATTTCCCTCATAATCTACCGAATACGTATGGAGCTTCCCTTTTCCTTCTTTTGCATATTCATTAGCGGCAATAGCCGTTATTGCACTCGAATCTAAGCCACCGGATAAGAACGTAGTTAGGGGCACATCAGACACAAGCTGCCTTTTTACTGCGTCTGTAAACAGAAAGCGAACTTTTTCAGCCGTATCCTCGAGATTATCCTGGTGAGCTTCGCTCTTAACGTTCCAGTACCTCCAAATCTTTAATCCATTTTTAGAAAATGTCAGCGAATGAGCGGGACGGAGTTCTTTAATGCCTTTAAATACACCACATCCAGGTGTTCGTGACGGTCCAAGACCAAATAATTCACTTAACCCCTCACGATCAACCTCAGCTCGTATTCCCGGATTTGCAAGGAGGGCTTTTAACTCGGATCCAAATAAAAGACCGCCCGGTGTTTCAGTATAGAACAATGGTTTTACCCCTAAGCGATCCCTTCCAATAAATAATTTCTCCTCTGTTTCATCCCAAACAGCGAACGCAAAGATCCCATTTAAGTATTCAACACAGTTTTCTTTCCATTCCATATATGCAGTTAATAAAACTTCTGTATCAGAATGACCCTTAAAGGAATATCCTATTAATGAAAGCGTTTTTCGTAAATCTTCCGTATTATAAAGCTCACCGTTGTAACAAATGGTAAAACGCTGATCGCCTTTCAATCGGGTCATCGGTTGCTTTCCACCTTCTGGGTCAACCACCACTAGACGTTTATGCCCAAAAGCAACATGGGTATCAAGCCAAACATTCGTATCGTCCGGCCCTCTCTGAGCTAAAGTTTCCGCCATCTTCGTTATCGTCTTCTGCTCATTTCTTAAATTTTTCCTATAATCAATCCATCCTGTTATTCCACACATCTAGCATCCATCCTTTCGTAGCGGAACATCAAAATTTGGGCTATGGTTAATAGTATGCAAGAAGCTACTATATGGTTAACGTCCATACAATCTCTGTGAAACTGTAAGGTCCGCTCCTTCTGAATCAATTGGAAACGTTCAAAATGACTGTTTTCGTAAAGATTGTTCTTTACGAATATTCAAAGGGTACTTTATAGTGAAACCTGGCTTCATTAGCACTTTTGTATCAAGAGAAACAAAGTTTGAAAAAAGAGCTTCAAAATAGACGAGATAATTCTTCACAATGGTTATATTTTTTAATAAAACTGTCTAGAAAGGATGGTGAATAGCTAAATACGGAGGACAATGATGAACCAACAACAGAGATTAAAGCTAATTGAAAAACAACAACGAGCTTATGAAACAGGTACTATTGAGTTTATCAACCAACAGTGGGTTTTTTTCGATGAAGAAACCGAAGAAGCTTCCCTGCTTGATCATTATCTTCATCAGGAAATAGATGTTTTGCGAAGCAAAGTATGGAACAAAGGGTTATTGATAGAAGGTGCCCGAATTCAGTGTGGCAAAGAGATTTTTGAACTTAAAGACCGTGAAACCATAAGGATTAGAAAGCAATTGATTTACTCTCTCGAAAGGCTATTAGATGAACTACAAGATGAAGCTTTTTTTTACTTTTTAACGACGCTTAACTCTCTCCAGTTTTCGATACATGATTGTATTTACTGCTATAACCATCTGAACTTTTTAAATACAAATGAAGCAGCTGGAGGAGTTAATTTTTTAATTTTTGATAACGAAGAGGAAATTTGCAGCATTCAGCATCACTTTGATTATGGACCAACCAAGAATGATCGTTTTGAATTCACGCTTAACAGTGGAAAACGCACGGTTATTGAGAAAATTTCTTGATGACAAAGAAAGAGCCCAGGATGGCTCTTTCTTTTGCTTTTCGATTACAAATAAATCTTCCGGTCAGCAAGCACTTCAAATTCATGCGAAACAAGAGGCTTTTGAATGTAGAAGCCCTGCACGTAATCACAACGCAAATCCTGAAGGATATATGCTTGCTCCCTCGTCTCTACTCCTTCAGCAATAACATCCACTTCAAGTCCCTCACCCATTGTAATAATTGCTTTTACTATAGCCATATCCGTAGGGATTTCCTGGATATTTTTAATAAAAGAACGGTCAATCTTTAGAGAATTAATAGGAAGCCTACGAAGATAGCTTAATGAAGAATAGCCAGTGCCAAAGTCATCGATTGAAATTCTAACCCCGATTTTTTGCAGCGCTTTCATCAATTTTATACTAGTATTCAACTTTTGAATCATTGCACTTTCAGTAAGTTCGAGGGTTAAATAGGTAGAATCTAATCTTGAATGTTTAATGGCTAATTGAACTGCCTGAAAAAATGCAGGGTTTTGTAGTTGTTTTCCAGATACATTTACCGATACGCCTAGATGGTGCATCCCTTTTTGTTGCCATTTTTTAGTCTGTCGACAGGCTTCATTCAAAACCCACTGGCCAATTTCATCAATCAGACCAATTTCTTCAGCTAGTGGAATGAATTCAGCTGGTGACACTAGCCCTAGTTGGGGGTGGTTCCAACGAAGAAGCGCCTCATTAGAAGTAATATGACCACTTTCTAAATCGATTAATGGCTGATAACAAAGGAAAAACTCTCTTCTCTTCAGGGCCTTCCGTAAGGAATTTTCAAGTTCAAACCGTGATAAGATTTTCCTATCCATATCAGCCTCAAAAAAGGTGATTTTATTGCCACCAAGTTGCTTGGACTTATTCATTGCTGTATCAGCATTTTTTAATAAAGCTTGTTCATCAAGACCATCTTTAGGATAAAAGCTTATTCCGATACTAGCCGTAAGCATAACCTCTTGATCTCCATACACGAAGGGGTTGGCCATCTCCTCCAGGATTTTCATTGCCAATTTCCTCACAGCGTGAGGATTGGTGATAGTTGTAATCAGCAGAGAAAATTTATCTCCCGTGAACCTACCCAGATAAAAATCCTTTGAAATATTCCTTTTCAACCTTGATGCCATTTGTTTAAGAATAAAATCACCCGCGGCATAGCCTAGACTATCATTAATATTCTTAAACCGATCCACATCGATAATCAATAATGCAAACACAAACTGACTTTTAGGAGTATCTAATCCTATTACCTGTTTAAGATGTTCTGTGAACTTTATTTTGTTTGCTAATCCTGTTTCGAAATCATAGTAGGCAAACTTAAAGATTTTCTCGTCTAACAACGTAAAGGAGAGAAAT
>Ga0182742_1000369_pt1 | contig 75279 bp, 76 predicted proteins | sample eDN5th37CBELigMG_FD_128880 | JGI IMG/M metagenome (GOLD analysis project Ga0182742, IMG submission 128880) | Enriched Miracle-Growth compost microbial communities from Emeryville, California, USA - eDNA 5th pass 37_C BE-Lig MG (version 2)... ...
ATCCTCCGTCGCACCGGCCTGCCGGGCTTCACGCCGCGCACCCTGACGGACCCGGCCGCTCTGGCGCGGGACCTGTCGGAAGCCCGGGCGCGCGGCTGGGCGCTCGACGACGAGGAGCGGCACGCCGGCATGCGCTGCGTGGCGGCCGCCATCTTCGACGATCATGGCGAACCGGTGGGTGGCATCTCGGTGTCGGGGCCGACCGTCCGGGTCACGCCCGAACAGGCAGCGCGGTTCGGCCCGCTGGTGCGCGAGGCCGCCCTCGACGTCACGCGCGCAACCGGCGGGCGCATACCCGACTGACATCCCCTCGCCCGCCGCCAAATCGTCAAGATCGGCCGACAGCCTGACGCTAGGGCAGCTCATCGGGCAACGGGGGGATGGATATGGGCAGGAGATTGTCGCTTGTCGCGGTCGCGGTGCTGGTCGCGACGGGTGGTTTTGCGCTGTCGGCACAGGCACAGTACTGCGAGGGCACGGTGTTCGGACTGTCGGCCCGTTACGATCTCGCCAAGGGAACCGGATTCCTCGCGGTGCGCGCGAGCCCCTCTTCGAGGACGGCGATGGTCGGGCAGCTCTTCAACGGCGACACCGTCGAGATCTTCTCGCGCAAGGGCAACTGGTACCGCATCGCCATGGGCGGCATCGACGGCTGGGCGAACGTGCGCTGGATGCGCAATTCCTGCAGCTACTGAGCCTCGTCGCCATCCGTGGCGGCAGTGCTGTCGTTCGCGTCGAAGGTCTTGGCCGCCATGCGCCGGATGAAGGCTTCCGTCTCGTCCGGGGCGACGAACTGCGGCATGTGGCCGATGCCGTGCAGGAGCTCGAGGTCGAAGTCGCGAATACGCCCACCGAGTGGCAGGGCGTGTTCCTCGTGCTTCAGCACGCGGTCGGCGGTTCCGAACAGCACGCCGACGGGACACTCGATTTCCTGGTACCTGCCCTCATAGCGGCCCAGTTCGCCCTCGAGCGCGACGAAATCCGTCATCGTGGCAATGAGGTGCGAGGGGCGCAGGCCGAGCAGCCCGCCGCCTTCGATCACGTAGTTCTGCGGCGTCGGCTGCGGGCCGAAGACGAACGCCAGCGTCTCCTTGGCATGGCGCAGCGAATTCGGAATGCCGATCGTATGCCCGATGATCCTGCGCCGTAGCGGCGAGCGTACCAGCAGCGGCGCGAACTCGGGCCGCACGACCCCTTCATCATGTGTCAGCGGCGACAGCAGCGCCAGTCCGCCGACCTTGTCGGGATGGTCGAGCGCCAGCGCGAGCGCCACGGCACCGCCCAGCGAGTGTCCCACCACCAGCGGGCGCTCCAGCCCCAGCCTGTCGATGAACCCCGCCAACGCCGCGGCCTGTTCCTTCAGCGTCCCCCGCGAACCGCGCGCCGCGACGGAATAGCCCGATCCCGGACGATCCACCGCCACCAGGTGAAAGTCGCGTTCCAGGCGGTGGAACAGGGGATGACGGAAGTGATGGAGCTGACCGCCCAGCCCATGCAGGAACAGGATCGGCGCTCCCCCGCCCGCCTCCACATAATGGAGGCGATGCCCGCCCACCTCCACCACCTTCCCTGCCATCGGCACCCGCCGTTCGGCCTCCAGGGCAAGGCGGCGCGTCAGCAGGTAGAAGTACGCGAGCGCGAAAAAGGCGAGCAGGAAGACAAGTCCGGCGAGCCAGTAGAGAGTGTCGGCGGTCATCCGGAAACCGGCGTCGTTTTCATGGACGCCAATCTAGAGGAAGTTGGCGAGCCGCGCCAAGCCGGCTCGCCGTTCATCCACGACGATCAGCCGTAGAGCTTGATCGCGATTTCCGCGACGCGCTTGCCCTGGAACTTCGCGCCTTCCAGTTCCTGCGCCGACGGCTGGCGCGAACCATCCGAGTCGGAGGTCGTGGTCATGCCATACGGAGCGCCACCGCGCACCACGTCGTTGCCCGACTGGCCCTGATAGGCATAGGACAGCGGGACAATCAGCATGCCATGGTGCTGCATGAAGACCTGCGCGTTGATCAGTGCCAGTTCCTGGCCGCCATGCTGGGTCGCGGTAGAGGCCATGACCGAACCGACCTTGTTGAGAAGCGCGCCCTTCGCCCACAGCGGGCCGGTCTGGTCGAGCACGTTCTTCATCTGCGCGGCCATCGAGCCGAAGCGGGTCGAGACACCGAGGATGATGCCGTCGTAGTCGGCGAGTTCGAGCGGATCGACGATCTCGGCTTCCTGATCCAGCTTGTAGTAGGCGGCCTTCGCCACGGCTTCCGGTACCAACTCCGGCGCGCGCTTGATGGTGACCTCCGCTCCGGCCTCCCTTGCGCCCTCGGCAGCGGCCTTGGCCATCTGCTCCATATGGCCCCAGCTCGAGTAGTAAAGGATCAGAATTTTCGCCATGTCGGTCTCCTTGGTTCTTGCCGGCAAGCGGCGGTTGCTGCTCCAACGGTTCCGACCCAGAATGGTGCCGAACGTCGTTCTATGAAAGTCCGGCTTCGCAGACGGATCGTTCACCGTTCGTGGACCGTTGCCGCCTCCCCGCGGCGAGGCTATGCGGGGTCATCGAGAAGAGGAACAGCACATGAGCGAGATCGTCACCGCAGCGATGCTGGTCATCGGCGACGAAATCCTGTCGGGCCGAACCAAGGACCGCAACATCGGCCATCTCGCCGACGTGATGACGGCGGTGGGCATCGACCTGAAGGAAGTACGGGTCGTCGCGGACGACGAGGACGCCATCGTCGAGGCGGTCAACGCGCTGCGCGCCCGCTACACCTATCTCTTCACCACGGGCGGCATTGGCCCGACCCATGACGACATCACGGCCGACTCGGTGGCGCGGGCCTTCGGCGTGCCGTGCGAGCACGACGAGAAGGCGATGAAGCTCCTCGCCGACCACTACGCCGCGCGTGGCATGGACTTCACTGAGGCCCGCATGCGCATGGCGCGGATGCCGCGGGGCGCCATCCATATCGACAACCCCATCTCCGTCGCGCCGGGGTTCCGGATCGAAAACGTCTACGTAATGGCCGGAGTGCCGTCGATCTTCCAGGCGATGCTCGACAACGTGCTGCCGACCCTGCGCTCCGGCGCAAAGATGCTTTCGGTAACCATCCCTTGCCCGCTGGGCGAGGGCGTGATTGGCGGGCCGCTGGGCGAAATCCAGAAGGCCCATCCCGACACGATCATCGGTTCCTACCCGAAGTACAAGGATGGCGGGTTCTGGACCGAGCTGGTCGTGCGCTCGCGTTCACAGGAAGCGCTCGAGGCCGCGCAGGCGGCCGTCGCCGCCATGGTAGCCGAGCTTTCCGGTCGCCAGGACGTCGCACATCGCTGACGGCGCCACGTACGGCTTGACAGCGCGAGGGTTTAAACCGTCTCGTGGCGCCGCGATTCATCCCGTGCCGATCGTCGGAACACGGGCATTCTACGATCGAGGGAGACTAGGAATGTTCCGTACCTTAGCCGTCGTGCTCCAGGACGTGGGTGGCGCCCGCAACCTGCTCGACCATGTCATTCCGCTCGCCCGCGAATGGGAAGCCAGCCTCGTCGGCATCCATGCGGAGCCTCTGCCGGTCGATTACAGCTCGGGCCTCGGCTTTCCCGATGTGGGCCTTATCCAGGCGGCGAGCGAGGCGGCGGAGGAACGGACCCGCGAGGTGGAGACGCTCTTCGAGGAACGCACGACCGATGCAGGGATCGATCACCGCTGGCACAGCCTGCGAGCGCTCTCGGGCAACAATCCCCTCGACGGCGTCGCTGCCGCGCGCTGCGCGGATCTCGTCATCGTCGGCCAGCGCGACCCCGCGGTGGGTGGCGCCGACAACGAGGACCTCGATTCGGTGCTCTACGAATCGGGCCGGCCGGTTCTCGTTGTCCCGCATGCAGGCGGCGAGCTGCGGCGCTTCCGCAAGGTTCTGGTCTGCTGGAATGGCAGCCGCGAGGCGTCCCGTGCGGCTTTCGACGCGCTGCCCCTGATCGCGGCGGCCGAATCGACCGAGATCTTGATCGTCGATCCGACGGACGACAGTGGCGAGGCCGACGGCGGAACCGCTCTCGCCTCCGCCCTGTCGCGCCACGGCGCTTCTGTCTTCGTCTCCACCACCCGCGCGGAAGGCCGCAGCGTGGATCAGGTGATCTGCGACCGCGTGGTCGAGACCGGGGTCGACCTCCTGGTGATCGGCGCCTACAGCCATTCGTGGCTGAGGGAGCTGCTGTTCGGAGGCGTCACCCGCTCGGTGTTGCATACGCTGCCGGTTGCGACCCTGATGTCGCGCTGAGCGCTTGCCAAGCGCACCGTTTTGCCGCTAATCCGCGCCGATCCTTGACCGCGACGGATGGTGCCGATGTCCTTGCCCGAGAAGGCTTTCCCTGTTTCCTGGGACCAGTTCCATCGCGATGCGCGGGCGCTGGCCTGGCGGCTTTCGGGAGCCGGTACGCAATGGCGGGCGATCGTCTGCATCACCCGTGGCGGCCTCGTTCCGGCTGCGATCATCGCCCGCGAACTCGGGATCCGGATCATCGAGACCGTGTCGGTGGCGTCCTACCACAACTACGCCAAGCAGGGCGAACTGGCGGTGCTGAAGCAGATCACCCCCGAGCTCCTCGCCGAAGACGGGGAGTCGGTGCTGATCGTCGATGACCTGACCGATACCGGCAAGACGGCCGCGGTGGTGCGCAAGATGATGCCGAAGGCCCACTTCGCCACCGTGTACGCCAAGCCGAAAGGCCGGCCGCTGGTGGATACCTATGTGACCGAGGTTTCGCAGGATACGTGGATCTACTTCCCCTGGGACATGGGCTTCACCTACCAGAAGCCGATCGCCGACGATCACATCGGCTAGAGGTCTCGAGCCTACGCATCTTGCGCAGGCAGCCAGACGGCAGGAAGCAAACCGAACATTCTACTGGCGGGGACGCCCCCGCCCTGCCCAACTGCCTGAACCGCAACTCATGTTCCTTGGCCTGGCGTGCCTGCGGTTCGCCGGATGCAGCTTCCGCAAAATATTGTATCGCCTGAGCTATCTGACGCGCCTGTACAGCGTGTCCCTCTCTCCGATCCGCTCTTCGACCTTGTAGCCTTTCGCTGTAAGGAATTCGTAGACCCCGGCCCTGTCCCAATCCTCGACAAGAATGTAGCGGGGACTACACCGCTCGAAATCGTTGCCCTTCAAGACATCGAGTTCATGACCTTCGACGTCTAGCGAAAAGAAGTCTACTTCCGGAAATCCATGCTCTTCCAGCACTGACGCAAGCGTGCGCGCGGGGGCGAAGAATGTCGTTCCCGTGAGGTCGTCTCCGTAGCGCTTGGTCCGCACGGACTTTTCCATCTGCGTCGCGAGATCGAGCGCACCGCCGTGGCGGACCATGGACATCAGATCCATGTACACCAGCTCGACATACTCCTTGGGATAGGTGTCCGACACCAAGCCGCAATGCACCGAGTGGCTGCGGCGTCGAGCCTGCCTGCATTCAACAAACCGATGAGGGGTCGGCTCGATCAACAGCCCCGTCCAGCCACAATACTTCTCAAGATAGTAGGTGTTCGATCCCCTCACGCCATCATTGGCACCAGCTTCTATGAAATATCCAGGCTTCGAAGCAAAAATCTCCTTCAGCCTTTTGTGAATAGGCTTGCTTGCCACAATTCTCCTTGGCGGGAACGCTTCATACTCGCCGTTGGAGATTGCCGACAAGTACCCGTGCAGGGTCGGACTGAGCGACCTGACGACGCGCCCCACCCTAATCATACAGTTTACACCGATCTCATTAGGACATTGAAGATATTAAATAAATAAATACCAGCATAGATCCGTTTTCGTCAATTCCACTTAACAATTCGGCAGATTTTGGCACCACCCTTACCCATCCGGCCGCAGGCTCGTAGCAAGACAGGCCAAAAGGCACTTCCTTGGTTCTTGACCGGTGGCGGCGCTTCGTCTTCAGCCATGGGAGAGCGATCCGACTGCAAGGAGATTCGATGCATAGCGGTCAGTGCGGTATGCTGCCTGGCCCGTGCGCAGGGGCCGGTGGCGTGGCGCTAGTGCGAACCGCCTGGACGCGGGCGCCAGTAGCGCCACGGCGTGTACCAGCGATGCTCGGGGGGCAGCTTCTCTGGAACATTGTCGATGCCCGACGTCCCGCCGGGACCGCAGCGTGCCACCCGGAAAAGCCCCATCCAGCCGCCGGCCCACAGTCCGTGCCGGGCAATCGCCTCGTAGGCATATTCGGAACAGGTCGGAAGATGGCGGCAGGTGTTGCCGACGAAGCCCGAGAGCGTGAGCTGGTAGAGCCTGACGATGGACGTACCCAGCACGCGGCCCGGCGTCCTGCGCCATGGTCCCTCATAATTGCGGCCGCGCCGCGCCATCGGCGGGTGGTCATGCGCATTGCACAAAGCCGCCCCCTTCCCTGTCGAATTCGGTCGCGTTCAGCCGTGGCCGCATTGGAAGTTCTCGTAACGGGTTGAACCCTGTGCCAAATCCTGAAACCCTGACATCCATTTCGTACTTGAAGGAAATTTGCCCATGAAGACTCGCGCAGCCGTCGCCGTCGCCGCCGGAAAGCCCCTGGAGATCATGGAGGTCGATCTGGAAGGCCCGCGCGAGGGCGAGGTTCTCATCGAAGTCAAGGCGACAGGCATCTGCCATACGGACGAATTCACCCTTTCCGGGGCCGATCCGGAAGGCATCTTCCCGGCGATCCTCGGCCATGAAGGCGCCGGCGTGGTCGTCGATGTGGGCAAGGGCGTCACCAGCGTCAAGAAGGGCGACCACGTCATTCCGCTCTACACGCCGGAATGCCGTCAGTGCCCGTCCTGTCTCAGCCGCAAGACCAACCTGTGCACCGCGATCCGCGCAACCCAGGGCCAGGGCCTGATGCCAGACGGCACCAGCCGGTTCTCGATCGGCAAGGAGAAGATCTTCCACTACATGGGCTGCTCGACCTTCTCCAACTTCACCGTGCTGCCGGAGATCGCCGTGGCGAAGGTCAACCCGGACGCTCCCTTCGACACCATCTGCTACATCGGATGCGGCGTCACCACCGGCATCGGCGCCGTCATCAACACAGCCAAGGTGGAGCAAGGCGCGACCGCTGTCGTGTTCGGCCTGGGCGGCATCGGCCTCAACGTCATCCAGGGCCTGAGGCTTGCGGGCGCCGACATGATCATCGGCGTCGACCTCAACAACGACAAGAAGGCCTGGGGCGAGAAGTTCGGAATGACGCACTTCGTCAACCCGAAGGAGATCGACGGCGACATCGTCCCCTACCTCATCAACATGACGAAGCGCGGCGCGGACCAGATCGGAGGCGCCGACTACACGTTCGACTGCACAGGCAACGTCAAGGTCATGCGGCAGGCGCTGGAAGCCTCGCATCGCGGCTGGGGCAAGTCGGTGATCATCGGCGTGGCCGGCGCAGGCCAGGAAATCTCGACGCGTCCGTTCCAGCTCGTCACTGGCCGCACCTGGATGGGCACCGCCTTCGGGGGCGCGCGCGGGCGCACCGACGTGCCCAAGATCGTCGACTGGTACTTGGACGGCAAGATCCAGATCGACCCGATGATCACCCACAAGCTGACCCTCGACGAGATCAACAAGGGCTTCGACCTCATGCACGCCGGAGAAAGCATCAGGAGCGTCGTGGTCTACTAAGATCCGCCTGCAGGCCGTCGGCTCACCCACCGCCGGCCTGCATCTATCTGGTCCGTGTCGCAAGCGTGGACAAAAGGCTGCATGATCTGGAACGAACGATTCGGCGGCCCGACTGCGGGTAAGCGCGTGTTCCTGTGCGGCGTCGCGACGGAGCCTGCCCTGGATGCCTGACCCCACGATCTTCGTCGATGCCGATGCCTGCCCGGTCAAGGAGGAGGTGGTGCGGGTTGCGGAGCGCCACGGGCTCGCCGTCACCTTCGTCTCGAACGGCGGCCTGCGTCCATCGCGCGATCCGATGATAAGGCACGTGGTCGTGCCAAAGACACCGGATGCCGCCGACGACTGGATCGCGGAGGCGGCCAGCGCCAACGACATCGTGGTGACCGCCGACATCCGCCTCGCGGCCCGCGTGGTGGCGAAGGACGCGCATGTGCTGGGACCGACCGGCAAGCCATTCACGGCGGACAACATCGGCATGGCGATGGCCATGCGCGACCTGCAGCAGCACCTGCGCGAGACCGGAGAGAGCAAGGGCTACAACGCCGCGCTCACTCGCCAAGATCGTTCGCGCTTCCTCGAAGCCCTCGACCGGGCGGTCAACAACGCGTTGCGCGCGCGCCGGGGCACAGGTTCTCCATGAACTACAGGCGCCACACTTCTTTCCTCGTCGCCGTCGCCGCAGGCATCGCCGTGTCCGGCATGACAGCCTTCGTCATGCCGGAGCTTGCAATCCAGGCCGGTGTCAACGCGTTCTTCCTCGCCTACCTCCTGCAAAGCGCGGTGCTGATCCGTCGCCTCACGCCGGACTACCTGCGAGCACACGCCCAGGCCGACGACCCGCCGGCATGGCTGATCCTGGCGGTGACCTTCGCGACGGTAGCGACGGCGACGGGATCGCTGTTCGTGCTGATCAACGGGCGGCCGGCGCCGGGCGCCATTCCCCTGACCCTCGGGCTGGCGGCCGTAGCCTTGGGCTGGGCGACCATCCACACAATGGCGGCGTTCCACTACGCCCACGTCTACTGGGATGCCGCAGACGACAAAGCCGACGGCAGCCAGGGTTCGAGCCGCCATCTCGGCTTTCCCGGCACCACGGAGCCGACCGGCTACGACTTCCTCTACTTTGCCCTCGTCATCGGCATGACGTCGCAGACGTCGGACACCAACGTCACCTCGACGGAAATGCGCAAGCTGACCTTGCTGCATTCCGTCGTCTCGTACTTCTTCAACACGGTGATCATCGCGGCGACGGTCAACCTGGCGGTTTCGCTCGGTCCCTGACGGCGGCGATCACGTTTCCGAGAGACCAGGCTAGAAGCGTGCGCCTGCGAAACAGGTTGCGGTTGCCGAACGTATAGGATGCATCCGCAGCAGAGAGCAGAGCGCCTCCCATGTCGACGCAACCCGCGACGCATTCGGTCACGATCGTGCCCCCGGTCGTCTCGACGGGCGACCTCGTCCGCCGCCAGTCGCTGCTGACCCGCATCACGCACGCGACATGGGCGATCGCCATGTTCTTCCTGCTGTTGTCTGGCCTGCAGATCTTCAACGCGCGACCGACGCTCTACATCGGCGACCAGTCAGGCTTCGCCTTCGACAACAGCGTGCTTTCGATGACGGCCGAGAACACGACGGAAGGGCCTGTCGGCTACACTAACGTCCTCGGCCACCGCTTCGATACTTCCGGCGTGCTCGGCATGTCCTGGAACGGCAACAGGCCCGTGGCGCGCGGCTTTCCGGCGTGGGCGACGATTCCCTCCTACCAGGACCTGGCGACAGGCCGCGTCGTGCACTTCTTCTTCGCCTGGGTGCTGGTGTTCACGCTGGCGGTCTGGCTGGTCGGCAGCCTGGTCAATCGCCATCTCGTCCGCGACCTTGCGCCGAGGCTCAGGGACATCCGCGACCTGCCGCGGGACGTCGCCACCCATGCGCGCTTCAGGTTCCACCGCACGCGCAGCTACGGCCCGCTGCAGAAGCTGTCCTACCTGGCCGTCCTGTTCGTGTTCCTGCCGCTCATCATCCTCACGGGGCTCTCCATGTCGCCGACGATGAACGCGGCGATGCCGTTCCTGCCGGAGATGTTCGGGGGCCGGCAAACGGCGCGCACGCTGCACTTCGTCGCCATGCTGCTACTGGTGGGCTTCTTCGTCGTGCACATGCTGATGGTCGTCGCCGCGGGGCCCTTCAACGAGATCCGCTCGATCGTCACCGGCTGGTACCGAACCGATCCGCCCAGAGGGCCGTCAGGCAAGGACGAGGCACAGGCATGAGCAAGCTCATTCTCAGTCGCCGCGGGTTCCTCTCGGTGTCCGCCACCGCCGCGTCGGGCCTTGCGCTTGCGGGCTGCGACGTCCTCGACGGCATCGCGGGGGGCGGGAGCGTGCGCGACGTGCTGGCGAGCGCCAACGACCTCACCTACCGGGTGCAGCGGATGCTGGCGGGCGATGCGCTCGCGCAGGAATTCACCGAGGCCGACATCCGCCAGCCGCAGCGGCCGAACGGCGTCACCGCACCGGACGACGCCACCTACAAGTCGCTGCAGTCCGGCGGCTTCGCCGACTGGCGGCTGGAGGTGAAGGGGCTCGTCGAGAAGCCGCTGTCGCTCACGCTCGCGCAACTGCAGGCAATGCCCGCGCGCACCCAGATCACGCGCCATGACTGCGTCGAAGGCTGGAGTTGCATCGCCAAGTGGACCGGCGTGCCGCTGTCGCTCGTCCTCGACGAGGCGCAGGTCAAGCCGCAGGCGCGCTACGTCGTGTTCCATTGCCTCGACACGATCGAGCGGGATCTCTCCGGCGACGTGAAGTACTACGGCTCGATCGACATGATCGACGCGCGCCATCCGCAAACGATCCTGGCCTACGGGCTGAACGGAAAGCCCCTGCCGGTAGAGAACGGCGCGCCGCTGCGCGCCCGGGTCGAGCGCCAGCTCGGCTACAAGATGCCGAAGTATCTCTCGGCCATCGAGCTCGTTGACAGCCTGGCCCCGATCGGCCTCGGCAGGGGCGGCTACTGGGAAGACCGCGGCTACGACTGGTTCGCCGGAATCTGAGCCTTCGCCGCCCGGACGGCGCCTCCCCTACCGGATGCCGGCGACGAGTTCCGCAGCCGCCGAGATCGCCGCCTGCTGATGCGGCTGAAGGGCCTGGCCGTGATAGTTCAGGAAGACCGGCAGGAAGGGATCGTCGATCGGCGTCTTGATCCCCGAGAGCTCCTCCATCACGGCGAGGCCGCAGTAAGGCACGTAGGCTGCCGAATAGCCGCCTTCATGGGACATCACCAGGCGCCCACTACAATAGGCGGCGGCCGCCTCCATCAGCATGCGCGTCATGGTGCGATACGTGTCGCTGTGGAGCATCATGCGGCCGAGCGGGTCTGCAGCAGATGCATCGAAGCCGGACGGCACGACGATCAGGTCGGGCTTGTAGGCGGCGAGCGCCGGCAGCACCACCTGCTCGAAGGCGGCGAGATAGGCGCCGTCGCCACTGCCCGCCGGCAGCGGAATGTTGATGTTGTAGCCGAAGCCGGCATCCTCTCCGCGTTCGCTGCGGTCGCCGCTATCGTGCGGATAGAGCCGCTCCTGGTGAAGGGAGATGGTGAGCACGCCCGGATCGCGCCAGAAGGCCGCCTGCGTGCCGTTGCCGTGGTGAACGTCCCAGTCCACCGTCGCAACCCGGTCGAAGCGATGCTTCGCACGGTTCTTGAGGATCGCGATCGGGATGTTGCCGAACAGGCAGAAGCCCATGCCCTTTTCGGCCTCCGCGTGGTGGCCGGGCGGGCGCACCAGCGCGTAGCCGTTGTCGATCTCGCCCGACAGAACCTTGTCCATGAGAGCATAGGTGCCGCCGGCGGCCAGGCAGGCGATCTCATAGCTGCCGCGCCCGAACGGCGTCAGGTAGCTCGCCTCCCCGCCCCTGTCGTCGCTCATCGCCTTGATGCGGCGGATGTAGTCGCGGGTATGGAAGAGCGCGAGGTCGTCCTCGTCGAGCGCCTCGGCCTTGACCGGGACGAGCCGGTCGACCAGGCCAGAGACTTCCATGAGGTTCCTGAAGCGCCGCTTGGTCGCGGCGTTCTCCGCGTGCTCGCCGGGCTCGACAGTCAGGCCGGCGGGAAAGAACTGCGCCCCCGTTCCCGTGTCGTGCCAGAGGTAGAGTTCGTGAAAGTTCCAGCCCGTACGTGATCCCGAGGCGGATTTCGTCGTGTCGTCGGTAGCGGCGTTCATGCTCAGGCTCAGTTTCCGAGGATCATGCGTGCGGTGCGCTCGGCGATCATGATCGTGGGCGCGTTGAGGTTGCCCGAGACCATCTTCGGCATCACCGAGGCGTCGGCGACGTGGATGCCTTCGAGGCCGCGGACCTTGAGCGTGGCGGGGTCGGTCACCGCCATTGCGTCGGTGCCCATGCGGCAGGTCGAGGACGGGTGATAGAGGGTTGTCATGTGGCCGCGGATGTATTGGGCGATCTCGTCGTCGGTCTTGCACTCGGCGCTGGGCGTGAGCTCGTAGGCGATCAGCTCCTTCATCGGCGACTGCTGCAGGATGTGGCGGTTGATCTTCACTCCCTCCACCAAGGTCGCGAGGTCGATGCCGTCCGGGTCGCTGACGAAGTACTTCGGGTCGATCGCCGGGTACTCGATCGGGTTGGACGAGCGCAGTCTGATCTCACCCCGGCTGTTCGGCCGCTGCAACGTCGAGTGCCCGGTGACGCCGGCCTGCCCACCGAGGAAGCGGGCGTAATCGCGGTGCGGGCTTATGGCGCCGTAGAGCTGCAGGTCCGGCTCCCCGGAGCGGCTGCAGTAACGGCTGGAGACATGGCCGCCGCTGGCCACCCAGGGCGAGGTGCGGATGCCGGTCCGGTGGTCCCGCCACTCCTTGAAGCTCTCCTCGAGGATCTCGTCGGTCCAGGCACCGATGCCGATCGGCTCCCTGGTGTAGAAGCTGATCGGGATGTTGAGATGGTCCTGCAGGTCCTTGCCGACGCCCGGAAGGTCGTGGACGGGCTTGACGCCGACCGCCTTCAACTCGTCGGCAGGCCCCACGCCGGAGAGCATCAGGATCTGGCAGGAGCCGACCGCGCCCGAGGAAAGCACGACCTCGCTGTCGGCCCATGCGGTTTCCGGAACGCCGTCGACCAGATACTTCACGCCCTTGACGCGGTTGCCCTCGATGACCAGCCCAGTCACCAGGACGCCGGATTTCAGCGTCAGGTTCGGACGCTCCAGCGCGGGGCGCAGATAGGCCTTGCCGGTGCCCCATCGCTCGCCGTTCTTGATGGTGAACTGGAAGAGGCCGACGCCCTCCTGCTTCTCGCCGTTGTAGTCGGGATTGTAGGGATAGCCGGCCGCTTGCGCCGCCTCGATCCACATGCGCTCGTACTTGTCGACGTAAGGCACGTTGCCGACATGCAGCAGGCCGTCAGTGCCATGATAGGGGCTATCCCTGAAATCGGCGTTGGCCTCCGAATAGAGGAACACCGGGAACACGTCCTTCCAGCCCCAGCCGGGGCAGCCCATCGCCTCCCAGCCGTCATAGTCGGAGGGCAGGCCGCGAATGTAGATCATCGCGTTCAGCGCGCCCGAGCCGCCAATCATCTTGCCGCGCGGCCAGAAGATGCGACGGCCGCGACATCCGGCCTGCGGCTCGGTGTAGTAGCCCCAGTCGCTGGCGGTGTTGAACATCGTCACCCAGTCGGACGGAATGTCCGAGGCAAGCGGCGCCGCCCTGCCTGCCTCGAGGACCAGCACCCTGCGGTCCGGATCGGCACTCAACCGGTTGGCGAGCACACAACCGGCGGAACCAGCACCGATGATGATCGTGTCGTACATGAATCCCCTCACTCCCCTGCGGCGACCGGACTTTCACGAAGCTTCGGATGCGGCGCCCCGCCGTTGCGGTGGCGCAGCCAGTGCACGAGATCCCCGAGGCGACCGACCAGCCCGCGGGGCATCAGGATGATGGACAGCGTGATGATGAGGCCGAGGCCGAGCGTTCGGAACTCGCCGGCCTCGCGCATCAGCTCGTCCGCGGCGACCAGCACGACCGTGCCGACGAGCGGGCCCCAGAACGTGCCGACGCCGCCGACGACCGTGATGGCGATGATGAACATGAGTTGCGACAGCGACAGGATGCCGGGGCCGATCGCCTGGAAGTGCGCGGCATAGAGGCCGCCGGCGAGGCCGGTGAAGAAGGCCGAGATGCCGAAGACCAGCAATTGCGCCTGGAAGCGGTTCACGCCGCGCGCGACCGCGTAGCCCGGATTGTCCTTCAGCGCCTTGAAGGCGAGTCCGATCGGGCTCTTCACCACCACGTAGGTGAAGAGCATGGTCAGGGCGAACAGGGTGGCAATGATCGCGTAATTGCCGATCAGCCACTGCCCCTTCAGCAGGGCGCGGGTGCCGAGGTCGCCGAAACGCGCGAAGCCGACCGCGCCGCCGGTGAACTGCCGGCAAATCGACCCGACCATCGTGAAACATTCGGTGTCGGTGACGATCAGCAGGTACATGGTCTGCGCAATCGCAAGCGTCAGCAGCGCGACGTACACGCCGGTGAGCCGGAGGCAGGCGACACCGACAATCAGCGAGAATACGACGGCGGCGAGCGCTCCGGGAAGCAGGGCCGCCCAGACATCCCAGCCGAAGTAGAAGCAGAGCATCGCGGTGACGTAGCCGCCAAAGGCGAAGATCGCCATCTGGGCGAGCGAGAAGATGCCTGAGAACCCGAAGAGCAGGTTCCACTGCGAGGCGATGGTTGCGTAGAACAATGCCAGCACCACCTGCCCCAGCACGTAGCGGCTGTCGACGAAGAGCGGCAGCGCCACGGCCGCAATGACCAGAAGCAGGCTGACGGCGAGATCGAGCCTGGCCGAGCCGGTGATGCCTTTCGATTGCGCGGGCTTGGTCATGGCGGCCTCACATGCGTCGGATCTGGACCCGGCCGAACAACCCGGCCGGTCGCCAGATCAGGACGGCGATGACGACGAAGAGCAGCGTCGGGAAGCCCCAACGCGCGCCGGCGGCGTACTGGACGAAGGCCTCCAGCAAAGCCAAGCCGAAGGCGGCGGCCACCGCGCCCGGTAGGTTACCCAGCCCGGCGACCACGCACATGATGAAGGCCTTAAGCATCGGATCGTTGCCGAGCGGCGGCGAAAGCTGCGTCATGGAACTGACCATCACCCCGCAGATGCCGGCGATGGCGCCCGACAGAAGCAGCACCTGGAAGTAGACGCGATTGACCGCGACACCCATCAGTTGAGCGGCTTCGCGGTTCTGCGCGGTCGCCCGGATCGCCCGCCCGATGCGCGTGGTGCTCAGCAGCAGCGCGATCAGGGCCATGAGCACGATGACCACCACGACTATCAGCATGTTCTGCCAGGGGATCGTGACCGACCCAACCGACAGCGCGCCGCTCGCCGAGATCGGCTGTTTCAGCGGCTGCCCGCCATAGATCAGCAGGATGGCGTTCTCGAGGGCGATGCCGATGCCGACGGTGGCGATCATGACGTTGGATTCGAACGCCGCCTTGTCGGTCTTCAGCAGGCTGTGAACGATCAAGATGTAGAGCAGCCCGCCCGCGACGGCCCCGACCAGGACCGCGCCGAGAAAGCCGACCACGACCGGAAGCCCTAGGGCCGAGCAGAGCGTGAAGGCGGCATAGCCGCCGAGTGTCAGCATGGCTGCGTGGGCCATGTTGAGCATGCCCATCGAACCCCAGACGAGCGATAGGCCGACAGTGGCCAGCGCGTAGAGCGCCCCCGTCGTGATGCCGGCGATGACGATGGAGGTCAGGATGTCCAGCATGCGCTCAGCCTCCGAGATAGGTGGCGAGAAGCTCGTCGCGGGCGAGCAGTTCGGCCGGCGCACCGGACCAGACGATTTCGCCATCGTCCAGGAGATGCAGGTGATCCGCCAGGTCGGCGACGCGCGCGGGGTTCTCCTCGACCAGCAAGATGGTGCGGCCGGCATTGGAGAGCTCTGCGATGACGCCGTAGATCTGCTCGATCACCAGCGGCGCGAGGCCGAGCGACGGCTCGTCGATCAGGAGGATGCGACCGCCCATCATCAGGCCACGACCGATACCGACCATTCGGCGCTCGCCGCCCGAAAGCGACGAGGCGACCTGGCTGCGGCGGTCGGAGAGCTTCGGCAGCAGCGTGTAGACTTCATCAAGGCGGCGCGCGATCTCCGCCTTGGAGGGCGCCAGGTAGGCGCCCATCAGCAGGTTCTCGAGCACGCTCATCTCGGGAAACAACATGTCGCCCTGCGGGACGTGCGCGACACCCAGCGCGGCGATGGCATGAGGCGTGTCGGGCGCCGGTTCGCCGTCGATGCGGATCGAGCCCGCCTTCAGCGGCACAAGCCCCGATATCGTCTTCAGAAGCGTCGACTTGCCGTGGCCGTTCGGGCCGACAACGGTGATGAACTCGCCGGCATGCACGTCGAAGGAGATCCCCTTCAGGACGGTCAGTTCGCGATAGCCCGAGACGATCCCGGACAGGCTGAGGACAGGGGGCTGCGCGGAAGCGTTCAAAGCTGCGCCTCCCCGTCAGCGAAATAGGACTTCAGCCGCTTGCGCGTGCCCTCCCCCAGATAGGTCTCGACCACCACGGGATCCTCGGCGACGTCGCGCGGCGGTCCCTCGAAGATCTTCTTGCCGTGGTGCATGATGAGGACCCGCGTGGACAGCGCCAGCAGGAAGCGCATGACGTGCTCGATCAGCACGACCGTCATGCCCTCCGCCTTCAGCCGCTCTACCAGGCCGATGATGTGGTCGATCTCCCCCGCGTTGAGGCCGCCCACCGGCTCGTCGAGGAAGAGAAGCTTCGGCCGCGTCGCGATGGCGCCGGCGATCATCAGCAGCTTCCGGTCGAGCACCGGCAGCCTCGCGACCCCGACGTCGGCCTTGTCCGCCAGGCCGACGAAAGCGAGTGCCGCGTCCGTCTGCTCCCTAGCGTCGCGGCCCAGTCGGAACCCCGGAACCGCGCGCCTCGTGCGGCCGAAATAGGAAGCGATGTCGATGTTCTCGCGCACCGTCAGGCTCTCGAATGCGGCATTGAGCTGGAAGGTGCGCGCGATGCCGAGCTGGCAGATGCGGTCGGCGCCGAGCCCGGTGATGTCGTGTCCGTCGAAGGCGATCCGCCCGCCGCTCGCAGGCGTCACGCCGGTCACCACGTCGAAGAAGGTGGTCTTGCCGGCGCCATTCGGCCCGCCAATTCCGACGATCTCCCCGGGGGCGACCGTCAGCGACATGCCGTCGACCGCGGTGAGCGAACCGAACCGCTTCACGACATTCTCGCACTCAAGCAGGGCGGGTCCGCCTGTGGTCATATCCATACTCCCTCCGGCCCCGGCACGCAGGGGTGCCGGGGACTCGCATCGCAGTTCGAGCCGCTACTTGATCCAGGGCGGCAGGAGGAATTCGTCCGTCGCGTAGAGCGCCGGCGCGATGAGCTTCGGATCGGTCTTGTAGTCCTGGTGCTGCAGGAACTGGTGCGGCATGCCGAGCGAGGGATCGGCCACCTGAGTGGGGTAGCAGTAACCCGACTGACCCTCCGGGTCGCAGCGGTAGGTGCCGTTGACGCCGCGATAGACGTTGCGGCGCATGACGGCGGCGACCTTGCTCACCTGCTCCTTGTTGAAGGGCTCGCCCGGACCGCCGGCAATCGCCGCGGCGATCGCCCACATCCACAGTCCGTCGTAGGTCTGCGAACCGGTGATATAGGCCGAGTTGGGGCCGAACTTTGAGCGGTAGCTCTCGCGATACGGCTTGGAGAAGTCGTCCGGCAGGCAGCCGATCACCGTCGAATAGATGACGCCGTTGATCGCTTCCCCGCCGATCTCGCGGAACGCCGGCAGCGACGGGCCGTACTGCATGTAGACCAGGCTGTTGGTCGGCTGCGGCAGGAACTGCACCATGAACTGCGCAAGGTCCTGCGGCAGGAAATGGGTAATGATGATGGCGGCCGGCGGGTCCTGCCTCAGCTTCGCCAGAGTCGGACCCCACTGGTTGGTCGGGAAGGGCACGGTCTCGAACAGGCTGACCTCGAAGCCGTAGTTCGCCGCCTGGTCGCGGATCGCGTTGGCGATCACGATGGAATACTCGTTGGCGGAGGGAATGATGGCGATCTTCTTGTTCGGCGCCGTCCACTTGCCGCTCTCCGAAAGCCGCTTGAAGAAGTCCAGGCAGCCGGGGCCGTACCAGTATTCGGGCGGATCGCCCTGGAAGGAGCCGTAGTAGCGCTCCGGATCGGTCTTGAACTTCTCGTTGTGCGAGATCAGCGTGTTGTAGTGCATCATGATGATGTCGTTGTCGGCAGCGACATCCATCTCGATCATGTTGGTGCCGAGGTTGTAGCCGTTGATGATCACCGGCGTATTGTAGCGGTCGACAAGCCGCTGCATGGCCTGCGATACGAGGTCGGCGCCCTGCTCCTTCGTGTCTTCGATGTGCAGTTCGATCGGCCGGCCGAGAATGCCGCCTGCCGCATTGATCTCCTCGGCGGCGAGCTCCAGCCCGTTCTTGAACTCGATCCCGTCAGCCGCGGCAAAGCCTGACAGCGGCAGAGCAGAGCCGACGGGAATCGGCTCGCCGTCCTGTGCCTTCGCTTGTCTGTTCATGTCGGCCAGCAGCGCGCCGCCGGCAGCACCGGCGCCGACAAATCCCCGAAGCATTGCACGTCTGTTCATCATCTCGGATTCCCCTCTCCCTTGTTCATGTCCGTCATGCGCATTTCGACGCCTGCACCGAGAAGATCGCCTCCAGGGCAGCGGCAGCGGAGAGCACGCGGGCATCCTCGCCGCGCCCTCCCACGATCTGGAAGCCGACCGGCAGTCCCTCGGAGGTGAAGCCGCAGGGAACGACGCATGCCGGCTGCTGGCTCAAATTGATCGGGAAGCTGAACCCGGCCCACTCGGTCCACCTGCCGAAACCGCCACCGGCAGGCACCTCCAGCCCGGCGTCAAAGGCCGGCAGCGCGGTGCCGGGCGACACCAGGAAATCGAACTCCGCGAGCATCCGGTCCATCGCCGCCCCGAACTCGCCGCGGCGGATCTGCGCCTGGACGAGCTGGACGGAGGTGTAGGCCGCGCCTGCGCGCGCCACCTCGATCAGGCCGCGGTCCAGCCGCTCCCGGTCCGCCTCCGGAATGGCGGCGACACGCGCCGCCGCGCCGGTGAACCAGTGATGATGGAATAGGTCGAGGAGGTCGCCGCCCGGCAGACTCACCGGCTCAACGATGGCACCGGCCTCGGCGAGCCGCGCGACCGCCCCGTCGACCACCGCCGCAACCTGCGGATCGACCGAACCGTAGGGTGGCTCGGACCAGTAGCCGATGCGCTTGCCCTTCAGGACGACCGGATCGTCGCCGTCCAGCGGCGGGAGCCTGCCTACCCCCTGGGCCCAATCCTTGAGGTCGCGCCCCGACATCGCCCCGAGCATAGCTGCCGCGTCGGCGGCGCTGCGGGCCATCGGGCCGATGTGGGCGACGGTACCGAACGGACTGGACGGAAAGGCCGCCACCCGGCCGAATGTCGGCTTGTGCCCGACGATGCCGGTGAAGGAGGCGGGGATGCGAATGGACCCGCCGCCGTCCGTGCCGAGGTGGAAAACTCCGGCACCGACCGCCGCCGCAACCGCGGCGCCGCCCGAGGATCCCCCCGGCGTCTTGCTGCTGTTCCACGGATTGCGGGTGATGCCGAAGAGCGCGCTGTCGGTGATCGCCTTCCAGCCGAACTCGGGCGTCGTCGTCTGCGCCACAAAGACGGCGCCGGCGGCGCGCAGGCGGGCGACGGAGGGCGCATCCTCCCGGTAGGGCGTGGCGGGCGTCGTCGTGCTGCCGTAGCGCACGCTCCAGCCGTTCACCCACACAATGTCCTTCAGGGTTGTCGGCACGCCGTCGACCTCCGACAGCGGGGTTCCGTCGCGCCAACGCCGTTCCGACGCGATCGCGGCCTCGATGGCTCCGGAGCGATCGATGAAGGTGAAGGCGTTGAGATCGCCGTTCACCGCTTCCGCCCTGTCCATCGCGGCGTTGGCAACCTCCACCGGCGACAAGGTCCGGCTGCGGTAGGCAGCACTCAGCTCAGCAGCGTCCAGACGGCAAAGTTCCGCCGCTCCGTGGAGAGGACTTTCCATCGGCATGCAGTGTTCCCCGCGCAGGCGGCCTGCATCTTCCGGCAGGCTCGACCGACGACGCGAAGAATGTATCTTTTCGTCGCGTCTACAAAATGTATTGTTTCGCGGAACTTTATTCATTCCATGGAGGATTGCCCGAATGAATCTCTCCATGCGCCAACTGCGCTATGTCTGCGAGGTGGCAAGCCTTGGGAGCATCCAGGCCGCGTCTCGGGCACTCAACATTTCCCAGTCATCAATACTGTCGGCGATCACTCTCGCGGAGGGCGAGATGGGCGCCCGGATCTTCGAGCGGCGCCCTGCCCGCGGCGTTCAGATCACCCCGGCCGGCGAGCGGTTCGTCAGTGCGGCGCGCGTCATGCTGTCGGCAGCGACCGAGTTCGACCGCGCCATCGGCGTCCTCGTCGACCGGGTGCCGAAGGTCCTGCGGATCGGCTGCTTCGAGCCCTTCGGCGCGCTGTTCATGCCGGAAATGCTGCGGCGCTACGTCGACAATGTTGGCGACGTCGAGATCGAGCTCCACGAGGGCGACCAGGTGCAGCTCCAGGCCTGGCTGGCGGAGGGCAAGGTCGATCTCGCCATCCTCTACGATATCGGCTCCATCACCACCGGCACCATCACACGCATCTGCAAGGTGCCGGCCCACGCGGTTCTGCATGCCGACGATCCGCTGGCGGCCTGCGAGGCGGTCCGGCTTGCCGACATCGCCGCCCGACCGTTCGTGTTGCTCGACATGCCGCAGACGGCGTCCTACCTGCTGACGCTCTTCGACATCCTGGCCAAGCGGCCGGAAGTCCGCTTCCACACGCGGTCCTACGAGACGGTGCGCTCGGCCGTCGCCTCGGGCTTCGGCATGTCGATCCTCAACATGCGCCCCATCGGCCGCGCCTCCGCCGACGGGCCAGGCATCGTGCGGCGGCCGATCCTCGACGTGCTGCCGCCCCCCTCGCTGATCGTCCTCGACCTCTACGGCAACTCGAAGCCGCTGTTCGTGCGGCTCTTCGTCGAGATCGTCCACCGTTTCTTCAGCGAAGTCGGCCCGCAGGGTTTCGCCGTCACGTCGAAAGAGGAACAGGCTCGCCTGATGTGGAGCCTCTGAGCGCGCCCTGCCCTCTGGGCCGGCTTGTCCGCCGCCCGCCGCCCCGATAAACGCAGGACCGGGTTCGCGGGAGTGCCGAGGGAGGAACTTTGAGCCGGCTTTTTCTGTTGCGGCACGCCAAGGCAGCCTGGGCACAGCCCGGAATGCGCGATTTCGACCGGCCGCTGGATCCGCGAGGCGTCAGCGACGCCAGGGCACTCGGGATCCGCATGCGCGAGCAGGATCTGCTTCCGCAATTGACGATCTGCTCGACTGCCCGCCGCTGCCGCGAGACGCTGGACCTCGTCGCCGGCCAGGTCAATATTGGCGAGGTGGTCTACGAGGACGCACTCTATTCTGACGATGCTGCCGGATATCTCGCGGAAATCCGCCGTCACGCCGATTGCGGCGCCCTGATGATCGTCGGCCACAATCCAATGACGGAAGATCTTGCACAGGCGCTGGCGGGATCGGGCGACCGGCACGCCAGCGGCGCGATGGCGCGGGGCTTCCCGACCTGCGGCCTGGCGATCCTGCGTTTCGACGACGGGCTTGGCCAGGCCGCACCCGGCAAGGGCGTCATCGAGGCGTTCCTGACGCCGGCGAACGCCTGATGCGACCGCTCGGCCAACCATCGTGCCGTTTCAATTCGCCGCCGATGTCCCTATATGGCCGGGACCTTGGACGGGGCCGATCGCTTGGCTGGACTCACCAGTTTCACTGACGAAGCGCGCATTGCGCTGGATTCGCTCGCAGGCCGCGCGGTGGGCCTGTTCTCCGCACCGACACTCCGGCTTGGCGTCACCGGCCTTTCGCGCGCCGGCAAGACCGTCTTCATCACGGCGCTCGCGCACAACCTGATCCACGGCGGCCGACTGCCGGTGTTCGAGGCGGCACGGTCGGGGCGTCTCTCGCGCGCCTATCTGGAGCACCAGCCCGACGACGCCGTGCCGCGCTTCCAGTACGAGGATCATGTCGACGCGCTGGTGACGGCGCGCACCTGGCCCGAATCCACCCGGGCGATCTCCGAGTTCCGGCTCACTGTCGAGTTCGAGTCCGCTTCCGGCTGGAACCGCATGTTCTCCAGGGGGCGGCTCTCGATCGACATCGTGGACTATCCAGGCGAGTGGCTGCTTGACCTGCCGCTGCTCGGAAAGTCCTACCAGACCTTCTCGAAGGAAGCGCTGGAGCTGGCCGACCTGCCGGTGCGCCACGACCTTGCCGCCAACTGGGTCGCCCTGGTCCGCTCGGTCGATCCCGCAGCACCCGCCGACGAGATGACGGCGCGCCGGCTTGCGGAGGCCTTCGCGGCCTACCTGAGGGCCTGCAAGCAGGACGACCGGGCGCTGTCGACCCTGCCGCCGGGGCGCTTCCTGATGCCCGGCGACCTCGAAGGATCGCCCGCCCTCACCTTCTCGCCGCTGGTGCTCGTGCCCGAAAAGTCCGCGAAGGCCGGCTCGCTGCAGGCGATGATGGAGCGGCGCTACGAGGCCTACAAGACGCATGTGGTGAAGCCGTTCTTCCGCGAGCATGTCGCGCGCCTCGACCGCCAGATCGTGCTGATCGACGCGCTACAGGCGATGAACGCCGGTCCCGCCGCGCTGATCGACCTCGAAAGGGCGCTGGCCGAAATCCTTGCCTGCTTCCGCATCGGCCGCGGCGGCTTCTTTACGGACCTGTTCTCGCACCGCATCGACCGCATCCTCGTCGCCGCAACCAAGGCCGATCACCTGCATCACGAGAGCCACGACCGGCTCCAGGCCATCGTGCGCCGCCTCGCCGACCGAGCCATGAAGCGCGCCTCCTTCGCCGGCGCCGAGCTGGACGTGCTGGCGATGGCGGCGGTGCGCGCGACAAGGGAAGGCACGGTTACCCAGGGCGGCGAGACGCTGCCGGTCATCATCGGGACGCCGCTCGCCGGCGAGACCATCGGCGGCCAGTTCTTCGACGGCGAGACGGAGACGGCCGTGTTCCCCGGCGACCTGCCGGTCGATCCCGCGCTCGCATTCTCCCCGGAAGCCGAGGCCGGCACCCTGCGGTTCGTGCGCTTCAGGCCGCCCAAGCTCGAACGCACGGCGGAAGGCGCGACGCTGTCGCTGCCCCACATCCGGCTCGACCGCGCCCTGCAGTTCCTGCTCGGAGACCGCCTGGCATGATGCGCCCCAGACAGCCCGGTGCCTTTCCCCTCCAGCCCTCCACCGGGGCGGAGCCAGCGCGTCAGGACGAAGCGAAGGCCGCGCCGGCTCCCGTCGCCGCCCCGGCAAAACCACGCCGGCCTCAGGCCGTGAAGGCGGACGAAGCCGTGGTACGCCCTTCGGAGTTCGACTACTTCGCCACTCCCGACCCGGTACTCGAGCCGCCGCCTCCGGCAGTCGCCGCGCCACGGCGCTCGTGGCCGGTGCGCATCTTCCTCGCGGCGGCCGGGCTGCTTGTCACCATGGCGGTCGGCCTGTGGACCGACGCGCTGATCCGCTCGCTGTTCGAGCGGGCGGACTGGCTGGGCTGGGTCGCCGTCGCGCTGGCCGCGGCCGCCGTCGCCGCGCTGCTGGTCATCGTCCTGCGCGAAACCATCGCACTGCGACGGCTCGGCTCCATCGAGCGCATCCGCGAGGCAGCCGAATCGGCGATCCGGTCAAACGACCCGAAGGCCGCGCGGGCGGTGGTTTCGGAAGTCTCCACCCTCGTGGCGGCGAATCCGGAAACGGCGGCCGGACGCCGGGCGATGGCGGCGCTGGACGGCGACATCGTCGACGGCGCCAACTATGTGCGCGTCGCCGAAGCGGAACTGCTCGGCCCGCTCGACGCAAAGGCGCGGACCCTCGTGCTCGACGCCGCGAAACGCGTGTCGGTGGTGACGGCGGTCAGCCCCCGCGCGCTGGTCGATCTGTCCTACGTGGTGTTCGAAAGCGCACGACTGGTGCGGCGCATCGCCGAACTCTACGGCGCGCGCCCCGGCAAGCTCGGCTTCTTCCGGCTCGCGCGCGCGGTGATCGCGCACCTGGCCGTCACTGGCGCAATCGCCGCAGGCGACGAGGCGATCCAGCAGGTCGTCGGACAGGGACTGGCGGCGCGCATTTCCTCGCGCCTCGGCGAGGGCGTCGTCAACGGCGCCATGACGGCCCGCATCGGCATCGCCGCCATCGAGACGGTGCGGCCGCTGCCATTCACCGCCCTGCCCCGCCCGAAGCTCACGGACATCGTTTCGGCGCTGTCCGCATTCTCCCGCAGGAACACTCACGACGAGACTAAAGCGACGAAGCGTTAACCATTCTTGGCGATGGTCGGGGAAGCGGTGTCCCGTCGTACCTCGTGAGTGAGTCTATGAAGTCCGTCTCCCGTATCGTGTTCTCGTCGGCGCTGCTTGCGCTGGGTCTTGCCGCGTCAGGTGCGGCCGCCTCGGAGAAGGACCGGGCCTTTTTCAAGTCGGTTGAGGGGAGCTGGACCGGGCCGGGCGAGGTCATCGCCGGCAAGTACAAGGGCACCAAGTTCAACTGCACGTTCGAGGGCAGCCAGCCCGCCAAGTCCGTCGGGCTCACGCTGGACGGCGGTTGCCGCGTGGGGCTCTTTAACCAGAAGGTCAAGGCGTCAGTGCAGAAGCGCGGCGAGCGCTATGAAGGCACCTTCATGGACGGCGCCAAGGGATCAGGCCTCGACATCGTCGCCGGCAACGTGACCGACAACGGCAAGGTCATCCTCGCGATCAACCGCAATCAGCTCAACGGCGTCATGCAGGCGCGCATGGCCGGCGATGACAGCATGATCGTCACGGTTTCGGTGCGCGTGGAAAAGGAGCTGGTCCCGGTGATCGGCGTCAAGTTGAAGCGCGTCGACACCACTGCCGTCGGCTCGATCGACTGAGCGGCCGGGTAGCTGACCGGCGCCCGCCCTAAAGAACGGCCTCTGCTGCCAGGAAGTGCCAGTCGACGATCGCGCGCATGTGCGAAGCGAGACCCGGGGGATTATCCGCCGCTGAGCGGATGATGACCGCGCCGTCGATCTCCGGCTCCTTCTCCGACGCGACGAAGTCGGCAATGCGCGCCGCCAGAACGTCGGCGGTCTCGGCGAGATGATACCGCCGGAAGATGACCGTGTTGCCGTTCATCGAATAGAGGTAGTGCATGGGCTCGGGCGTCGCCCGACCGAGATCCAGCCCCGTTTCCTCGCCTACCTCGCGTGCCATGTTGGCGTGGAGATCGACGCGCCCCCCGGGGAAATCCATCGGTTCGAACGAACCCGCGGCGAAATAGACCCGGCCGGGATTGGCTGTATGGGCACCCATGCGGATCGCCAGCAGCGCGCCATCCGCCGTCACCAGCGCGGCATGGGCGAAGGCATGCTCTGCACCCTGTGGCCGGTTGCGCCGCCAGTACAGGAGCGCCGCATAGCGCACCGTGTGGCAGCGGCCGGTCAACACGCCGTCCGAGTAGGTAATCGCCGAGGGCAGCACCATCTCGCCGTTGTAGAGGGCCGGGTTGGCCTGCTTTTCCAGCAGCCAGTTGGCTTCGATCGCCTCGGCATTGGCGAGCTCGAAGGGATGTGGACCCGGATCGAGCCGCACGTCAACGTCATGCACGGGCACGATGCGACCGCGCGGCAGATCGAAGCTCATCGGCTGATCCTCATACGATGTCCAGGGTAATCGCGACGGGGCAATGGTCGGACGCCTTCGGCCGGTCCCAGCCGGTGCGCGGGTAACGCTCGACCTCCTGCCCGGGAGGGAAGATCGTGCGCCAGGGCTGCCCGTTGCGCACGATGTCAGGCACGGAAAGGGCGTTGCGCTCAGCGAGCGCGGGCGAAAGCAGGATGTAGTCGAGCTGGCACAGGTGCCGCTCCTGCGGGCCGCGGGTGTGGTAGAGCGTCCAGCGATCGAGTTCCGGCCGCCGTTCCACCACGTTCACGGCGAAGCCGTCGTCCAGGAAAGCGTCCAGCGCCGATTGCTCCTCGTCAACGGGTGTGAAGGTGTAGCCGGAGACGTCGTCGCCGCCGATGACGATGCGCTGGCGATAGTCGTTGAAGTCGCCGCAGATCGCCCAGCGCTTTTGTCGGGCATGGTCGGCGCCGAAGCGGCGTTCGATGATCGTGCGCACCGCCTTCGCCTCGGCAGTGCGCAACGGCATGGTCGCCTCGCGTCCGCTCAGGCCTTCCCGCGGCGAGCCCATCGACTTGAAGTGGACCGTGTAGATCGTCATCGGCTTGCCGCCGACCTTGACGTCGATCTCCAAGCAGTCGCGGCGGAAGATGCGCTCGTGCGGCTCGTTGCCGAAACGGGCGAGCTCGCCATTGTGCAGTCCGAGTTCCTCAAAGGTGAGGTGCGCGTGGCTGGTCATGCGGACGAACTCGATCGGCTGGCCATCGGCCGTCTCGTCACGCATCATCACGGCCACGTCGATGCCGCGGGAGTCATTGCCCGCGGTCGTGAACTTCTGCCGGTAGCCGCGCCCGACCATCTTGAAGAGGTAGCCGTACTCGAACGCCTTCAGCGTCTCGATATTGTCCACCTCCTGCAAGCACAGGATGTCGGCGCGGGTCGCCGCAATGGCGAGGGCGCTGAGCTGGCGCGTGTCGTCCGTGTGCGCGACCGTACGCGCCTGCTCCAACATGCGGTACTCTGCCTCGTCGCGAATATGATAGAGTGTCAGCGTCCGGTCTTGCTGGAGCTGGTTGCGGTAGCCGGAGAAATCGAACCTGTTCATCAGGTTCTCAATGTTGAAGGTGGCGAGGCGCAGCGACATTGAGGGCGGTTTTGCCGTGCCGGCGCGCCGAACACAAGGCCACCTACGCCGCCGACCACGTTCATGCGCGGTTCATCGCCGCCCATGTAGGCTGGCAGCATGCTCGATCGGGCGGGGGCTCGGACGCATGAGGATACGGAAATGACGTTTCCAGCAAGGCGAACCTTCCCCGGCGCTATCTACGCGGCCGCACTGGCGCTCGGCCTCGCCGCATCAGCGCAAGCGGCGCCCATCATCCCTGCAAATCCGGCCGCGGCGACCGGTGATCGGGCCGCAGTTTCCGATCTTCCCGTCGAACAGGTTCAGTCCCGCGGCGGTCGCCCGCATGGCGGAGGTCCCGGGGGCGGTGGCAGTCACGGCGGTGGGTGGCACCATGGCGGAGGCGGATGGCACAATGGCGGCGGAAACTGGCACGGAGGCTGGGGCGGCTATCACCGTCGCTGGTACCCGCGCTACTACGGCGGCTATTATGGGCGGCCCTACTGGGGGCGCGGCTACTACGGTGGCTCGGGGATCTACCTCGGGCTCGGCATCCCCGGCTACAGCTACTATGACCCCTACTATGCGCCTGCACCCCTGTATCGCGCGCCCGTCTACCGGGCCCGACGGATCGGCAACGCCCACGTCACGTGGTGCTACGAGCGATACCGGAGCTATCGCGCTTACGATAACACCTACCAGCCCTATCACGGCCCGCGTCGGCAGTGCATCTCGCCCTACGGCTGATGCAATTCGGCGGCTGATGCAACGCGGCGGCCGTCATGAACGCGGCCGCCATTAACTGTTCCTATCCGGTTGCGCTGTACGATGCGCGCAGTAATCGGAGTAACGTCATGGGTGTGGCCCTACCCCTCGATGAAAGGTTCAGTTCCAGGCATGTCGTCGTCAAGGGCGCAGCAATCCTGAACGGCGTCGAAGGCTGCGAAATTCGCTGCTTCATCCGCGACATGCACGAGCGGGGCGCAGAGCTGCGCGTCGGACGGGAAGAGCGGATTCCGGCGAAATTCCTGCTCTATGTCCCGCGCGACGGCGTCACGTACCGCGCGGCGCTGAGCTGGCGCGACGGCGACCGCGCCGGCGTAGATTTCTCCGGCACCGAACCGAGGCCCCACGGGCACTACGGCTGAGCGGTCCGCGTTCGCGTCAGTCCAGCGAAACGCCGAGCACAGTCATCTCTCGCCACCGCACTGCCACGCTTCGCTTCACGTCGTCACCAGCGACGAGAAGCTCGAAGCGCGACGGGATGGCCGAAGTGTCACCGAGTTCGAGGCGCGCGCCGTTTGGCGACGTGTTCTTGACCACGCATTCGAACACGCTGAAGCCGCTGTTGAAGGAGATGCGCCCGCCCTTGAGAACCCGGCGGCGAGTTTCCTTCCGGCGATCGGGGAAGACGTCGCCGTCCAGCCCAATGGACTTCGTTGTGATCGGTGTCATTGCGGAACCTCCACGCTCGATGGCGTAGCTCAAGCAAGTCCCGGGCCTGCCGATCCTGTGCCGATTTGAGACGGAAGGCGGCACGAAGGCTTCCGAAAGAGACAAAAGAAAACGGGGGCCAGATGAACCGGCCCCCGCATGCTGCGATATCCGTTCCCGCCGGATCAGTTGCGGGCCTTGTCGACCAGCTTGTTCTTGGCGATCCACGGCATCATGCCGCGCAGCTTCTCGCCGACCTGCTCGATCTGGTGGTTGTCGTTGATGCGGCGGATGCCCTTGAACCGGGCAAGGCCCGAACGATACTCCTGCATCCATTCCGACGTGAACTTGCCGGTCTGGATGTCCTTGAGGATCCGCTTCATCTCGGCCTTGGTCTCTTCGGTGATGATGCGCGGACCCGACACGTACTCGCCCCACTCGGCGGTGTTGGAGATTGAGTAGTTCATGTTGGCGATGCCGCCCTCATAGATGAGGTCGACGATCAGCTTCACTTCGTGCAGGCATTCGAAATAGGCCATCTCCGGTGCGTAGCCGGCTTCCACCAGCGTCTCGAAGCCGGCGCGGATGAGCTCGACGAGACCGCCGCACAGCACGACCTGCTCGCCGAACAGGTCGGTCTCGCACTCTTCCTTGAAGTTGGTCTCGATGATGCCGGAACGGCCGCCGCCGACGCCGCAGGCATAGCTCAGGCCAAGGTCATGGGCATTGCCCGAGGCATCCTGGTGGACGGCGATGAGGCACGGCACGCCGCCTCCCTTCTGATACTCGCCACGCACGGTATGGCCGGGGCCCTTCGGTGCGACCATGATCACGTCGACGGTCGACTTCGGCTCGATCAGGCCGAAATGCACGTTGAGGCCGTGGGCGAAGGCGATCGCGGCGCCATCGCGGATGTTCGGGGCGATCTCGTTCTTGTAGATGTCGGCCTGCAGTTCGTCCGGCGTCGCCATCATCATCAGGTCGGCCCACTTGGCCGCCTCGGCCACGGTCATGACCTTGAGACCGTCGGCCTCGACCTTCTTGGCGGTCGGCGAACCGGCCTTGAGTCCGATGGCGATTTCCTTGACGCCGGAATCCTTGAGGTTCAGCGCGTGCGCCCTGCCCTGCGAGCCGTAGCCGATGATGGCGACCTTCTTGCCCTTGATCAGATTGAGGTCTGCGTCGCGATCGTAATAGACACGCATTTCCCGTTTCCTTCCTTGCTCGATGAGGGTCCGGCGCCATTGCCGACCCGGTGATGATCAGCCGCCGCTGTGGGCGGGCGGTTTCGCCGCCCCGTAGAGGGCGAGGAACTGGTCCACGGCGACGGCGGCGTCGCGCGCGATGTCGGCTGCCGTCATGCGCAGGTCGTCGCCCAGCAGCAGGCGGATCTGGACGTCGCGCGCGACGAGGCCAAAGAAGGCGCGGAAGGTCTCCTCCGCGTCATCGAAGAAAAGCAGCCCGGAAGCGCGCGCCGCCTCGAGCAGGGGCTTCAGGCGTTCGCCAATGGCGAAACGGCCGTTGGCGAGCACGATATGGCCAAGGTTGCTCCTGTCCGTGCCCGCCTTGCCGATGGCAACGCGATTGAGCGCGATGGACGTGTGGCTGGACACCACCTCCAGCCAATTGACCGCGAAGCGCTCGAGGCTGGCGCGCAGGGCATCTACGCTGAGCCGCTGGCGTTCCCAGTTACCGGCGCGCACCTTCGAGGCCTGCCAGCGCACCGTCGCCGCCAGCAGGCCGTCGCGATCGCCGAACCACTTGTAGAGCGTCTCCTTGGAGCAGCTCGCGCGGCGCGCCACCGCGTTCATGGTGAAAGCGTCGGCGCCCTCGACGAGAAGCTCGAGCACGGCGTCGAGCACCGCCTGCTGGCGCTGCGTGAACGCATCCGCATCCTCGACCGTGCGCTCCATGCGCATGATGCCCCGCTTCTTCGCGACGGCCTTGCCGCACCGCGCGACCGTACCGTACGTTACGGTTCGGCTATGATCCTTCGGCGCGGGGATTGCAAGCTGAAAGTCGACGGGACCGGATTACCCAAGTGCAGCATCGGGCCCTCGGGCGGGCGGTGCTCCGTCACATGGCGTCAGCGCATTCCGGTTGGCATCGGGGTATCTCAGTGCTTTCGCGCCTGCACCAGATAGGCGTCGATCTCGGTCTCGCCGAGCCATTTCGCCGCCTCCAGCCGGTGCAGTCCTTCGATCAGCACGTGGCGCTTGCCGTCGTGCCGGACCTGGATCGGCATCTTCATGCCGTTCTCCAGGATGTCCTCTGCGAGGTATCGCACGGTTTCGGGATGCAGCGTCTTTCGGCGCGCCGCAGGCACATAGATGTCGTCGACCTTAACCCTCTGGACCCGCAGCATCTCGGCCCTCCGTGTTCGGACGCTGCGTGTCGCGCCCGCGTCGTTCGCACCCAGTAGACCGGAACCGGCGCCCATCGTCCAGCACCGACGGCGCGGAGGCGATTGGGTAGGCAGGTCCCTGTCAGGCGAGCTGCCCTTCGAGACGCCCCAATCTTGCGGTATGTAATCGCCATGAGACGTTGTGCAGACATCCGCCTCGCAACGGCCGTGGCCGGCAGCACGGAGGGCGCCATCGTCCGGCCGGATCGGAGCTGTGACCCATGACCCGCGAAATCGTCATGGCTCGTATCAGCGGTCGCGTCCAAGGCGTCGGCTTCCGCTGGTGGACACGCGACGAGGCGACCGCGCTCGGGCTCGGCGGATGGGTGCGCAACGAAAAGGATGGCACCGTGACCGCGCTCATCGCCGGCCCCCCGCCAGCCGTCCAGGCGATGATCCTGCGGCTGTGGGACGGTCCGTCAGGCGCAGCCGTCACCAGCGTCATCACCGAGCCGGCCGACGCGCCGCACGATCCCGAGCGGTTCCACATCCTGCGCTGAATTGCGGCAGGAGTCCGCCTCACCCGGGAGCGGGCCGAGAACGTCTAGCTTGCAAAGGCGTTCATCAGGAAAGCCTGCATGCCAGCGGGATATCGATAGGCGGTGCCGACCGGACAGGCGTTGCGATCGAAGCAGCCCGCCGTCATGCACGGCCTGCCCGCATCCGAGCGGACATGCGAAAGGCAAGCCCGATGGTCGAAGCCTGCTGCGGAATGGGCCCAAACCGGACAGGCCGCAAGGCATGGCTTCGCGGCGCAGGCGTCGCAAAGGTGAGCCGGCGGGGACGTGCGGTTGCTGGCGGCCACAATCTCCACGGCCGCGGCCTCGTCCTCGAACAACAGCGCCCCGCGATAGGCGTGCCAGAGTCCGTATTCGGGGTGCATCAGGATGCCGAGCGGCGACGGCCGCAGACCTTCGGAGCGGCGAGCCCAATCCTGGAAAGGCAGATAGGGCCGATCCGAAGGCGATACCGCCCGGGCACCGAAGCTCGCCGCAACCTCGCCGATCACGATGCGCGACCAGCCGTCGAGCGGATCGGCTAGGTCGGCCGGTTGCGCCGCGCACCATTGGCGGAAATGCGGCCAGATCGGCGGTCCGGCGTGGCCGACCAGCAGCACGGCGCGCGCCGGCCTTCCGGACGGGCCGGACGGCGCCGCTTCCCCCGGCGGGAAGGCAAACCCGCCGCGCAGGATCAGGCCGTGTCCGGCGAGCGCTTCGGCGATGCCGTCGATCATGCGGCCACGTTGCTCCCGATCGTCAGCCGTCATGCACTCCAACGTGCCAGGGCTATGGTCCAAGGTGGACGGATGCCCGCCCGTCCACACCCGACCGGCCCGGTCAGCCGGCCGTCCAGCCGCCGTCGACCTTCAGCGAGATTCCGGTGACCAGGGCCGAAGCGTCCGACGCCAGGAACAGTGCCGCACCCATGAGATCTTCCACCTGACCCAGCCGGCCGAGCTTGATCTTCGCCAGCACGTCGTTGAGGAACTTCTCGTTCTGAAAGAAGGGACGCGTCAGCGGCGTCTCGATGAAGGTGGGCGCGATGCTGTTCACGCGGATTCCCTGTGGCGCGAGCTCCACCGCCATCGCCTTCACGAGCCCCTCGACCGCGTGCTTGGTCGTGCAGTAGAGCGTGCGGGTCGGCATGGCGACATGGCCCATCTGCGAGGTCGTGAAGATGATCGAGCCACGGATGTTGGCTTCGAGCATGCGCTTCACCACCGCCTGCGCGGAGAAATAGGCGCCCTTCACATTGAGATTCGAGACGAGGTCGTAGTCCTCCTCGGTCACCCCCGTCATGAGCTTCGGCCGATTCGTGCCGGCATTGATGATGGCCACGTCGAACGGGGCTTCTGCCGCGAGTATTTCCGCCGTGCGCCTGATGTCGGTCACGTCCAGGACCAGGGCAGACGCCTTGCCGCCGGCCTCCCGGATGGCAGCAGCGCCCGCTTCGACCTGGTCCGCCGTGCGCGCCGCCAGTACCGTCTCCGCGCCGGCATCGGCCAGCGCGGCAGCGAAGGCAAGCCCGATGCCCCTTCCCGCGCCGGTTATCAGGGCGCGCCGTCCGTCAAGGCGGAACGAAGGAGTCTTCGGCAAGGTTATCGTCTCGGTCATTACTCGGTTGCCTCCACTTGGTATGCTGCGGCCGCAATCGCGCCGCGCGCGCATATTGGCCTGCCGCGCCCGACCAAGAAAGGCTTCCGCCACGCAAAGGCGTGAACAACCGGCATCTTTGAGCCGGCGCGCGTAACCCGGGGACCCGCGCCGGCCTGCAGTGGAGCCGAACGCCCCCTCTCCTACCCCTGATGGGGGCCGGAGTAGTCGCTCACCAGACTCGCCACGTCTGGGCGCGGGCGCTCGGGCACGACGCCGGAAAATGTCCCCACATGGACAAAGCCGACGACGCGCTCATGCGGGTCGAGCCCGAGCAGGCGCCGGCCTTCAGGCTCGCTCGAGTACCAGTTGGTGATCAGGTTGGCGCCGTAGCCCAGGGCCGTCGCCGCGATGATGAGGTTCATCGCCACCATGCCGCCGGACAGGAACATCTCCCATTCGGGGATCTTGGGATGCGGCTTCGGGCTGGAAATCACGCCGATCACCAGCGGCGCGCGCGAAAAGCGCTCGCGCTCCTTGGCGCGGCGGTGCTCCGGCTGCGGCCCCTCGAGCGCCTCCATGAGCCCGACGAGCGCCTCGCCGGCCTTCTCTCGCGCCTCTCCGCGATAGAGGATGAACCGCCAGGGCTCCAGCTTACCGTGGTCCGGAACGCGGGTCGCCGCGCGCAGCATCAGCTCGATCTCCTTGTCGTCTGGGCCGGGCGCCTTGAGCTCGTGGATCGGCGGCGAGGCGCGCGACAGGAGAAAGTCGATGACGGGCGAAGCCATGAGGTAGTCCCCGGTGTGGTGGATGGATGCTGGTGCGACGCGGAACGGTCGTTCTGAAGGCCCGTGAGGGGCGCGGATGGCCTTGAAAATGCCACCTGCCCGGGCATACAGGCAAGTCATGCGCTCCGGATTTCCGCTTCTGTGCTGCTGTGTCACCCTGACGCTGGCGCTTCTGGCACCCGCCATCGCGCAGGAGGTCCAGCCGCGCCTGCCCCGCCTCAACCTCGCGCAGCCGCCGGAGCAGCCGTCCGTGCCGCAAGGCGCGCCGCCGCCAGCCCAGTCCGGACTCGGTCGCATCACGCTCGCGGCCCAGCTCGTCGCCGACGGTCCCGAAATCACCCGCGGCCTCGTCTGGCGCATCTTTGACAGCGAGCCGGGACCAGACGGCAAGCTGCAGCTCGTCGCGTCGGGCCGGGGTGGCACGCAGTCCTTCGATCTCATTCCGGGCACCTATCTCGTGCATGCCTCCTTCGGCCGCGCCGGCGCGACGAAGCGCGTGACCATCGGCGACGCGAGCCGGCGGGAGGCCTTCGTCCTCGATGCCGGCGGCCTGATGCTGAATGCCGAGAACGCCGGGGGAAACCGCGTCCCGCCGGACAAGCTGCGGTTCTCGATCTACGAGGGCCAGGCAGGGGCGAACGGCGACCGCGCACTCATCGTGCCGGACGTCACCCCGCAGACGGTGGTCCGGCTCAACGCCGGCACCTACCACGTCGTCTCGACCTACGGGAACGTCAACGCCGTCGTTCGCTCCGACATCAAGGTGGAGGCGGGCAAGCTCGTCCAGGCGACGGTGGAGCACCGCGCCGCGGAGGTCACCATGAAGCTCGTCCGCGAAGCCGGCGGCGAGGCGATGGCGGACACGTCCTGGTCGATCCAGACCAGCGCCGGCGATCCCGTGCGCGAGAGCATCGGCGCCTACGCGACCATGGTGCTGGCCGAAGGCGACTACACCGTGGTGGCGCGCAACCGCGACCACATCTTCCAGCGCGACGTGACCGTCGTCGCCGGAGAGAACGCGGAAGTCGAGGTGATTGCCGACGAATCGGCGCCGAGCGCCGCCGAGGGCGCCGACTAGGTCGGCCGGCAGCCCTCCGAAGAAAGCTCCACTCGGTCCGGCTCAGCTCTTGAAGGCGCTGCGCCAGACTTCCTTGTGGATGATGTCGGCCACTTTAGCCCGGCCTGACACGGGCTCCTTTCAAGTGAACGCGTCGGGCATCGAGTTCTTCTTCTCGATGATGAAGGCGTTCAGCGCCTCCTCGATCGCGGGATCGAGCGGCGGCGCCTCGTAGGTCTCGAGCCAGCGCCGGGCGAGTTCGTTGGCGCGCTGCTGCGCCGTCTTCTCGCCCTCCGCCAGCCACTGCTCGTAGGAATTGTTGTCGGCGATCGCGGAGCGGTAGAAGGCGGTCTGGAAGTTCGCCTGCGTGTGGTCGCAGCCGAGGAAGTGGCTGCCCGGGCCGACCTGCCGGATGGCGTCCAGCGCCTGGCCGTTCTCGCTCAGGTCCACGCCCTCGCAGAACTTCTGCTGCATGCCGAGCTGGTCGATGTCCATCATGAACTTCTCGTAGCAGGAGGCGAGACCGCCCTCGAGCCAGCCCGCCGCGTGCAGGACGAAGTTGGTGCCGGCCAGGATCGTCGAGTTCAGCGTGTTGGCGCTCTCGTAGGCCGCCTGTGCGTCCGGAACCTTGGAGGCGCAGAGCGATCCACCGGTGCGGAACGGAAGGCCCACCCGGCGGGCGAGTTGCGCTGCGCCATAGGACACCAGCGACGGCTCCGGCGTGCCGAAGGTCGGCGCGCCCGACTGCATGGAGATCGAGGACGCGAAGGTGCCGAACAGCACCGGAGCTCCGGGGCGGATGAGCTGGGTCAGCGAGGCGCCGGCCAGAACCTCGGCGAGCACCTGCGTCAGCGTGCCGGCCACCGTCACCGGGCTCATCGCGCCGGCGAGGATGAAGGGCGTGACGATGCACGCCTGGTTGTGGCGGGCATAGACCTTGAGGGCGCCCAGCATCGTCTCGTCGAACACCATCGGCGAGTTGGCGTTGATGAGCGAGGTCAGCACGGTGTTGTTCTCGACGAAGTCGTCGCCGAACACGATCTTGGCCATCGCGATCGTGTCCTCGGCGCGCTCCGGCGCCGTCACCGAGCCCATGAACGGCTTGTCGGAGTACTTGATGTGCGCGTGGATCATGTCCAGGTGGCGCTTGTTCACCGGGACGTCCACCGGCTCGCACACCGTGCCGCCGGAGTGGTGGATCGACGGCGCCATGTAGGCGAGCTTCACGAAATTGCGGAAATCCTCGATCGTCGCGTAGCGGCGGTTGCCGTCGAGGTCGCGCACGAATGGCGGACCGTAGACCGGCGCGAAGACCGTGGCGTTGCCGCCGATCTGCACCGAGCGCTGCGGGTTACGGGCGTGCTGGATGTACTGAGACGGCGCGGTCTTGAGCAGCGAGCGCGGCAGGCCCTTGGGGAAGTGGACGCGCTCACCCTTCACGTCGGCGCCGGCCTGCCGGAACAGTTCCAGGGCCTCCGAGTCGTCGCGGAACTCGATTCCCACTTCCTCGAGAACCGTGTCGGCGTTCTTCTCGATGAGGGCGATCCCCTCCTCGCTCAGAACCTCGTAGAGCGGCACCTGACGCTTGATGTAGGTGAGCTGAATGCCCGGTCCGCCACCGGAGCGGGCTGCGCGCCGCGCGGCGGCGCCGCCACCGCGATCCGCCCGTCCCCTGCGGCTGCCGCTTTCCTTTTCGACGGCAACGTTGTCGCTCATGATCGTCATTCCCAAATACGCTTGACCGCGTCCGGCGCGGCCGTTGCCGACGACTCTAAACTCGCGTCGCCGACGAACCGGCTCCCGAGCGCCAAGCGCTGTCGCAATGAAGACACGGGGCGTGTGAACGCCTCCGTCGGGCGCGCGGCAACCGCATCGCTTGCGATCTGGACCGCCCGACCGTCCTCGTCAAGAAGGGTCCGCTTCGGACCCTATTTGCGCGTGAACTTGTAGATCTGGCCGTTGTCCCCGGCCATGAAGCGGAAGCCGCCGATGCCGCCCTTCGCGTCGGTCTCGAACTGGATGATCCCGACCGGTCCGGGTCCGTTCCCTTCGGCAATCGCCGCGAACCGCCCTTCGGGGACGAGGCCCACGTTGAAGGCCTGTCCGCCGCGGTCGTCGAGCTTCAGCTTCGCACCCGTCAGTTCCAGCTTGACGACGAGGCTTCCCGCGTCCACCGACACGCTCGCCTCGCCGAAGCCTGGCGTCTCGTAGGTGCCGACGAGCGGCTCCAGTACCGTCGGGGGCTGGCGCACGGGCGGCATCTCCGCGAACTTCTGGCCGGCGGCGAAGTTGGCCTTCGCGGCCTCAAGGCGAGCCGCGACGTGATCGACCTTCGGATTGTCCAGCAGTCGGTCAAGCGTCCACTCGCCGATCGCGTCCGGAAAGCCGACATTCGTCTCGTTGGTCAGCACGATCACGCCGACGTCATGTTCCGGCGCCGCGCCGATGTAGGACCCGAAGGCCATCGTGCCGCCGTTGTGCCACACATAGCGTCCGGCCGGGGTGATCTGGACGACCCACCCCATGGCGTAGGTGAGCTTGTCGTTGATTGCGACGCGCGGCATCTTCGTCACCGCCAGGTTCTCGGCCGAAACGATCCGCTTTCCCTCGAAGGTGCCGTTGGCGAGGTGCAACCGCATCCACCGCGAAAGGTCGTCGATGTTGGAGTTGATCGCCCCGGCCGCGCTGAAGTCATAGGGGAAGATCTCCGTGAACGGCACCTGCACCGTGCCCGTCGGTGCCCAGCGATGGCCCTCGGCATGGTTCGGCATGGCCTCGATGGCCTCGGCCGTCAGCGAGGTGCTGGTCATGCGCAACGGCTCGAAGATCTCGGTGCGCACCACTGTGTCCCAGTCGGCGACGCCGAGCTGCTTGGCGACGATGCGGGCGGCCAGCATGTGGGTCACGTTCGTGTAGGCGAAGGTCGATCGGAAGCTCGACACCGGCTCGACATAGCGCAGCGCGTGCACGAGCGTCGCCCGGTCGGCGCCGAGCAGGCCCATCGTGTCATTGGCGTAGGGCGGCATGCCGGAGCGCTGGGCAAGCAGGTCGAACACCCGAAACTCGCGCGTCACCCACGGGTCCTCCATGGCGAACTCGTCATCGAGGTCGACGACCCGGGCATCCCAGGCGAGCTTATCGCGATCGGCGGCGATCGCCATCGTGGTTGCCAGGAAGGCCTTGGTGGTTGAGCCGATCTGGAACACCGTGTCGGTGCCCACGGGCTCGCCGCCCTTGCTGCGCGCGCCAAAGCCCTTGGCATAGACGAGCTTGTCGCCGCTGACGATGCCGATGGCGAGCCCCGGATCGTCGAACGCCGCCATGCCCTTCTCGATATAGGCCTCGAGCTCGGGCGTGAGGGCGGCGATGCGCGCCTCCATCGCCTCGTCGGCCCGGCCGAGGGCCGATGCACTCAGAACGGCGGCCGCGGCGACCAGCGTCGCCAGCACGCGGCCACCCGCACGCCGCGGACGGACGTCCGCTTCCTCAAGCGCCAATTTCGCCAAAACTCCCTCCTGTCTTGCTCGAGCCCGCCCCGCCGAAAGTCACCCAGCGTCAGGCTGTCTTCTCAGGCAGCGCACTGCAAGGGCTTGCCGGCGAAATGGTTAGTTGTGGCACCCCACGGCCATGAGGTTTTCGCGCAATGATTCGGATGTTTCACGGACGGTCCGCGCCGGGCCGGCGCACCGCCCGCCGGCATCCCCGCCGGATGTTCACAGGAGAGGCGCCTGTTGCACCGACGGCATACCACGCCAGCCGCTATCATTCGGTCGTTTTCATATGGTAGGGAGTCGCAAATCAGCTAAGAGATCATCGCGGTTACGCGATAGGTGTTGAGTGTGTTGCCGCACCGGAAGGTGCGTGCATCGATGAGGCGACCAGACCATGTCCGACGATGAGATCATCCTTTCCGAACTGTCCGACGAAGAACTCGTGCAGCAGATGCACGACGATCTTTATGACGGCCTGAAGGAGGAGATCGAGGAAGGCACCCGGATCCTTCTCGACCGCGGTTGGGAGCCCTACAAGGTGCTTACGGAAGCCCTCGTGGAGGGCATGCGCATCGTCGGTGAGGATTTCCGCGACGGCATTCTCTTCGTGCCGGAAGTGCTTCTGTCGGCCAATGCGATGAAGGCCGGCATGGCGATCCTGCGGCCGCTTCTGGCGGCTACCGGCGCGCCCAAGCAGGGCAAGCTCGTCATCGGCACCGTGAAGGGCGACATCCACGACATCGGCAAGAACCTCGTCGGCATGATGATGGAGGGCGCGGGCTTCGACGTGATCGACCTCGGCATCAACAACCCGGTCGAGAACTACCTCAATGCCATCGAGGAGCATCAGCCGGACATCATCGGCATGTCGGCGCTGCTGACGACGACGATGCCCTACATGAAGGTCGTCATCGACACGATGAAGGAAAAGGGCATCCGCGACGACTACATCGTGCTGGTGGGCGGCGCGCCGCTGAACGAGGAGTTCGGCAAAGCGGTCGGAGCCGACGCCTATTGCCGTGATGCCGCCGTGGCCGTGGAGACGGCGAAGGAACTGATGAAGCGCAGGCACAACGTTCGCGCCTGACGGCTCTCCGGTTGCAAAGCCCCGTCGAACCAGCAAGCCCCGCTTTCGCGGGGCTTCGTGTTTCTGGTTCTGTCCGAGTCGGTGGCGTTACTGGGCGATGCTTTCCACGGCCTGTACGCTGTCCTTGGCGTCCTGGCCGACGCCTCGAATGGTGTTCGCGCAGGCGGAAGCGAGCAGAGCGCACGCCAGAACGGCGGCAAGTGGGGCGAGGCGGCTGAAATTCATGGTAGGATTGTCCCTCTGAGTGCTGGCGCAACCCATCAATGGCCGATCTTTTTCAAACTTCCAAGGGGGGAATTGGCCGCCTCGAACCCGAGGCGGAGGGTCGCGTGCTCATCATCGCCTGCGGCATGCTGGCGCGCGAGATATTGGCTGTGAAGGCACAGAACGGGCTCGAACACATCGACCTGACCTGCCTTCCGGCCGAGTATCATTTCCATCCCGACCGCATCGCGCCGGAGATGGAAAAGGCGATCCTCAAGGCCCGGGCGCAGGGATACCGCAACATCCTCGCCGGTTACGCTGACTGCGGCACCGGAGGAATGCTCGACAAGGTTTTGGAAAAGCACGGCATCCCCAGGCTGGAGGGTCCGCACTGCTTTGCCTTCTACCAGAACGCCTGCGCCTTCGAGGCCAGCGGCGAGCGCGACATGCTGGCCTTTTACATGACGGACTTCCTCTGCCGTCACTTCGACACGTTCTTCCTGAAGCCCCTTGGCCTCGACCGGCATCCGGAGCTCATCCCCGACTATTTCGGAAACTACGAGAAGCTGGTCTATCTGGCGCAGACCGACGACCGCTCGCTTGACCGGGTGGCTGAGGATGCGGCGAAGCTGCTCGGCCTCGCCTATGAGCGGCGCTTCACCGGCTATGGCGATCTCGTGCCATACCTCACGGGCGGCGCGCGTTCGTGAGATTGCCCGTCGCAGTTCCTGCGGCCAGGAAAGGATCGGAGAATCAATGCTCAGACGTCTTCTGCTCCTGTTGCTTGTCTGTACGGCCCCGGCCGCCGCCTACGCCGATGGCGAGGTGCATAAACTGATGACGGCCAGCGACCGCCAGCGTCTCGATGAGTATGGCGAAACGAGAAAGGCGGCGCTGGAACAGGCCCGGAGCGGTTCGCCAGCCGACGTGGCCATCCTGGATGGCCTGCTGGCCAAGCCGCTGCTGTCCTTCTCGGGCTTCGACATGACGGGAGACTGGCGTTGCCGCACCATCAAGGTCGGCGGGATCACCGACCTGACGGTCTACGGCTGGTTCAAGTGCCGCGTCACCGACGACGGGGCTGGCTGGCAACTCGAGAAGCTCACCGGCTCGCAGCGGACCAAGGGCCGCTTCTTCGACGATCAGGACAAGCGCCTGATCTATCTCGGCGTCGGCTACGTCAACGACGACCCGGCGCCCGCCTATGGAGCGGGCCCCGAGTCCGACCAGGTGGGATACGCATTCCGGACCGGACCAAAGGACTGGCGGATCGAATTTCCGGCCCCACATTACGAGTCGAAGCTGGACATTCTCGAACTCGCCAGATGAGCAGGCACGACCATCCGATCGTGAGCACGCTGCAGTCGTTCGGCGCGCACGGGTTCGGGTCGATGCCTCCGGCCCCGGCCTGCGGGGCCGGCGCGTCGGTCCGCGGAAGCGTTCGCGTGAACCCTGCCGCTGAGGGACCATTGTGGGCGGTTGGTGCGCTGCGGGTGAACCGGATGTCGTGCCCGACACCGAGGAAATGATCATCGAACCGGAAGGCGGCCGACTGCGCACCAACCGACCGCGGCCACGCCGACGCAGCCACCGCAGGCTGTCGGCGGTCTTCTCGCAGCTTGCCGTGGACGCGGCCGACCAGGTTTCCGTCTCCGACATCCTCGACGCGCTGGGAGACCGCGGCTTTGCGGCCATGCTGGTGTTCTTCGCGGCCCTGAACCTTTTGCCGCTGCCACCCGGCACCTCCGCCGTCCTCGGCCTGCCGCTACTCTTCGTCGCCGCCCAGATGTGCCTCGGCGCGCGCCGCGCCTGGATGCCGGCCTTCATTGCGCGCAAGGCGCTGAGCGCCGAGCAGTTCAGGGCGCTGATGGCGCGGGTCGTGCCGCGGCTCAAGCGCCTCGAACGCCTGATCGCACCGCGCTACTGGCCGTTCTGGAACGGTCGCGGCGACGCCGTGATCGGAATGATGGCACTCGTCCTGTCCATCGTCGTGGTGCTGCCCATTCCACTCGGCAACTGGCTGCCGGCATTCTCGATCTTCCTGCTCGGGCTGGCGTTGTCGGAACGCGACGGGGTCCTGTTCGCCCTGGGTACGGTGGCATCGGCGACCGCTCTGGGCGTCGTCGCGATCGTGGTCGGAGCGGCCGGGGCCGCAGCCGACGCCGCACTGGGGTGGATTTTCTGAACGCCCCGGCTCTTCCGGCAACGCGCGCAGCCAGAGCGGCCCGGCCCATCCGGCGTAACCTCCTACCCCTGCAGAGTCCCGATAGGACACATTGACAAACGGCGCGCCGGGGTGCTCGCTCGCAACAGCAGGAGGTCGGCCATGCCAGCAAAGTCGCATCGGGACACTCCCTACAACGGTCTCGTCACGCCCGAGATCACACTTCCCTCGACTGACTATTGGACGGAGGCCGCATATCAGCGCGATCTGGAGGCGATCTGGTATCGCCGCTGGATCCTGGCCTGCCGCGAGGCGGACATCGTGCAACCGCTGAGCTATCGGGTCGTGACGATCGGCACGCAGCAGGTCCTCGTCCTGCGTGACGACAGGGGCGAGATCCGCGCCTTCCACAACACCTGCCGCCATCGCGGCTCGCAGCTCTGCCGCGAGGCCGAGGGGCGGCTGAAGGCGCGCCTCATTACCTGCCCCTACCATGCCTGGTCGTACTCGTTGCGCGGCGAGCTCGTCCGCGTGCCGTCGAAATCGCTTCCGGAAGGCTTCGACAAGGCAGACTACCCGCTCTACCCCGTCGCCGTCTCGATCTGGCGCGGCTTCGTGTTCATCAACCTGTCCGACCAGCCCGAAGGAACCGCGGAATCGAGCTTCGACCACGAGTCCGTCGACCTGACCAACTGGCCGCTGGAGAGGCTGGTGACCGGGCACACCTACACCAAGGTGATGGAGTGCAACTGGAAGGTGTTCTGGGAAAACTTCAACGAGTGCCTGCACTGCCCCGGCGTCCACAAGCACCTGTCCGAACTGGTGCCGATCTACGGGCGCGGGCTGATGGCGCGGCACGACGACCCGGACTGGATGCTGCATGCCGACAATGACGAGCCACAATATGCAGGCGGACTACGCACCGGTGCTGAATCCTGGTCGAGCGACGGCCGAGCGCTGGCGCATCGGTTCCCCAACCTGACGGAGGCTGAGCGCCGGGTGGGCCAGAACTATGCGATGAACCTGCCGGCGATGTTCATCGTCGGGCATGTGGACTACGTGCGCACAGTCCGCCTGCTCCCGCTCGGGCCGGAACGGACAGAACTCACGGCGGAATGGCTGTTCCTGCCGGAGGCACTGGCGGACGACCCCGACCTCGACAATGTCGTTTCTTTCGGCAAGGTGGTGCTGGAGGAGGATGCCGCCGTCTGCGAGCTCAACCAGCGCGGCCTCCATGCGCGGCCGCACCAGGCTGGCGTACTGATGCCGGAGGAGTACGATCTCCACCGCTTCCACGAATGGGTGCGCGAGTGCCACCGTCGCCATGAGGCGGCCACGTCCGGGCGGAGCTGAACGGGTGGCCGTCGGCTTGCCGACGGCTCAGGGGGCGTCCCACTTCGGCGAGAAGCCGTAGTCGCAGATGCGCCTGTTGGCGACCCGCAGACGGGAAATCGCTCCCATCTCCTCCTCGCTCAGCGCGAAGTCGAAAACGTCGATGTTCTCCGGCAGTCGCTCCACCTTCGTCGTGCGCGGGATGGCGACCACGCCTTCCTGCTGGACATGCCAGCGCAGGACGACCTGCGCCGGCGTCTTGCCGTGCGCCTCGGCGGCGGCAACGACGGCCGGTTCGGAGAAGAGAGGCCCGCCGCGATAGAGCGGGCAATAGGAGGTGACCGCCATTCCGTTGTCCCGGCAGGCGGCGAACACCTTCGACTGGTCGAGATAGGGATGGTACTCGACCTGGTTGGTCACCAGCGGCGCCTCGGACAGCCGCGTCGCCTCGGCGATCAGCGACAGGGTGAAGTTGGCGACGCCGATGTTGCGCGCCATCCCGGCGGCTCGCACCTCGTTCAGCGCGCCGATCGAATCCGCCAGCGGGATTTCCGGGTTCGGCCAGTGGATCAGCAGCAGGTCGAGATAATCTACCCCAAGGCGCTTGAGGCTGGCCTCCGCCGCCTTCTGCAGCCTTCCGGCACCGATGTCGGTGTACCAGACCTTGCTGGTCAGGAAGATCTCCTCGCGTGGCAAGGAGGAGGCCCGCAGTCCCTGCCCGACCGCCTCCTCGTTCTCGTACATGGCGGCCGTGTCGATGTGGCGATAGCCCACCTCGAGGGCCGCCTCGACGATCCTCGCGCATTCGGCGCCGCGCAGCGTCCAGGTCCCCAGGCCGATCGCCGGGATCTCGGCACCGTTGGCGACTACCCGATGCATCCGTCTGTTCCTCCGATGTGTGGGGCGCGGTGACAATCCCGCGAGGCTGGCCTATTCACGATCCATGCATTCTGGACCGAAAGCCGCCGCGATTCCAGCCTCGGACCGCCGCATCGCGGCGATCGACATCGCCCGCGCCGCAGCGCTGCTGGCGATGGCGATCTACCATTTCTCCTGGGACCTCGAGTACTTCGGCTACCTCGATCCGGGAACTACCAATGCCGGTGCCTGGAAGGTGTTCGCGCGCTGCATCGCCTCCAGCTTCCTGTTCCTCGTCGGCGTAAGCCTCGTCCTCGCCCACGGCAACGGCATCCGCTGGCACGGATACTGGAAACGGCTCGCCATGGTGGCCGGCGCGGCGGCGGCGATCACGCTCGTCACCTACCTCGCGGTGCCGCAGGGCTTCATCTTCTTCGGGATCCTGCACCAGATCGCCCTGGCGAGCTTGCTCGGCCTCGCATTCCTGCGCCTGCCCTGGATGGTGAACGCACTCCTCGCCGCGCTGGTGATCGCCCTGCCGTTCCACTTTCGCGCTCCGGTCTTCGACAATCCGGCGCTGTGGTGGGTGGGGCTGTCGACGGAAATACCCCGATCCAACGACTACGTGCCGCTCTTCCCGTGGTTCGGCGCCGTGCTGGCAGGAATGGCGGCGGCACAGCTTGCTTCCGCCACCGGCCTGCGAGGTCGGCTCGCCGCCTACGTGCCCGGCCGGTGGGCAAGGCTTCCGCGATTTCTCGGCCGGCACAGCCTTGCCGTCTATCTCATCCACCAGCCTGTCCTGATCGCGCTGGTGTGGGTCGCGTCGCAGGTCGTTCCCGCACCGGAAGTCACGCCTGAAGCGGGGTTCATGCAGGCCTGCCAGCCGGCTTGCGAAGGCGGCCGGGATGCGGAATTCTGCGCCGGCTATTGCGTGTGCATGCTGGAGGAACTGGAGAACGCCGGAGACCTGTCGCGCGTCCTTGCAGGCGAGCAGGACCAGAGCTTGACCTCGCGCACGCGCGAAGCCGCCGACCGGTGCACGGCAGCGCAGGAAGATCTGGGCGAAACTGCGACGGAGGAAGGGCCTTGACCGGGACGAAATCGACGCCGAGCCGCGTGCCGTGGCCGCCGATCCTCTATCTCGCGGCGATCGTGGTGGCGGCCGGGCTGAATGCCCTCTACCCCCTGCCGTGGATCGGCGAACCGCTGTCGGACCTCCTGTTCGCGCTCGGGTGGATCGTCCTGGTGCTTGCGATCGTGCTGTTCGTGTCGGCCGTGCAGACATTGAGGCGCAGCGGAACCACGATCATGCCGCACCAGGCGACCGAGCACCTGGTGACGAAAGGCCCCTTCTCGTTCACCCGCAACCCGATCTATCTGGCCGACACGATGATCGTCATCGGGATCGGGTTGATCGTCGGCAGCATCTGGTTCCTACTGGGGGCGCTGCTGGCGGCGTTCGCCACCACGCATCTGGCGATTCGCGGCGAGGAACGGCACCTCTTCGAGCGTTTCGGAAAGCGCTATCGCGACTATTCGGCCAAGGTCCGGCGCTGGATCTGAGCGTCGCAGCGCTGCGCGTCAGGTCTTGACGCCGAGTTCGGCCAGCCGCTCGACGCAGGATTCCTCCGCCTGCTCAAGCTCCGCCAGCGTATCCTCCAGGTCGCGTCGCTTCTGCCGCAGCTCCTCCTTCTTCTCCTCGATCCTGCGAAGCAGGAGATGGAGCTGGCCGATCTCGCCAGGTGGCTCGCGGTAGATCTGAATGATCTCGCGTATCTCATTGATGGAGAAACCCAAACGCTTGCCGCGAAGGATCTGCCGGATAAGATGGCGATCGGACGGACGGAACAGCCGCGTGCGTCCGCGCCGCACCGGGTGGATGAGGCCCTCGTCTTCGTAGAACCGAAGGGTCCGGGTCGAAACCTCGAACTCCCTGGTAAGTTCGGAGATCGTGTAATAGTCGCGCATCAGCTACTCGTTGGACGAAGGCGCACGACCTTGTACAGCGCTTACGTAAAAGTCAATTTGGCTGACTGACATTCTTCAGTGCAGTCGACCTTTGCACGAAAGTTCAAAGCAGGCCGTACCACCAAGTCGCCAGGCCGAGAAAGGCCAGGAAGCCGACGATGTCGGTGGATGCGGTCACGAACACCGATGACGAAACCGCGGGGTCGGCGCCAGCGCGGTCGAGCAGCAGCGGAATGATGATGCCCGCGAGCGCCGCGACGAACATGTTGATGATCATCGCCGCCGCGATGATGCCGCCGAGCTGCACGTCGCTGAACCAGAGCCCGGCCACGCCGCCGACGAGGACCGCGAAGACGAGCCCGTTGATCAGGCCGATCGCCATTTCGCGTCGGATGATGCGGCCGGCATTGTAGATGTCGAGATCGCGCGTCGCGAGCGCGCGCACGGTCACCGTCATGGTCTGCGAACCGGCGTTGCCTCCCATGCCGGCCACGATCGGCATCAGCACGGCGAGCGCCACGATCTTCTCAATGGTATGCTCGAACAGGCCGATCACGCTGGCCGCGAGGAAGGCGGTCATCAGGTTCACCGCCAGCCAGGGAATCCGGGAGCGCGAGGCCGCCAGCACCTTGTCGGAAAGTTCCTCGTCGCCGACGCCGCCGAGGCGCAGCAGGTCCTCCTCGGCCTCTTCCTGGATCACGTCCACCACGTCGTCGATGGTGAGCACGCCGACGAGCCGGTCGTTCTCGTCGACCACCGCGGCCGAGAGCAGGTCGTACTGCTCGAATTCGCGCGCCGCCTCCTCCTGGTCCATCGTCGCCGGGATCGCATGGCGGGTCTCATGCATGATCTCTTCGATGGTCGCGGAGCGCTTGGTGCGCAGCACCCTGTCGAGATCGACCGCGCCGACCAGCCGGAACGACGGGTCGATGACGAAGATCTGGCTGAACCGGTCCGGGAGGTCGTTGTCCTCGCGCATGTAGTCGATCGTCTGGCCGACGCTCCAGAACGGCGGGACCGCGACGAACTCCGTCTGCATGCGCCGACCGGCCGACTTCTCGGGGTAATCCAGCGAGCGCCGCAGCCTGATCCGCTCGGTAAACGGGAGCTGCGCGAGGATCTCCTCCTGGTCGGCCTGGTCGAGGTCCTCGAGGATGTAGACCGCGTCGTCGGAATCGAGCTCCTGGACGGCCTTGGCGATCTGGGCGTTCGGCAGGCTCTCGACGATCTCAAGACGAATCGCCTCGTCGACCTCGGTGAGCGCCGTGAAATCGAAGTCGCTGCCGAGAAGCTGGACAAGCGCCTGCCGCTGCTCGGGCTGCAGCGCTTCCAGCACGTCGCCGACTTCCGACTGGTGGAGCTCGCCAACCTCCCGGCGCAGCGTGACGGTGTCCCGGTCGGCAATGGCCGCACCGAGAAGCGCCAGGAAATCAGGGCGGATCGCGCCGTCCTCGCCATAGATCTCGGCGCGCGGCGGCTGATCGTTGCCGGAGGTGGGTTCGCCGTTGCCGTGCACCTGTCCTTGGCCCTGTATTCGGATTGGAATGAGGGCGTTCGCCGTCGACCCCAGGGCAGGATTAGCCCGCTCCGGTCGAGAATGGCAATTGAAATAGCGCCGTCTGCGGTTCTGGTCGCGCCGGCCGCGTCAGCCCGCGCGGCGGTACAGGAAATACCGGTCCTGCGGAACCGTTTCCGGGATGGGCATGGGCTGGAGTTCGGGATGAACGAGCGGAAGGCCGGAGACGGCGATGCCCCCAGCTTTCAGCAGCCGAACCATGAGCTGCGGCAGCCATTCCAGGGTGCGGGCATCCTTGTCCTCGTAGCCGGTGCCTATGTCGACATGAACGAGCGCCGCCTCCCCGTTCGCGAACTGCTCCGCCGTCTCGCGGATCTCGCCGAGCACGAGGTCGCCTTCTGGCGGGATCGAGCTCTTGTGCGCGGCCAGGGCGCGATCGAAGGCAATGATGCGTCGACCCGGCAGGCGGGCACGCAGATGGTCGTAGGTGCGGCCGTTGCCAAGCCCCAGCTCCAGGATAGGCCCCTCGGGTATCTCGCCGGAGCACAGCATGTCGAGGATGTCGCGCTGCGCCGTGAGGCGGCGGATCATGCTTTCCAGCCTGGTCCTGGTTCTCGGCGTCGTGGAAGCGGGAAATTGATCACAAGCAGCCATATGGCCCTGTAGCCCTCCCGCACGCCGGCTGGCAAGCCGTTCGCACATCGCCCGAATCCGGGTATGATGTGGCCATGCCCATCCGCCACCTCTCGGAAACCGTAATCAACCAGATTGCCGCCGGCGAGGTGATCGAGCGGCCGGCGAGCGTCGTCAAGGAACTGGTGGAGAACGCCATCGACGCCGGCGCGACCCGTATCGAGGTCGCCACGGCGGGAGGCGGACTGACGTTGCTGCGCGTCAGCGACGACGGCAGCGGCATCCCGGCCGACGAACTCGAACTGGCGGTGTCGCGGCACTGCACCTCGAAGCTCAACCACAACATCGACGACATCCGCACGCTGGGCTTCCGCGGCGAGGCGCTGCCGTCCATCGGCGCGGTGGCGCGGTTGTCGATCCGCTCGCGCACCGCCAACGCCGACGGCGCGGAGATCCGGGTGGAAGCGGGCGAGGTTTCGCCCGTCCGTCCGACGGCCGCCAACCCAGGGACGGTGGTCGAGGTGCGCGACCTCTTCTTCTCGACGCCTGCCCGCCTGAAATTCATGAAGGGTGAGCGCGCCGAGGCCTCGGCGATCACGGACGTGGTGCGGCGCATGGCGATCGCCTTCCCGCAGGTCCGTTTCGTCCTGTCCGGCGCCGACCGCAACGTGCTCGACTTCCCGGCCACGCCCGACCGGCTGCGCCGGATCGCCCAGGTTATGGGCGACGAGTTTCCTTCCAACGCGCTCGAGCTGGACGCGGTTCGGGAGGGGGTGCGCCTCGAGGGTCATGCCTCGATCCCCTCCTATTCGCGCGCCAACGCGCTGCAACAGTATGTCTACGTGAACGGTCGGCCCGTACGCGACAAGCTGATCGCAAGCGCGATCCGCGGCGCCTATGCGGACGTCATGGCCCGCGACCGCCATCCGGTGGTGGCGCTTTTCATCACGCTCGATCCGGCCCTGGTCGACGTCAACGTCCATCCGGCCAAGTCCGACGTCCGTTTCCGCGATCCCGGCCTGGTGCGCGGCCTGATCATCGGTGCGATCCGGCAGGCGCTGGCGGGTGCGGGCATCCGCCCGGCGACGACGGGAAGCGCCGCCATGCTCGGCGCGTTCCGGCCGGGGGCGCCGGCCTACGGCCATCCTGTTCCGACCGCCGGCCATCGCGGCTTCAACCCCGGCTTCCGCGCCGCTTCGGGCCCGGTGGGCGATCTCGCGCGCACGTTTCACAAGCCGCTCGAGGGCTTCGGGGAACTCGAGCAGGCCGGCTTCGAGGTGGCGATGGCGCCCTCGGCGCAGGTCGCCGAAGAGGTGCAGCCGCAGGCGGTGGAGCATCCGCTGGGAGCCGCCCGCGCGCAGGTTCACAGCAACTACATCATTGCCCAGACCGAGGACTCGATCGTCATCGTCGACCAGCACGCCGCCCATGAGCGGCTGGTCTACGAGGCGCTGAAGGAGGCGCTGGCGTCGCGTCCCCTCCCCGCGCAAATGCTCCTCATCCCCGAGATCGTCGACCTGCCGACGGACGACGTCGAACGGCTCGCGCAGCACGCTGAGACCCTGCGCCGGTTCGGCCTGTCCATCGAGCGGTTCGGGCCCGGCGCCATCGCGGTGCGCGAGACCCCGGCCATGCTGGGCGACATCGACGCGGCGGCATTACTGCGCGACTTGGCGGACGAGATCGCTGCCGACGACACCGTCGAGACGCTTTCCCGCCGTCTCGATGCGATCGCGTCGCGGATGGCCTGCCATGGGTCGGTCCGTTCGGGCCGCAAGCTCAAGCCGGAGGAGATGAACGCGCTGCTGCGGCAGATGGAAGCGACACCCGGTTCGGGTACGTGCAACCACGGACGTCCTACCTATATTGAGCTCAAGCTTGCGGACATTGAACGCCTGTTCAGCCGCAGGTAGGCCAGCGGTTGGCTTGACCTTCCCGGCCAATTGTGGCGGATGCCACGCAAGGAAGATCGGCAGGACGTGAAGAGATGAACCGTTTCGAGGGACCAGGCGCGCGCGAGGCTGTCGTTCGCTACCTCGATGGCGACTTCCAGGTGACCAGTCCAGGCTCGTTCGTGCGCTGCTCCGTTACCGGGGCCCGCATTCCGCTCGACGAACTGAAATACTGGAGCGTCGCCCGCCAGGAGCCCTATGTGGACGCCACGGCGTCGCTGACGCGCGAACTGGAAGTCGACCCCAGCCGGGCCAGGCGCTGAGGCTCATCCGCTTTTCCGCTCAGGTTCGGCCTGCGAGCTTCCTCCGGCCATAGGCGGCCATCGCGGCCTCGACGATGCGCTCCGGCACGTGCGGATCGTCGAAGACCACTTCGATCTCCAGAACCTCCAGCATCTCATCGAGACCCGGAATCGCGCTCCCGCGCAGGCGGGCGGCGTCCTTCGCCGTCGTGACCAGCGCGGCGCGCAGTCCCCGTGCGTCCTCCATCAGGCGCCGGATCTCCGCTTCCGAATACGGATGGTGGTCGGGGAAGGCCCGGGCCTGCACGACATCGGCGCCCGCTGCCCTGACGGTATCGAAGAACTTGACGGGATGGCCGATGCCCGCAAAGGCGAGCAACCGCCGACCGGCCAGCCGTTCTGGCTCCAGCGGCCGCACCGACGCCGTGTGGACAGGCTTGCCTGCGCGCGCCGCGAGACGGATCACGCCGTCGGCTGCCGAACCCTGCCCAATGCGCAGGATCGAATCCGCATAGGGCATCTGGTCGGCGATGGCGGCGCGGAGCGGACCGGCCGGCAGCACGCGCCCGTTGCCGATCCCGAACAGGGCGTCCACCACTAGGATTGCATGGTCCATCCGGATCCGGGCGCTCTGGAAGCCGTCATCCATGATGGCGATGTCGCAGCCATGCTCGATCAGCAGGCGGGCTCCCGCGGCGCGGTCCGGCGTCACCGCAACGGGCGCGTGGCCGGCCAGGAGCAGGGGTTCGTCGCCAGCGCTTACGACAGGCGGCGAGTCAGGTGCGACGAGCAGCGGTCGCGAAAGCCGGGCGCCGTGGCCTCGCGACAGAAAGCCAGGCTTAAGTCCCATTGCCGCAGCGGCCTTTGCCAAGCCGATCGACACCGGCGTCTTGCCGGAGCCGCCGACCGTCAGGTTGCCGACGCAGACGACGGCGATGTCCACCGGCGCGCGGGGCCCATTGCTCAGGCGGTGGCGGGCGATCGCCGCGTAGAGGGCCGCGGCGGGAGCCAGCGCCAGGGCCTTGCCGCCGGCCGGCTGCCACCAGAAAGGCGGCGCCTTTCCGCCCATGTCAGGCGCCTTCCGGGTCGCGCGCTTCCGCCCGTTCGAGGCGGGCCTTGACCACCAGCGGATGGATGAACGGATCGAGCGCCTTGAGCGTCCTCTGCAGGGCGCCACGCATCTGCTCGACGGCATCGGCCGCCGAGCCGATCATGGTGCGGCGCACGTCATCGTGCTTGAGCAGGTGGTGAACGGCGCCGGCGAGCATGTCGCGGTCGCGTACCAGCCGGGCGCCGCCGGCACGGATCAGCTTCTGGTAGCTCTCGCGGAAGTTCTGAACGTTGCGCCCCGACAGGATGGCGGTGCCGAGCATCGCCGGCTCCAGCGGGTTCTGCCCACCCTGGGCCGTCATCGAGCGGCCGAGGAAGGCGATCTCGCTCAACCGGAGATAGAGCCCAACCTCGCCGATCGTGTCGCCAAGCAGGATGTCTGCCGACTGAGGGATCGCCTCGCCCGTCGTGCGACGCGCCACCGTGAGCTGCAGCTCGGCCAGCTCGGAGACAATGCGGCTGCTGCGATCCGGATGTCGCGGCACGATGATGGTGAGCAGGCCCGGGTGGCGATCGCGCAGGATCATGTGCACTTCGGCCGCGAGCTTCTCCTCGCCCGGATGCGTCGAGATGGCGGCCCAGACCGGACGGCCCTGCAACTGCGCGGACAGCATCGCGAGGGCGCGCTCGTCGACGCCCGGCGGAACGGCGTCGGCCTTGAGGTTTCCGGATACCGTGACCGGGCGGGCCCCGAGTATCTGGAACCGGTCGCCGTCCTCGTCCGATTGTGCGACGACATGGGCGAACTTTTCGAAGAGGACCTCGGCCAGATGCGGCCGCCGCTGCCACGCCGCGAAGCTGCGATCGGACAGACGGCCGTTGATCAGCACCTGCGGTATGCGATGGGCGTTCAGTTCCAGAATCGTCATCGGCCAGACTTCCGACTCGACGAAGACGGCAAGATCCGGGTCCCAGTGGCCGAGAAACCGACGAACCGCCGGCCTCAGGTCTAGCGGCACATACTGGTGTGTGACCGTGTCACCGAAAACTCGCGTGGCCACGTTGGCGGAAGCCACCGTCCCGGTGGTCAGCACCACGTTGATCTCGGAGTTCAGAAGCTCGTGCACCAGCGGCGCCACGGCATTCGTCTCGCCGACGCTCGCCGCATGGACCCAGATCAGAGGACCGACTGGCCGCGTGCGACTGGGACGGCCGTAGCGCTCACCACGTCGGGCACGATCTTCCTTCCCCTGCCGGGCCCGCCAGCTCACATAGGGGCCGATCAACGGATAGGCAGCCGCCCCGGCAAGGCCGTAGGCGCCCAGTATCACCCGGGCCCATCGCTCACTCATGCGGCGTGGCCGTCGACAAGGCGATAGGCGCGCGCCGTCGCCGCGTTGAGCCCGTCCGTGACTTCACGGCGCTTGGCTTCGAGCAACTCCTCGTCCGCATCCGACGGAACGGAAATCGGATCGCCGATCGCGATGGCGATCTTGCCGAAGGGCAGATTGATCGCGGTCTTGTCCCAGCTTCTCTCCAGCACCTTGCGGCGGCTCGTGGCTATGGCCACCGGAATGATCGGACGGCCGGCATGCCTGGCCAGCATGACGACGCCCAGACCCGCCTGCCGCGGTGTTCCGTGGGGAATATCGGCGATCATGCAGGCATTGATGCCAGCATCGATAGCCTTTTTCAGGGCAATCAGCGCCCTCGCCCCACCCTTGTCCACCTTGAACTTTCCACGCCCGCCAGAACCGCGCACGGTCTGGAGACCGAAGCGTTCGATTACCAGCGCGTTCAACTCGGCGTCAGCGCTGCGCGAGACCATGGCCACGAGCTTCCGGCCGCGCGGGTAGATCGTCGGGGCGAGCAGGTGCTGGCCGTGCCAGAAGGCGATGACCACCGGCGAATGGCGGCGGTAGGCTGCCTCGACGTCGTCGGAGCCCGGAACCAGCCGGTTTGTAGCGCGCACGAAGCGCAGCCCCCATGCAAGGCCGGAAGCGAGCACAGCCTTGGTCGCGCGCGACTCCGCAAGTGGCTTGCGAACGCGCCGCCACAGCGACTTCATCGGGCCGGCCGGTCGCTTCTGCTTGCGGGCCCGCCTCGCGGCGGCAGCCGCCGTGTCCACATCAGTCATCAGTGTGCGGCGTCCGATGCCGTTGCGTCTGGATCCAGAAGCCGGTGAAGATGCACCACGAAGTAGCGCATGTGAGCATTGTCGACGGAGGCCTGCGCCTTTGCGCGCCACGCCTCCAGCGCCGCCGCATAGTTGGGAAAGATGCCGACGATATCGAGCGACCTCAGATCCCGAAACTCATTCGAATTCAGCGACTTCAGCTCGCCGCCAAAGACAAGGTGGAGAAGCTGCTTTCCTTCCTGCTCAGGCATTTGAACGCTCCGTTCCGCGCCGGAATCGCCGTCCGGCATAGACCAAAACACAGATTCTTGGAACAGATCGATCACGTGGCGGCGGCCGGGGCCGGCAGGCACGCAATCATCGCTTCCAGCAAAGGCCCACTACCGGCCGCCAATGGGCCGTGTGAAACCTTCGCCCGCGCGAACGGCGGACTTGCGCCCGTCGGATCTGCGATGCGTCCTCCCGCCTCCTCCAGAATAAGCGCCGCGGCTGCAATGTCCCAGTCGTGCGCATGCGGCTTCACGAAGGTGCCGTCGAGGTTCCCGTCGGCAATCATCGCGATCCGGTAGGCCAGCGAAGGGACATAGGCGCGTCGGGTAACCCGCTCCTGCCACTCGGCAGGCAGGCTGTCCATCATGGGCTTCGGCCCGGCGATGCGAAGCTTGTCCGCCGGACTGCGGACCGTCAGCACCGTTCCGTCGCGCCAGGCACCATCACCTTTCGCCGCCCAGAAGCACTCGCGGCGCGCCGGACAGTCGAGCACGCCCGCGATGGAGCGCCCGTCTTCCACGACGGCAACACTGACGCACCAAACGTCCACGCCCTCGATGAAGGCGCGCGTCCCGTCGATCGGATCGATGACGAAGGTGCGCCGCGCGGAAAGGCGCGCCGCCGTGTCGGCCGTTTCCTCCGAAAGCCAGCCATAATCCGGCCGGGCGGCCGTCAGCACCTCGCGCAGGTAGCGGTCGACCGCGTAGTCGGCCTCGCTGACAGGCGAGTTGCCCGCCTTCATCCAGACTTCCGGATCCTTCCGGAAATAGGACAGGGCGATCTGCCCGGCATCACGGGCAGCTTCGCGCAGCAACCTGAGATCGGCCTGGGCGTCAGCTACCGGCAAGGGTCATGCCCTCGATGAGAAGCGTCGGCGCGGCGGTGCCGTAGTTCCGGTCGAGATCGTTCGCCGGAACCATGCGCAGGAACATGTCCTTCAGGTTCGAGGCAATGGTGACCTCCGAAACCGGATAGGTCAGCTCGCCGTTCTCGATCCAGAAGCCCGATGCACCACGGCTGTATTCGCCCGTGACCATGTTCACGCCCTGGCCGAACACCTCGGTCACGTAGAAGCCCGACGCGAGGGACCCGATCAGCGCTTCCGGCGACTGGTCTCCCGGTTCGAGCGACAGGTTGGTGGAGGTCGGCGATACGGACGAGCCGCTGCGCGATCCGCGTCCGTTGGTGACGAGGCCCAGTTCGCGGGCGGACGAGGTCGACAGGAACCAGTGCTGCAGCACGCCCTTGTCCACCATGCGCAGCGTCTCGCCGCGCACGCCCTCGCCGTCGAAGGGGCGCGAGGCCTGACCGCGCACCCGGCACGGCTCGTCAATGACGGTAATGGCGGCGGAGGCGACCTGGCGGCCCATCATGTCGCGAAGGAAGCTGGTCTTGCGCGCCACCGCGGCGCCATTAATGGCTCCGGCAAGGTGGCCGGCGATGCCGCGCGCCACGCGCGGGTCGAACACGACGGTCACCGGTCCGGTCTGCGCCTTGCGCGGATTGAGCCGCTTCACCGCCCGCTCGCCGGCACGGCGTCCAACCGTCACAGCGTCATCGAGGTCAGCGTAGTGGAGGCGCGAGGAAAAGTCGTAGTCGCGCTCCATGCCGGTGCCTTCGCCGGCGATCACGCTGGCCGAACGCGAGAAACGCGTGGCCGCGTAGCGCCCGACGAAGCCGTGGGAGGTTGCGAGCACCAGGCCCGCCATGCCGGCAGCGGCGCCGGCCCCGCTGGAATTGGTCACGCCGGGAACGGCCAGCGCCGCTTCCTCGGCCTCCAGCGCATCCTGGCGCAGCCGCTCGGCGGATACGGTCGTGTCGTCGTAGAGATCGAGGTCAGGGATTTCGCGCGCCAGCAGGCTCTGGTCGGCCAGCCCCTGGTAGGGATCCTCCGGCGAAACGCGCGCCATGGCGACCGCCCGCTCGGCCAGCGTCTTCGGATCGGAGGACGCCGTAGCAGAAACGCTGGCGACCCGCTGCCCGACGAAGACGCGCAGCGAAACGTCGTCACTCTCCGAGGATTCGGTCGATTCGACCTTGCCGAGCCTCACGGAAACGCCGGTCGAACGTGAGCGGACGGCGACCGCATCGGCTGCGTCTGCACCGGCGGTCTTCGCGGCTTCCACGAGCGCCGAGACGCGGTCCAGGAGCGCCGCATCGTCAGTCTTCATATTTTTGTGCCGATCTGTGTCTGTCTGCGTCCCATCTATTGTTCCGGGACGTCGTGTGCAATGGCTTGCTGCGTCGCGGCGCGCTGCAATCACGTCGATTCCGCAACCAATTCGAAATGGAAACGCACAGGGCCATGCACTTCCCGATGACAGGTGACGCCGGCGCGGGGCCCCAGTCTTGAGCGCGCGGCCGGCTCGGACGGGCGGTTCCGCGGCGTTCGTCACCGGATCGACCCTGAAGCACGTTATCGTGATGACGGCGACAGGTTCGATCGGACTCATCGCCGTCTTCATCGTCGATGCACTGAATCTCTACTACATCTCCCTGCTCGGCGTTGAGGAGCTGGCGGCGGCAATCGGCTTCGCCTCGACGCTGCTGTTCTTCACGATGTCGGTGACCATCGGCTTCACGATCGCCTGCGGCGCGCTGGTGTCACGAAGCCTCGGGCGCGGCGAGCGCGACCGCGCAGCAGCCCTCGCAGGGGCATCGATGGTCTTCATGGGCGTCACGACGACGCTGTTGACCATCGCCGCGTGGCCGTTCCTCGGCGTTCTGGTCGGCTTGATGGGCGCTCGCGGCGAAACGCTGGCCCTGGCGACGATCTTCATGCAGATCGTCGTGCCCTCCACGCCAATCCTCGCGCTCGCCATGTGCACGACCGGCATCCTGCGCGGCGTCGGGGACGCACGCCGGTCGATGTACGTGACGCTGGCTGGCGCGCTTGCCGCGGCAATCCTCGATCCGATCTTCATCTTCCTGCTCGACCTCGGGCTGGAAGGAGCCGCGATCGCCAACGTCCTGTCGCGGTTCGCCATGCTGGCGGTGGGGCTGCACGGCGCCTGGCGGGTGCACAAGATGCTGAAGCTGCCGAATGCGGCAGTGCTCGCCGCTTCCGCTCCGCCCTTCTTCGCCATTGGCCTTCCGGCTCTGGCCACGCAGGTCGCAACACCCGTCGGCAATACCTACGTTACTGTCGAGGTCGCGGCCTTCGGCGACCAGGCGGTGGCGGGCTGGGCGATCATCGGGCGCATCATACCCGTTGCCTTCGGCGTCATCTTCGCGCTGTCGGGTGCGGTGGGGCCGATCCTCGGTCAGAACTACGGAGCCGGCCGACACGAGCGCCTGCTGTCCACCATGCGCGACAGCCTCCTTGTGACTGCCGTCTACGTGATGGCTATGTGGGCGCTGCTTGCGCTCTTTGCCGAGCAGATCGCAAGCCTGTTCGGGGCTGTCGGTCTCTCACGCGAGATGATCGTGTTCTTCTGCCATTTCGCCGCCGGCAGCTTCCTGTTCAACGGCGCCATCTTCGTCGCCAGCGCGGCCTTCAACAATCTCGGCTACCCGACGTATTCGACGCTGTTCAACTGGGGCCGCTCTACGCTCGGCGTCATCCCCTTCGTCTGGATCGGCGCCGGCATGTACGGCGCGATCGGCGTCGTCGCCGGCTGGGGCCTCGGCGCCGTACTTTTCGGCATCCTGTCGGTGATCGTCTGCTTCCGGGTTCTGCGCCAGATCGGCAAGGCGCCGCCAGACGCGCGGGGGATGCCGGTTTCTCCTGACCCCGCACCGGCGAAGGTGGCCGCGACACCGCAGCCGGAGTGAGCAGCGCGTCAGCCGGATGCCGCGGCGCCAGCTTCCATCAGCCGCTCGACGCTGCGCTTCAGGTCCTCCTTCACGGCCGCGGTTTCCTTCAGCACGGCGTCGATCTTCATGAAGTCCAGTGCCCGGAAACGCGAGACCGGCGGCCGCAGCAGAATGTCCGGAGAGCACTGCTCGAGCTTGGCCGCGATGATCGACTGCATCATGAGCTGCGTCGCTCCGAACATGAGGTCGAGCGAATTCGGCCGGGCGTGCTGCATGACCTCGGGCGCGCCCACCACGTCGATGGCGATCAAGATGTCCGCCACACCGCTCAGCAGGTCGAACGGGACCGGATTGTATATGCCGCCGTCGATGTAGGTCACGCCATCGCGCACCACCGGCCGGAAGACGGCGGGAATCGCGGCGGAGGCGGCGAGCGCGGAATGGAGGTCGCCGCTGTCGAACACCGCCAGGCGGTGGCCGTAGTAGTCGGTTCCCGTCACCTTCAGCGGGATGTCAAGCTCCTCGAACCTCCCAGGAATGTTGGACGGTAGGAAGGCGTGGAGAATCCGCAATATATTGAACTGGCTGACGTGGATGCCCTCCTGCATCACTTCCGCGAAGCTTTCCGGTCGCGCCCGCCACATGCGGCTGGCAATGGTGCTGCCACGGCCGAGGATCGAGCGGGCATAGTCGTGGATCTCGCGGCCCGACATGCCACTGGCCATCGCCGCCCCCATGATCGCCCCGATCGAGGAGCCGGATATCGCCACCGGGCGGATGCCGAGCTCGTCCAGCGCCTCGATGACATGGATATGGGCGAGGCCCCTCGCCCCGCCGCCACCAAAGGCGATGGCGAAGCTCGGCGCCATCAGTTGGCCGGCTTCGGGGCAGGCCCGACGATCAGGACCGCCGGCTCTGCACTCAGCAGGCGACGCGCCACAGCCTTCGTCTCTTCGAGCGTCACGGCGTTGATGAGGTCGGCACGTCGGTCGATGTAGTCGATGCCGAGATCGTCATTCTGCAGTTCCACCAGGGTAGTCGCGATCGACGCCGAGCTGTTGAGGTTGTTTACGGCATAGGCTCCGATGACGTACTTCTTCGCCGCCTCCAGTTCCTCGGCCGTCGGGCCTTCCTCCGCCATCCGGCGCACCACGTCGCGAATGACGCCCAGCGTCTCCTCCGCCTTGTCCGCACGCGTCGCGGTGCCGATCATCAGCGCATTGCTGTGCTGGCTGGTGGAAAGGCCGGAGTCGATGTCGTAGGCTAGCCCGCGCTTCTCGCGCACTTCCTTGAACAGCCGCGAGGTGAAGGAGCCGCCTCCGAGGATGTGGTTCACCAACGCTGCCGCGAGAAAGTCCGGATCGTCGCGAGAAAGGCCTGGATAGGAGAGACGCAGCCGCGCCTGCGGCAGCGGGTAGTCGTAGCGTACCTCCTGGTCGAGCTTCTGGGCGACATCGGGGATGGGCGGCAGGCTGGACGATTCCGGCAGCTCGCCGAAGATCCGATCCAGCTCGGTCGCCAGCGTCTCGGCATCGATGGCGCCGACGACCGCGACATGCAGGCCATCGCGCACGAAGGTGTCGCGGTGGAACTTGCGCAGGTCGTCGGGCGTGATCGTGTTCAGGGTTTCCACGGTGCCGTCGGTCGGTCGGGCATAGGGATGGTCGCCGTAAAGCGCCCGCAGCCACTTGCGGCTGGCCAGCGTGTTGGGGTCGTTCTCCGAGGCACGGATGCCGGCCACGATCTGGCTCTTCATGCGGCCGATCGGCCCGTCGTCGAAACGCGGCTGAGTCATTGCCAGCCGCAACAGGTCGAATGCCTCTGCGCGGCTGTCCGCCAGCACGCGCATGGTGCCGTAGATGTTGTCGCGGCCGGCACTGAAGGACATCTCAGCCCCTACGTCGTCGAGCCGGATCTGGAAGGCCTCGCTGTCGAGATCGCCCGCACCCTCGTCGAACAGGCTGGTCATCAGATTGGCCAGGCCTTCCTTGCCCTCCGGATCCGCGGCGCTGCCGCGGTCAAAGGAGAAGCGGATGGTGACGATCGGGACAGAGTAATCCTCCACCAGCCAAGCCTCGACACCGGACTTGGATCGAACCTGCTGGATGTCGACGGATGCCCGGGCAACCAGGCAGGCCGACAGGACGAGCAGGAACGCCAGCGCGGCGACCAGGCGGCCGCGAACGGCGACGATATTCCATGCGGCCAGCATCAGCGGACCTCCTGGTTGGAAGCTGCCGGAAGGAGGTAGCCGGTGACGTGTACGGCGTCTTCCAGATACTTGCGCGCGACGTCGCGCACCTGTTCGGGCGTCACCGCGGCGAGCCGGTCCGGCCAGTCCGCGACGTCCTTGACGGTGCTGCCGGTCGCCAGGGCCGAACCGTAGATGTTGGCCATGCTCGTCGAGCTGTCGCGCGAGAAGACCATGCCGCGGACCAGGCGCTTGCGGGCCCGCTCCACTTCATCCGCCGTAACGCCGTCCTTCTTGATGCGCTCTACCTGAGCCATGACGGCAGCCTGCACCTTCTCCAGGTCGGCCGGATTGCGCGGCGTGCCGAAGACGGTAAAGCTCGTCTCGTCGAGCATGGTGCCGTTGTAGTAGGCGCCGACGTTGGCGGCGAAGTCACCCTTCACCATCAGCTCCTGGTAGAGCCGGCTCCGCGTGCCGCCGCCGAGGATCTCGGCCAGGATGTCGAGCGCTTCCGCCTCGCCATTCTCGCTCATGCGATAGGAAGGCACGAGCCACTGACGCCCGAAAGACGGCAGTGTCACGCGCTCGTCGCGCAACGTCACCGTGCGGGCAGTGTTCTGCTCGGGCTCCTGTGGGCGCAGGCGGGGCGGCAGTTCCGGTCCCCGCTCGATCTTGCCGTAGGTTGCCTCGGCCAGTTCGCGCACCCTCTCGGGCGTCACGTCACCGGCGACAACCAGGATGGCATTGTTGGGGCGGTAGAACGAATTGTAGAAGGCCAGCGCGTCCTCACGATTGAGCTGTTCCAGCTCATGCATCCAGCCGATCACCGGAACCCGGTACGGGTGGTTCTGGTAGAGCGTCGCCTGAACTTCCTCGGACAGCAGCGCATCGGGATCGCCCTCGATCCTCATTCGCCGCTCCTCGAGCACGACATCGCGCTCCGGGCCGATCACCTGGTCGGTGAGGATGAGATTGCGCATACGGTCGGCTTCAAGCGCCATCATCTCGTCGAGGGCGTCCGTCGCGACCGTCTGGAAGTAGGCGGTGTAGTCGTAGGAGGTGAAGGCGTTCTGCTCGCCGCCGATCTCGGCAATGCGCGTGTCGAAGACGCCGGGAGCGTTGTTCTTCGTGCCCTTGAACATCAGGTGCTCGAAGAAATGCGCGATGCCTGACTTGCCAGCCGGCTCGTCGGCGCTGCCGGCCTTGTACCAGACCATGTGGGTGACGACCGGAGCCCGGTGATCCGGGATCACGACGACTTCCATGCCGTTGGAGAGAAGGAAGTTGGAGACCTGCTCGGGCGTTTCCGACCTGGAGAACGCCGGCGGCGTCAGCAGGAAGAGGACAACGAGACCGCCCGCCAGACGCCGTTTGAAGTTTTCGCCGAATGCCATTGGGTGTTCCCGTGCGATGCGATTGTCAGCGTGGATAACGGCCCCGGCGCGCTAAACCTAGTGAATTGTCTGTCATCTTGTCGGTAACAAGGCGGCACTAGAGGCGGTCGAAGAAGCGGATGACCGTGTCGCCGTAGTCGCGCTCGTCCTTCAGCGCGAAGCCTTCCACCGGGCCGAACGGCGCGGAGGCCGCCTCCTCCACGATGCAGAGCGCGCCCGGGACGAGCCAGCCGCCCGCCAGCGCCGAGGCGAGCGCCCGCTCGCCGAGCCCCTTGCCGTAGGGCGGATCGGCGAACAGCAGGCCGAAGGGCTGGATGTTCCCGGCATCCCCGAGGCGGGTGGCGTCGCGGCGGAATATCTTCGTGCGCCCCATCAGGCCGAAGGCCTCGACATTGGTGCGGATGAGGCCGCGGCTCTCGACGCCCTCGTCCACGAACATCGCAAAGGCCGCGCCCCGAGACAGGGCTTCCAGGCCGAGCGCACCCGTCCCGGCGAAAAGGTCGACCACGCGCGCGCCCTGCAGCCGGTCCGGATAGCGGTGGGCAAGGACGTTGAACAGCGCCTCGCGGGTTCGGTCGGTCGTCGGGCGGATCGCATCGCTGCGGGGCGTCGCGAGCGTCCGCCCGCGAAACTCACCGCCGACGATCCGCATTCCTGCCACCCTTGCGCGGCCCGCTGCCGCCACGATCGGGCTTGTCGCCGCCGGCTCGCGGTCCCGGCTTGCGCTTGAGACCCTCCGAACCCGGGAGATTTGGCGACGAGGATTTCGGCTTGCCGGAAGCGTTGCCCTGCGGCCGCGCGCCGGGTGCCATCCAGACATTGGACTTGCGCCCGCCGGGCGGCTCGATCGGCGGCTTCTCGCGCTCGCGCCGCTGCGGCTTGCCGCCGCCTTCGACGCGGCTGCGCGGGGGCTTCGTCTGCAGCCGCCCCAAGGCATCCTCACGCTTCCAGTCGCCATCGCGACGGCGACCCTTCACCAGACCACCCTCGCCTACCTGCAGCGGCTTCAGGGGGCGCACGGGCGCAGGGGTGCGGGCGGGCTCCGATCCGGCCGTACGAGTCTCGCGACGCACGGGCTTGTTCGAGAACGGCCGGATGATGTCGGCATCGAAGTTCGCGCCGGATTCCTCGATGAGCGTCTCGCCAAGCTGATCCCGCAGCGTCCGTCCCTTGATCTCCTGCACATGGCCTTCCGGCAGCTCGCCGAGCTGGAAGGGGCCGAAGGAGACACGGATCAGGCGGCCGACCTCAAGGCCGAGCGCGCCCAGGATGTTCTTCACCTCGCGGTTCTTGCCTTCGCGCAGGCCGATGGTGAGCCAGGCGTTGGAGCCCTGCTCACGATCGAGCGTCGCCTCGACGGAGCCGTAGAAGACGCCGTCGACGGCAATGCCGTCCTTGAGTGCCGCAAGCTTGGCCTCGTCGACGCGACCGTGCACGCGCGCCCTATATCGGCGCAGCCACCCTGTGGTGGGCAGCTCCAGCGTACGGGCAAGACCGCCGTCGTTGGTCAGCAGCAGCAGACCCTCGGTGTTGATGTCGAGGCGGCCCACGGTCATCACGCGCGGAAGCCCGTCGGGCAGCACGTCGAACACGGTGCGGCGGCCCTCCGGGTCGCGGTTCGTCGTCACCACGCCCGCCGGCTTGTGGAAAAGGAATAGCCGCGTGCGCTCGATGGGCGGCAGGGGCGTGCCGTCCAGCTCTATCACATCGTCGGAGGTCACGTTGACCGCCGGCGTTTCCAGCACGCGGCCATTCACCCGGACGCGGCCGGCGGCGATCAGTTCCTCGGCGTCGCGGCGAGACGCGATGCCAACGCGTGCGAGGCGCTTGGCGATGCGCTCGCCGGCGACGGGCTCGGAAGCCGGCCTCGACGACCGTGGCTTGCCAGCCTTCGAAGCGACGCCTGCACGCGCGCCACCCTCGGGTCGCCTGTCTCCCCGCGGTCCGCGGTCGTCTCTTCCCGAGAAACCACCCGGCCGCTGAGATGCGCCGTCGCGTCCGGGACGTCTGAACCCACCCTCATCGGCGGCCGCCTTGCGCGGCCCGAACTTGCGCGGGGCATCGCCCTCAAGCCTGGCTGCGCGCTCGGCCTTTCCGGGGCGAAACTCGCGCTTCCTCGTCGAATCGTCACGGCCCGCTGGGCGGTGTTCCGATCCGGCCGCGCCTTCCGCGCGGTCCCGCTCACGCTCACGCGACGGGGACTTACGCTTCCCGACCGGGCCGTCTTCTTTCTTCGCGAACGGTCTGGCGCGGTGCCCCGCTGGGGCGCCGCCTTCCTTGCGCCTGGGCTTTCCCGCCTTGCCTGCGGGAGGTGCCGAACGTTTGCCGGGTCGCTTGCCTTCCCGGCGATCTGATTTTTCGTCGTCGCTCATTTGCGTATTTGCCTTTGCGCCCGGCTGTAGCAGTAACGTCCGGACCGTGCGAGGGAAATCAAATGGATCATCCGAACCGTTCCGACTACATGGCCCTGGCGCTGGAACAAGCCCGGCAGGCGGCCGCGCGCGGCGAGGTACCGGTCGGCGCGGTCGTCGTGCGCCAGGGCGAGATCCTAGCCGCGGCGGGCAACCGCACCCGCGAGGCGAACGACCCGACCGCGCATGCCGAGATCCTGGCGATCCGCGAAGCCTGCAGCCGCCTCGAGTCGGAACGCCTGCCGGACTCGGATCTGTACGTGACCCTCGAGCCCTGCGCCATGTGCGCCGCCGCCATCTCCTTCGCGCGGCTGCGGCGTCTCTATTTCGGAGCAGCCGACGAGAAGGGCGGCGGCGTGCTCAACGGCGTGCGCTTCTACGCCGCGCCCACTTGCCACCATGTCCCGGAGGTCTACCCGCACATCGGCGAGTGGGAATCGGCAGAGCTGCTGAAATCGTTCTTCCGCGACCGCCGGTCCTGACCGGCGGCAGGGTTCAGAAGGGCCAGAAATCGGCCCAGCCGCCGCCGGACTTCTTCCTCGCGGCCGCCTTCAACCGACGTTCCTTCTTCAGTTCGTCCTCGCCCAGGTCGTCAGTCGGAGCCGTCGCCGCCGGCTGGCGATACTCCACGGGCGGCTCGCTCAGGAACTTGCGCTCGGTCGGGCTGCCCTGACGGTTCGCGGCGAGCTGCTGCTTGAACATCTCGCGCTGCTGGTTCGGCGTCGGGCTGGTGTCGTGCAGGACCTTGGCCCCCGAGTCCCGGTAGCGTGGCGAGGCACCCAGCGGCGTCGTCTTGCGCGGCGCAGCGTCGGCGCGTGCCATGTCGGGATCGATCTCCGGCTTCCAGCCCGGCTTGTTGCGGTTGGCGTCCGCCTCGGCGCGAAGCCGCGCACGCTTCTGCTCCGGCGATTCGGGCCACGCCGGATTGCTCTCCGCTACACTTTGCTGGGGTTCGGGAAGCTGCACCGCCTCGCCGGGCGCCGGCTTCACCAGCTCCGGCCTCGGCTGGTAGGCGATCCGCTCGCGCTTGGGCGGCGTGAGCGACAGGATACCGGAAACGTCGTTGACGAGCTGCTCGCCGGCGGTCTTGTCGGTGCCGTAAGTCGGCGAGCTCATGCAACCGGAAAGGGCCAGCGCGGTAAGGCCAAGCCCACACGCCACCAGAGCCTTCGATCGGGCCGAGGAATTGTAGATCACCGCCACCCCTTGCCGCCTGTCGACTCGCGCGCGTCTCATGGGCTCCCGCCTGCCGTGCGAATCCGGCGATTGTTTGTCTTCGTCGTTAAGACTTCGTATCGCAAGCGCGATTCCCGGGCAATGCCGCGCCGTCACAACCGCCCCAGCGCCTTGAGTTCCCGCAGGGCGGCCGCGTCGCGCGCCGACACGTCCGGGAACTCCGGATCGCTGCCGACGTCGTCGGTATAACGCCACGAACGCGCGCACTTGGTGCCCGTCGCGCGCTTCGGCACGACAGCCACGCCCTTGACCTCGTCGAGCGTGAAGGCTCCGGCCGGCGCCGCGTCCTTCGAGACCGTGATGCCGCTGGTGATGGCGATCTCGGCGAGATCGACATTCGCGACCGCCTCGGCAAGCTCCGGATCGGTGATGTGGACGACGGGCGCGGCCTCCAGCGAGGAGCCGATGACCTTGTTGGCGCGCTCGATCTCCAGCGCGCCGGTGACCACCCGGCGGACCAGGCGGATCTTGCGCCAGCGCTCCGCAAGCTCGTCATCGCGCCAGGCGGCCGGCGTCTCGGGGAACTGCTGGAGGTGAACCGACACCGCGTCCGGGTTGCGCGCCAGCCATGCCTCCTCGCTCGTGAACGGCAGCATGGGCGCCAGCCAGATCACGAGACGGTCGAAGAGCTCGCGCACCACATGGACAGCCGCCAGCCTGCGCGTGCTCGAGGGCGCATCGCAGTAAAGAGCGTCCTTGCGGATATCGAAGTAGAAGGCCGAGAGGTCGACGACCATGAAGTCGAGGAGCGCCTTGGTGATGCGCTTGAAGTCGAAGGCGTCGTAGCCCTTGCGCACGAGGTCGTCGAGCTCGGCCAGCCGGTGCAGCATAAGCCGCTCCAGCTCCGGCATATCGGCCAGCGCCACCTCGGTGCCATCGTCATGCGCGAGCGTGCCGAGCATCCAGCGGATCGTGTTGCGCAACTTGCGGTAGGCGTCGATGTTGGTCTGCAGGACGTTCTTGCCGAGCCGCTGGTCCTCCCAGTAGTCGGTGGTCATCACCCACAGACGCAGGATGTCGGCGCCGGACTGCTTCATGACGTCCTGCGGGACGACCGTGTTGCCGAGCGACTTCGACATCTTGCGGCCGTCCTCGTCCATGGTGAAGCCATGGGTGATGACGGCGTCGTAAGGCGCCCTGCCCCGCGTGCCGCAGCTTTCCAGCAGCGAGGAGTGGAACCAGCCGCGATGCTGGTCCGAGCCTTCGAGATAGACGTCGGCCGGCCATTTCAGGTCCGGTCGGTCCTCCAGCGTGAAGGTGTGGGTGGAGCCCGAGTCGAACCACACGTCGAGGATGTCCTTGACCATGATCCAGGGTTCGCTGGCGCGGGTGCCGAGGAAGCGCTCGCGCGCGCCTTCGGCGAACCAGGCGTCGGCGCCCTCCTTCTCGAAGGCCTCGAGGATGCGCTGGTTGACGGCCTCGTCCTTCAGCACGTTGCCATCCTCGTCGCAGAAGACGCAGATCGGCACGCCCCAGGCGCGCTGGCGCGAAAGCACCCAGTCAGGCCGCTCCTCGATCATGGCGCGCAGGCGCGTCTGGCCGGCCGGCGGCACGAAACGGGTGGCGTCGATGGCCGCCAGCGCGCGGGTGCGCAGCGTGTCCTTGCCCGCCGGCTTCTCGGAGAGACCGTAGCCGTCGAGTTCCTTGTCCATGTGGACGAACCACTGCGGCGTGTTGCGGAAGATGATCGGCTTCTTGGAGCGCCACGAATGCGGGTACTGGTGCTTGAGCCGGCCGCGCGCGAACAGGGCCTTGGCGGCGATCAGCGCCTCGATGACGGCCTTGTTGGCGTCGCCCTTCTTGCCGGCGTCGTCGATGACCCTGGCCGGGCCGCCCTCGCGGTCGGGCCCGAAGCCGGGCGCGTCCTTGGTGAAGTAACCGGCGTCATCTACGGTGAAGGGGATCGCGGTGTCGATGCCGCGTGCGCGCAGGTCCGGCGCAGCGTCCATCCACGCCTCGAAGTCCTCGCGGCCGTGACCGGGCGCGGTGTGCACGAAACCCGTGCCGGCATCGTCGGTGACGTGGTCGCCGGCGAGCATCGGGACGCGAAATCCATAGCCGCCGCCGAGGCCCTTGAGGGGATGCAAAAGATAGGTTCCAGCCAGCACCTCGGCCGGCACATCACGCAGGCGACTATACTGGAGTTTCGCCTTAGCGAACGATTCCTCAGCCAGCGCATCGGCGAAGATCAGCTTCTCACCGGCCTGCGGGCCAAAGTCGTTCTCGGCCGCCGTTACCTCGTACAGGCCGTAGGCGATCCGCGGCGAATAGGCGACGGCGCGGTTGCCGGGGATCGTCCACGGCGTGGTGGTCCAGATGACCACGTGGGCGCCGGATAGGTCCTGGATTAATTGAAACTGCTCTTCTGCGAGTGGGCCCCAAGTCGGGTGGGGTTGTACGCCCTCGACGGGGAACTTCACCCAGATCGTGTCGCTCTCATAGTCGTGGTACTCGATCTCGGCCTCGGCCAGCGCGGTGCGCTCGACCACGCTCCACATCACCGGCTTGGAGCCGCGATAGAGCTGGCCGCTCATGGCGAACTTCAGAAGTTCGCCGGCGATCCGAGCCTCCGAGTGGAAGGCCATGGTCGTGTAGGGGTTCTTGAAGTCGCCGATGACGCCCAGGCGCTGGAATTCGGCGCCCTGGATCTCGATCCACTTCTGCGCATAGGCGCGGCATTCCTGCCGGAACTCGACCATCGCCGCCGGCTGCGACAGGTCGGGCTTGGCCTTGCCCTTGGAGCGGTAGTTCTCCTCCTCGATCTTCCACTCGATCGGCAGGCCGTGGCAGTCCCAGCCGGGCACGTAGTTGGAGTCGTAGCCGCGCATCTGGAACGAGCGCGTGATGACGTCCTTCAGGATCTTGTTCAGTGCGTGACCGATGTGAATGTTGCCGTTGGCGTAGGGCGGGCCGTCGTGCAGCACGTATTTCGGGCGACCGACGGCTTCCTCCCGGAGGCGGCGGTAGAGATCGAGCTCCTGCCAGCGGGCGACGATCTGCGGCTCCTTCTCGGGCAGGCCGGCGCGCATCGGAAAGTCCGTCTGCGGCAGGTAGAGAGTTTTCGAGTAGTCGAGTTTCTCGGTCGTGTCGGTCATCGTCTTGCCATCAAAGCCCGGCGGAAGGCGCCCGGGCGTCCAACTATCACGATATGGAAAAAGCGCGAGGGCGCGGGCGGCAAAATCTCCCGGGGCTTCCGGCGGCTCAGGCCGCCCGGAAGGCCGGGCCGGTAATTCGTATGGCTGTCGCAAGCGGCGCGTCCATGCGTGCCTCCATAAACGACCGCAGCCGCAAGATAAAGGGCACCCGCCCTGAACCCTACATCGAGGACGCGGTGTTTTGCCGGGCCCGCGGCTTCCTCGCCGCCTGCCAAGGCGCGCATCTCGCCCACGGATACGCAACGGACACAGGCTGAGACTTCAGCGCCGTAGCGCGGTTACAAGCCGGCATCACCGTTCCACCCTGGGAGATCGTTCGACCCTATCCGCGTCCTCAAGGGGGAGTGCCATGACCTTGGTCAGAACCATGTCGGCGGACGCAGCCAACAAGATCCGGCTGAAGCTGAACGAGCTCGGCCTGTCGGTCGACGGCATGCGCTGGCGGATCACCGGCTACTCACGCCACTACAACGGCTTCGAATTCCACTGCCACGAGTACGAACGGCTGCTGACGAAGGCCGAGCACAACACCCGCTTCCGCCGGCACGACGTCACGCTGCCCGGACCGGACCCGTGGCGCGACAACGGCATCGATGCCTTCGGCTACAGCCAGACCCACGCCTACAACTATCTCCACTTGGACATCTCTACCAACAAGCCGGGCCTCTGCCGCGTCTACATCGCCCCGCACGACTGGGGCCGGATGGGCGATCGACAGGGCGGGCCGCCCAGGTACCTGAGCAACGACGTCTACGTCGCCATCGCGAAGCGCACGGCCGTCCTCGGCATCAAGCTGGAGGAGTTCATCGAGGGCGAGCCCGCGATCGGGGGCACGACGCTCGACGGGATCAACTTCACCCCGCGCAACTACAGGAAGTTCGCGGAGGCTGTGCGGGACGCACAGCGGGTCAATGGCAAAACCTTCGTCGAGGGCAAGAAGCACGGCACGCCCGACGTGATCGACCTTTCCTTCCTCGCCACCAGCGGCACGGGCTTTCGCGAGATCTCATGGACCGACGGCAAGCAGGCGACGCTCGACTTCAGCGCCCTGCACCTGGCGCTGTCGCCCACGCGCTGCAACGTCCACATCGATGAATTCGGCGTGGTGATCGGCGGGCCGAACGGCGAGATCTCGATGTCGCCGAACGCGCTGCATCACATCGCCAACGAGTTGATCCTCAAGACAATCATCAAGGAGTTCCTCTACGACAAGATCAAGCTGCCGAAGTGGTTCATCGACCACCTGTTCGTGGAACTTCCGAACACGTCGAGCGGGTTCGACCGCGTCGGCTGGGGGGCCGAGTTCCATCCCTGGAAGTCGGTGAGGATCACCGCCGGGCATTCCTGCACGCTTCACGACGGCGACTGCCGCAAGACCTTCACCTTCAGCAAGTCGTTCTGAGCAGCGCTCAAGGGCCGCGCTACAGCAAGCGTCAGGGAATGGTGAAGTCGAAACGGTAGGTGGACGACACGCCGATCGTGAACTGGTTCTCAGACCCGCGCTCCTTGACCAGCGGCGAATCGGCCGCGGGCCCGACCAGCCGCGCATACTCGCCGAACAAGCTCGCCGTCACCCTGTCGGTCGCCTTCCACGTGACGGCGCCGCCAACGCCGACCGACTCGAAGCCCGACCCGGGATTGTATTCCGGCAGGCCGGAGGCAGCGCTCTCGGAACCGCTGATGCCGTAATAGGTGTCGAAATAGTCCGACGAAGCAAAGGACACGCGCGGACCGCCGGAAACCCGCACGGCCTCCGTCACGTCGTGGAAGGCATCCACGTCCACGTCGCCGACAAAGCCGTTGTGCGCCCGGATCCCGTGGCGCAGCTCGCCGCGCACGCGCAGCCAGTCGGTCGGGTAATATTCGGCGAACGCGCCGAGCTCCACGCCCCAGGGGACGTCGTCGAGCCCCTTGAGGTCGGATGAATCGCCCTCGTCGCGCGAAAACACGATCTTGCCGGTCGGGCCGAAGCGGAACGGACCGTTGTCGAAGAGCGAGAACGAAATGTTGTCGTTGCGCGAAGTGAAGCGCGCCTCGGGCCCTGCTTTGCCCAGAGAGATCAGCGGCGTGACGTTGAGCACGAGGTGATCATCGCCGGCATATTCGGGCGCATAGAAGACGGAAGCGCCGACGACCAGCTTCCAGTCGCCAGAGAACCAGCCGAACCGCCTCGGATCGATGTCGGCATCGGCTGCCAGGGCCGGAGATGCCAGGAGCACGGCGGCTGCCGATAGTGCCAGTCGGTTCATCGAGGCGGTTACTCCGTGAAGCGGCCTTATCGCCCGTATGCCCCGGCTGTTCAACCAGCGAGGCGGGACCCACGCACGGTAGAAGCGTTGGGTTGCAGAAAGGTAACGCTTCAGAAAGTAAGACGATGGTCGAGTTCGGAGAGCGGCCGCACGCCGGCTAGCAGCGCGCGCGCCTCGTCCTCGTCCCGCTTCATCTGCTCGTTGAGGGCCGAGAGGCTCTCGAACTTCTCCTCGCCGCGCAGGAATCCGAACACCGAGACCCGGCAGATCTCGCGGTACAGATCGCCCGAGAAATCGAAGACGAAGGTCTCCAGCAGCGGCACGCCCTCGCTCTCCACGGTCGGGCGACGCCCGAAGGAGGCCACTCCATCGTGGAGCGTACCGTCGGGACGGCGCAGGCGCACCGCGTAGATGCCGTGGCCGAGCACGGCCGGCTCGGGAAGGACCATGTTGGCGGTCGGATAGCCGAGCGTGCGGCCGAGCTTGCGGCCATGGACCACTTCAGCCTCGACGGTGAAGCGGTATCCGAGCAGGCCCGCGGCCTCCGAGACCGCCCCCTTGCCGAGAAGATCGCGGATGCGGCTCGACGAGACCACCTCACCGTTCTCGTCGGTGAAGCTCTCCACCTGAGTCACGCCGAATCCCTTTCGGCGACCGGCTTCGACCAGATAGGCGGGATTGCCTTCCCGCCTGCGGCCGAAGTGGAAATCGAATCCAGTCACCACATGGCGGGCGCCGAGCGTGCCAAGGACCACGCTGTCGATGAATTCCTCAGCCGTCCGGTTGGCGAAATCCATGGTGAAGTCCTGCACCACCGTCCCGTCGAGGCCGGCCAGGCCGATCAGGAGGGCCTTCATGGCCGGCGGCGTGATGCGCGGCAGCGGCCGGTCCGGCTGGAACAGCGCGCGGGGATGCGGCTCGAAGGTCAGCGCCACCGCCGGTACGCCGAGCCCCTTCGCCACCTCGATCGCCGTCTGCAGCACCGCCTGATGGCCGCGGTGGACACCGTCGAAGTTGCCGATCGCCACCACGCCGCCGCGAAGGTACGGAGGCATTTCGGAGAGGACTCCGACGTTCTGATAGGGATGGCCTGTCATGTGTCAGCGCAGCCGTGGGATCACAGCGACCGGCGCCTGGCCGTGGCTGGACAGGAAAGCCGCGAGGCGCTCGATGTCGGGACTGTCGGGTTCGCCATACTGGGATGCGTGGATGCCAGCCGAGACGTAGAGCACGTCCAGGCCGTAGTCGACCGCGCCCTTGACGTCGGTCAGCATGCCGTCGCCGATTGCCAGCACCTGCGACTTCTCCAGCGGACGGCCGAGCGCGGCCTCCGCTGCCTTCATCGCGGCGTCGTAGATCGGCCGATGCGGCTTGCCGGCGATCAGCGTGCGGCCGCCGAGCTGGCCGTAGTCGCGCGCCAGAGCGCCGGCGCACCAGACCATCTGGTGGCCGCGTTCGGCGACGATGTCGGGATTGGCGCAGATCATCGGCACGTCGCGCGAGCGCAGGCGCAGCAACTGCTCGGCGTAGTCTTCCGGCTTCTCGTTCTCGTCGTCGAGCAGGCCCGTGCAGACCACGACGTCGGCCTCGCGCTCCTCGACCAGATCCACGTCAATGCCGTCGAAGAGGGCCAGGTCGCGTTCCGGACCGATGTGATAGAGCCGCCGCGGCGACTGGCGGATCAGCTCGCGGGTCACGTCGCCGGACGTCACGATGGCGTCCCAGACGGTCTCGATGTCCAGATTGCGAATTTGCATTGCAACCGATTCCGCCGGGCGCGGCGCGTTGGTGACCAGCACGATGGCAAGGCCCCTCTCCTGTGCAGCCCGCAGAGCCGCCAAAGCGCTGTCGAAACCCCGAACGCCGTTGTGGATCACGCCCCAGACGTCACACAGGATCGCGGAATAGCGGCCGGATATCTCCTGCAGCGACTCGATCAGATTCGGCACTCGCACCTCACTCAATTCCAAGTACACGCCGGCGGCGCAGGATGCGGACTTAGCCGAGACGACGGTTTCTGTCACGCAATCCGCGCGCATCTGGACGCCGGGACCATCGCTGCGCGGTGCATCCGCAAACCGAATGAGGGGGCCCGGCTGGTTAACGGCGGCTCAACCGTCTCAACACACTTGAATGGTCCGCAAAGACGGTATCTTCAAGGGTTTCAGGCATCCTGATCGCCTCTCGGTACCTTGGGGGTCGATCCGATGTTACGGAATTTCGTTAAGGACCGGCGCGGTCAGTACGCCATGATGACCGCCATCGTAATGCTGCCGCTGGTGGGCGCGCTGGCCGTCGGCGTGGACTACGCAGAGATGTCGCGCCAGCGCTCCCTGGCACTCAATGCGCTCGATGCGGCCGGCATCGGCACCGCCCGCAGGTACCTCCAAGGCAACATAACCGACGCACAGCTCGAGCAGTACGCACGCGACTTTTTCGTGGCCAACGCCGGGGGACTCGACGTCGACAAGGTCAGTCTGTCGCTGGTCCTGCCGGACAACGACGAGGGCGGCGGCGTACTCAGGCTTTCGGCGGTCATGGACTACAAGCCGTATTTTCTGCCCGCCCTCACCCGCATGCTGGGAGGCAGCGTCGTCTCCATCGTGGAGTTCCAGGCTGAGACGGAAGTCCGGCTGAAGAACACATTGGAAGTGGCGCTTGTGCTCGACAATTCCGGGTCCATGGACGAGAAGGGTGGCAGCTCGGGCAAGAAGCGCATCGACATCCTGAAATCCGCGGCCAAGACACTCGTGGACACGCTCGCCAAGGAGGGCGAGCAGATGAAGCAGGTGGACAAGCCCGTCCAGTTCTCGCTGGTGCCCTTCGCCTCCTCCGTCAATGTCGGACCGGGCTACGCCACTGCCTCGTGGATGGACCTGGACGGCATCTCGCCCATCCACCACGAGAATTTCGACTGGACAACCATGGGCGCGGCGAACAGCAAGAAGCGGGTCGAGAAGGTCGGCGGCGCCTACTACAAGAAGGGCACGGACTGGGGAGCGGAGGAAAACCAGAAGGTCACGCGCTTCACGCTCTATGACGAGGTCAAACGCATCAGTGGCTGGAACGATAGCGCGTCCTCCACCGACCCGGGCGCGGAATACATCTGCACGTCGAGCCGCAACGGTACCTGCCGAACCGGCTACTGGCGTGCGCCGGTCTACAGCCCCTACGCCTCCTGGAAGGGCTGCGTCGAGGCGCGCCCCTACCCCTACAACGTAAGTGACACGCCTCCGTCGACGACGACGCCGGCCACCCTCTTCGTCCCGATGTTCGCGCCCGACGAGGCCGGAAGCGCCAGCGCCTACAACAACTGGTGGACCGACGTGCTGAGCACCAGCCAGTCGGCCGCGAACCGCCAGAAGTACATGCCGAAATATTTCGACAAGCCGGAAACGGGCGGCGAGTATGTGCGCACCAGCGACAACGTCATCGTCGGCCCCAACCAGAGCTGCACCACGGTGCCACTCACCACGCTGAAGGACGTCACCGAAGCTACCGGAAAGGCCCAGATGAAGGCCGCGATCGACGCCATGGTGCCGCTCGGCGGAACGAATGTCCCCGAAGGCATGGCGTGGGGCTGGCGTACCATCTCGAGCGCCGCGCCTTTCACCGAGGGCCGTGCCGAAACCGAAAAGGGCAACGACAAGGTCCTGATCGTCGTCACCGACGGCGCCAACACCTACTACACACCGAGTTCGCTCGGCTACAGCGACAGCGCCGGCAACAAGTCAATCTACTCTTCGCTGGGCTATGCACGGCTTTTCCAGACCGGCACCAACGGCCGCATCTTCGGCGGCACCACGGTCAGCGGTTCGGACTATTCGAACACCAATTACACCAACGCGATGAACCAGCAGTTCAAGAAGCTGTGCGATAACGCCAAGGCAGCGAAGGTGATGGTCATGACCGTCGCTCTCGACCTCGACGCGTCCAAGGCTGCCGAGGCCGCGCAGATCAACATGCTGAAGGATTGCGCCTCGCCGTCGCGTTTCCGCAAGGGCGAGAAGCTGTTCTGGAACTCCACGGGGGCCAGTCTCGAAGAGGACTTCAAGGCAATCGGCAACGAGTTGTCCAACCTGCGCATCGTCGGCTGATCGCCGACGAAACAAGAACACAATTCTGCGGCACGCTTCTTCCAAGGAGCGTGCCTTCCTGTTTCTGCTTCGATCAGGTCAGCAATTTTTCATGCTCTCATTCGGTCGCGCCTTGACAAGGATGAGCCCCCTCCATATCTCGCCATCGCAATTAGCACTCGCCTTTCGTGAGTGCTAACAAGGTTCGGCTCCCGCCGGACGGAGGAAACGTTTCTCAACCCGCATCGAGGATCATCCGATGGCCAGCACCAACTTCCGCCCGCTCCACGACCGCGTTGTCGTTCGCCGCCTCGACTCCGAGGAAAAGACCAAGGGCGGCATCATCATCCCCGATACCGCCAAGGAAAAGCCGCAGGAGGGCGAGGTGATCGCCGTCGGACCCGGCGCCCGCGACGAAGCCGGCAAGCTCATTGCCCTCGACGTGAAGCCTGGCGACCGCGTGCTGTTCGGCAAGTGGTCCGGCACCGAGGTGAAGCTCAATGGCGAAGACCTCCTCATCATGAAGGAGTCGGACATCATGGGCATCATCGAGGCCGACGCCGCCAAGAAGGCTGCCTAACTCCTTCCTTTCAGAAACAGAACCCAGAGGTCATCCACAATGGCTGCCAAAGACGTCAAGTTTTCGCGTGACGCCCGCGAGCGCATGCTCAACGGCGTGAACATCCTTGCCGACGCCGTCAAGGTCACCCTCGGCCCGAAGGGCCGCAACGTCGTCATCGACAAGTCGTTCGGCGCTCCGCGCATCACCAAGGACGGCGTGACGGTCGCGAAGGAAATCGAGCTCTCGGACAAGTTCGAGAACATGGGCGCCCAGATGGTGCGCGAGGTCGCCTCCAAGACCAACGACATCGCCGGTGACGGCACGACCACCGCGACCGTTCTGGCCCAGGCGATCGTCCAGGAAGGCCACAAGGCCGTCGCCGCCGGCATGAACCCGATGGACCTGAAGCGCGGCATCGACCTGGCCGTGTCGGAAGTCGTCGCCGCTCTCGGCGCCGCCGCCAAGAAGATCAACACCTCGGATGAGGTCGCCCAGGTCGGCACCATCTCCGCGAACGGCGACGAGTCGGTCGGCAAGATGATCGCCGAGGCAATGCAGAAGGTCGGCAACGAGGGTGTCATCACCGTCGAGGAAGCCAAGACCGCCGACACCGAGCTCGAGGTCGTCGAGGGCATGCAGTTCGACCGCGGCTACCTCTCGCCGTACTTCATCACCAACCCCGACAAGATGGTTGCCGAGCTCGAGGACGCCTACATCCTCCTGCACGAGAAGAAGCTCTCCAACCTGCAGTCGATGCTCCCGATCCTCGAGGCCGTGGTGCAGACGGGCAAGCCGCTGCTCATCATCTCCGAGGACGTCGAGGGCGAGGCGCTCGCCACGCTCGTCGTCAACAAGCTGCGTGGTGGCCTGAAGATCGCTGCCGTCAAGGCTCCGGGCTTCGGTGATCGCCGCAAGGCCATGCTCGAGGACATCGCGATCCTCACCGGCGGCCAGGTCATCTCCGAGGACCTCGGCATCAAGCTCGAGAACGTGACGCTCAACATGCTCGGCCGCGC
>Ga0182742_1000370_pt1 | contig 75276 bp, 71 predicted proteins | sample eDN5th37CBELigMG_FD_128880 | JGI IMG/M metagenome (GOLD analysis project Ga0182742, IMG submission 128880) | Enriched Miracle-Growth compost microbial communities from Emeryville, California, USA - eDNA 5th pass 37_C BE-Lig MG (version 2)... ...
CGGCCTGTCGGCGCGGGCCTCCTCGCGGGTCCGCTCCTTGAGCTCGCGCACGTCCGCCTCGAGGTTGTGGAGGCGCAGCAGCTTCTGCAGCTCCCGCGGCTCGCGCTGGAGGGCGCGGCGCACCGGCGGCAGGAAGCCGCGGCTCTGGCGGAGGAGGATGCGGAGGTTTTCCCGCTCCACGCTGCGGAGCCAGTCGGTGAGGTCGTGGCGGGCGAGGAGGCGATCGAGATCGGCCTCGCCGATCGGCTTGCCGTCGGGGCGGGCGTAGAGGACGCCGAGGCGATCGACGATCTGCCGGCGGTTGGCGCGCAGCTCGGCCACCAGCCCCTCGAGCACCGCGCTCCCCTCCGGCGACTCGAGCTCCGCCCACGGGCGGCGCACCGCCTGCCCGGTGACGTAGCGGCCGAACTGCGGCGCGGCGGGGCTGCGGCCCGGACGCGGCGCGGGCGGCGCCTCCTCCGCGGGCTCCTCTTCCTTCTCCTTCGCGGCGCGCATCGCCTCGACCTCCGCCCGGGTGCGGCGGATCGGCCCGGTGAGCGCCGGCGTCTTCTTCCTGCGCTGCGGCTTCTCCTTCGCGGCGGGGGCCGCCGCCTGGACGCCGAGCAGCTCGTCGAGCACCCCCAGCTTCGCCGCGAGGCGCCGGAGCGCCGCGCCGTCCTCGAGGCCGAGCTCGTCCGCCGCCCGCTCGAGGTCGCCCGCGGCGCGCGCCACCGCCGCGCGGATCCGCGCCCGCTGGCTCTCGTCGCCGGGGGCGAAGGGGTTCTCCCCCTGCTCCCGCGCGGCGGCGGCGACCTCTGCTGCGAGGCCGCCCGGCGCGGCGGGCCGCGCTGCCGCTTCCGCCGCTGCCTCCGCGGCGATCGCCCCGTACACCCCCGCCTCCTCGCGGCGCGCCGCCTCCGCCGCTGGAAGGCCCCGGACCACGTCGATCACCGCGTGGGGAGAGAGGGGCCGGGCCGCCGGCTCGCCGGCGCAGAGCTGCTGCACCGCGCGATCCTCGTCGGGGGAGAGGCGGGCGAGGGCCTGGCGGACCTCGTCGGCGGAGGAGGGTCTGCCGGCGCGCCTGCAGAAGTCGGCGAGGGCGATGGCAACGGGGGCGGGGACGTCGGCGGGGTCGCGGAGCAGCATGGGGCGCGGAAGATCCGCGGGGAGGGGGGTGGTGTCAAGGCGGCTGTGCGCGCGGGCCCGCGCCGGGGAGGGTGCGAGCGCGTTGACGGGTTGCATCGCCGGTGTTACGTAACGGCTGAGATTTGAGAACAGTTTTCATTTGCATGCCCCTCCAGCCAGCGGGAGGAGAAGACGGTGAGCCAGCACGCGGAGCGCAACCTCGACCCGATCGAGGTCCTCAACCGCTACATCGTGGAGAAGGGCCTCAAGCAGACCCGGCAGCGCAACCTGATCGTCGACACCTTCTTCGCCGCGGGCGGTCACCTCAACGTGGAGGAGCTGCTCGCGCGGGTGCGGGAGCAGGATCCGCGCATCTCCGCCGCCACCGTCTACCGCACCATGAAGCTCCTCACCGAGTGCGGGTTGGCGCAGCCGCGCCACTTCGGCGACGGGCAGACCCGCTACGAGACCGCGGGCGACCACCACGATCATCTGATCTGCACCCGGTGCGGCCTCATCGTGGAGTTCGAGAACGAGGAGATCGAGCGGCTCCAGGTGGCGGTGGCGAAGAAGCACGGCTTCGTGGTCAAGGACCACAAGATGGAGCTCTACGGCATCTGCTCCAGCTGCAGGAAGGGAAGGGCGTAAGTGGCTGCACCCCTTCCCGCGGACGGGTCCGCGCAGGAGCACTTCCCCGCGGAGGCGAAGGTCCTCCTCGTCGGCAACCCCAACGTCGGCAAGAGCGTCGTCTTCGGCGCCCTCACCGGCAGGTACGCCCAGGTCTCCAACTACCCGGGCACCACCGTGGAGCTCACCCGGGGCAGGGCGACCATCGCCGGCGCCGACCACCAGGTGATCGACACGCCGGGCACCAACAACCTGCTGGCGATGAGCGAGGACGAGGAGGTCGCCCGCGACATCCTCGTGGCGGAGAAGGGCGCCCGCGTGGTCCAGGTGGGCGACGCCAAGAACCTGCGCCGCGCGCTCCTCCTCTCCGTCCAGCTCGCCGAGGCGGGCGTCCCCTTCGTCCTCGCCCTCAACATGCTCGACGAGGCGCGCGCCCGCGGCATCCGCTTCGACGTCGACGCCCTGCGCGCCGCCCTCGGCGTGGAGGTGGTGGGCACGGTGGCGGTGGCGAAGGAGGGGATCGACGAGCTCGCCCGGGCCATCCCCGCCGCCCATCCCGCCTCGCTGCGGATCGCCTATCCCGAGCCGGTGGAGAAGGCGGTGGCGGCGCTCGAGCCGCACCTTCCCGAGACGGGGATCACCCGCCGCGCCCTCGCACTTCTACTCCTCGCCGACGCTTCGATGGAGCGGTGGGCGGAGAGGCACCTGGCCCCGCCCGTCCGCGACGCCGCCGCCGCGGCGCGGGCTTCGCTCACGCAGGAGCTGAAGCTGCCGCTGCGCACCGTCCTCGGCAGGACCCGCCTCGAGACCGCCGATCGCCTCGCGGCGAAGGTGATGCGCCGGGGCGAGGCGCAGGGATCGGGCGCCCGGATCGCCCGCTGGATCGGCGACGCCTCCGTCCACCCGGTGGGCGGCTTCGTCTTCCTCGCCGCCGTGCTGGTGGTCGCCTACTACTTCGTCGGCGTCTTCGGCGCGGGCTTCCTGGTCGACTGGCTGGAGAACGTCTTCTTCGCGGAGTACGTGGTCCCCGCCACCGACTGGCTCATCCGGGCGATCGTCCCCGCGGGCGCGGTGCAGGAGTTCCTCGCCGGCCCGCCGGGCGTGCCGGTGGAGGAGTCGCGCGGCCTGCTGGTGGGCGCCTACGGCCTGGTCTCGATGGCGCTCTCCTATGGCATCGCCATCGTCCTCCCCATCGTGATGACCTTCTTCATCGCCTTCTCGATCATGGAGGACTCGGGCTACCTGCCCCGCCTCGCCGTGGTCGCGAACCGGCTGATGAAGCGGATGGGGCTCAACGGCAAGGCGGTGCTGCCGATGGTGCTCGGCCTCGGCTGCGACACCATGGCCACCATGACCGCCCGGATCATGGAGACGAAGAAGGAGCGGGTGATCGTGACGCTCCTCCTCGCCCTGGGCGTGCCCTGCTCGGCGCAGCTCGGCGTGATCCTCGGCATGCTCTCCGGCATCTCCCTCACCGGCGCGCTCTTCTGGTCGGGGAGCGTGGTGGGGACGATCCTGCTGGTGGGCTGGCTCGCCTCGAAGGTGCTGCCGGGCCAGACCTCCGACTTCCTCCTCGAGCTCCCGCCGATCCGCCGGCCGCAGCTCTCCAACGTGGTGATCAAGACGGTCGCCCGGATCGAGTGGTACCTGAAGGAGGCGCTGCCCCTCTTCGTCCTCGGCACCTTCGTCCTGTGGGTGGCCGATCGCCTGAACCTCCTGCCGTGGGTGATCCGCGCGGTGGAGCCGGTGGTGACCGGCGTGCTCGGGCTGCCGCCGGAGGCGGGCGTCTCCTTCGTGCTCGGCTTCCTGCGCCGCGACTACGGCGCCGCCGGCCTGTTCGATCTCTTCAACGAGCGCATGCGCGCCGGCACCCTCGGGGTGGAGGGGGAGATCCAGGTGGTGGTGGCGATGGTGGTGATCACCCTCTTCGTGCCGTGCATCGCCAACTTCTTCATGATCGTGAAGGAGCGCGGCCTCAAGACGGGCATCGCCATGGCGGCCTTCATCTTCCCGTTCGCCGTCGCGGTGGGCGGCGTGGTCAACCTCCTCATGCACTGGGTGATGGGATGAGCGCGGATCATCGCGAGAGCTGCCCGCTCTGCGGCACCGACTTCGATCCCGAGGGGCTGGGCTGCAGGCCCACCTGCCCGATGGCGAAGGGATGCAGCACCGTCTGCTGCCCGGGGTGCGGGTATTCGTTCCCGCAGAGCAACAGCGGCCTCGCCGGCAAGCTCGCGAAGTGGCTCAAGGGCCGCAAGGAAGCCTGAAGATGGGACTCCTCTCGATCTTCGCGCGGCGCCCCGCGCTCGCCGCAGGCGCGGTGGTGCCGCTGGTCGACGCGCCCACCGGCGCGACCCTGGTGGTGGAGGGGGTCTCCACCGAGGACCCGGTCCGCTCCGACCGGCTCGCGTCGCTGGGGCTGGTGGGGGGCTGCGAGATCGTCCTCCGGCAGCGCCTGCCCACCTTCGTCATCGACGTGGGCGAGACGACGCTGGCCCTCGACCGCGACATCGCCATCGGGATCCGCGTCCGCACCTCCGCGCGAGAAGGCTGACAAGCGCGCCGCGGGAGAGCACCATGGGCGGGATGCGCCGCGCCGTCCTCCTCCTGCTGCTCCCGCTCCTGCTCCTCGGCGCCTGCCGCAAGGCGCCCCTCCCCGAGCCGGTCCGGCTCTCCCTGCCGCGGGCGGTGGACGGCCGCCCGTACTCGATCCACGAGCGACGGGGCGAGGCGACCCTCGTCTACTTCTTCGCCACCTGGTGCGTGCTCTGCCAGGCGATGGATCCCTTCGTCGCCGAGGCGGCGCGCCTGGGGAGCCGCGAGGGGATCGAGGTGATCGGCATCGCCCTCGATGTGGAGGGCCAGAAGATCGTCGATCCCTGGGTGCTCGGCACCGAACCGCCGTACCCGGTGCTGATCGGCGGCGCCGCGGTGGCGGAGGGGCGCAGCCCCTTCGGCGCCATTCCCGAGCTTCCCGCGGTGATGTTCCTCGACGGCGAGGGGCGGCCGGCGGCGGTCCTCACCGGCGTCGCCCCCACCGAGCTGCTCCTCGAGCGGGCGCGCGAGGTGCGGGGGCGCACCCGCTAGTTCTCCACAGCCTCCGGTTTGCCCGCCCCCTTCCTGGCGGCGTAACAAAGATGGGCGATATCACCCGAGTGCCCATCCCATGCCGCGTCCCCGCCACCTCCTCCTCGCAGCCGTCACCGTCCTCGCGCTGATCTGGCTCGCCGCCGATCCGAAGGGGCTGCGTCACACCCGCCGCCTCGCGGCGGATCTCGAGGGGATCGAGGCGAGCAACGAGGAGCTGCGCCGCAGGAACGAGAAGCTGCGCCGCGAGCTCCAGCTCCTCGCCGACGATCCCGCGGCGCTGGAGCGCGCCGCGCGGGAGGAGCTCGGTCTGATCCGGCCCGGCGAGGTGATCTTCCGGCTGGAGGAGGAGGGCGATTGAGCCCCGGCTTCCGCCGAGCGTTGCGCCGGTGCGGGCGCTTCCTTCCCGCGGTGGTCGGCGTCGTCGTGGCGGCGGCGGTGGTGGTGGGGCGCTTCTCCCGCCTCGACGAGCTGGGGGCGCTGCAGGGCGGGCTGCTCCTCGCGCTCCTCGCCAGCATCAGCGTGCTCGGTCTGCGCCGCGTCCGCCGCGTCGCCGACGCGCAGCCCTCCACCTGGTGGGAGGAGGCGGAGTTCGGCGCGCTCCTCCTGGTGGCCGCCTACGCGGTGGCGCTGCCGGCTGGCGGCGTGGACAGCCCGCTCTACCCGGTGATCTACCTGCTCATGGCCTTCCTGGTGGGCTTCTTCCCGCCGAGGGTGGGCCTGGGGCTCACCGGCTTCGCCGCCGCCCTCGACCTGGCCATCTTCGCGGCGGCGGGGGCGCTCGGCAGCCGCTGGCTCACGCTCGCCTCGCACCTGTTCTTCCTCGTGGTCTTCGCCGCGCTCTACCGGTTGGTGGGGCTGGCGCAGCGGGCGGAGGAGAACGCCTCCGGCACCCTGGCCGAGCGGGCGCGGCGCAGGCAGGTGGCGGAGCGCGCCAGGCAGTACCGCCTCGGGCTCCACGCCGGCGAGGACGAGCCGGTGGACAACGAGCAGTGGGTCACCGCCGCGGTGAAGGAGGTGGAGGAGGCGGTGGGCAACGCCCTCGAGGTGGCGGAGTGCGCCCTGCGCACCCACACCGTGGCGGTCTTCCTCCTCTCCGCCGACGATCGCCGGCTGCTCCTCCACGACTGCCGCTCGCTGGCGGACGACGTGATCCGCGAGCCCTTCGAGGCGCACGAGGGGATCGCCGGCGCGGTGCTCAAGCGGCGGATGCCGATGCGCCTGTGCGGCGAGATCAAGGGGGTCACCTGGTACGCCGGCCGCAAGGGCGTGCGCAGCGTGCTGGCGGTGCCGCTCATCGATCGGCGCGGCGCCGGGCTGCCCGGCAACGAGGAGGGGTTCGTGCGCGGCCTGCTCGTCGCCGACAGGCTCGAGCCGGTCTCCTTCGGCGACGACGACGAGCGGCTCCTCGCCGCAACCTCGCGCGAGGTGCTGCGGGCGATCGAGACCGAGCGGGTGATGGGCTTCATCCGCCGCGCCCGGGACGAGAAGGAGCAGTTCTACGCCGCGATCGAGGAGCTCAACCGCTGCACCAAGATCGACGAGGTGCTGGAGACCACGCTCCGCCTCGCCAATGGCGTCACGCCCCTCGACCTCCTCGCCTTCACCACCCGCAACGAGGACGAGGAGGGGCGGGTGGAGCACCGGGTGGAGAAGGTGGCGGGGCTGGAGAAGTTCGCCCAGCTCGAGGGGCTGGTCTTCCCCGACAACAACGGCTTCGTCGCCAACGCGATCCGCCACGAGGTGGTGCTCCCCGGGCGCGAGCTCAAGCTCCTCGAGAAGCCGCTGATCTTCGACGCCTCCACCGTGGTGCGCGGGCTCCTCTCCCTCAAGGTGGTGCCGATCCGCGCGGGCAACGAGCCGATCGGCGCGCTGGTCTGCGGCGCGCGGCGGCGGCGGGCCCTCGACGCGGACGCGCTGCGGATGCTCAAGGTGATCGCCCTGCAGGCGGGCGAGGCCTTCCTCCGGGCGCGGCTCTTCGCCCAGACCGAGCGGATGGCCACCACCGACGGTCTCACCGGCCTGCTCAACCACCGCACCTTCCAGGCGAAGTTCGACGAGGAGATCGCGCGCGCCGCGCGCAACGGGCGCAAGGTGTCGCTCATCCTCACCGACATCGATCACTTCAAGTCGATCAACGACACCTACGGTCACGCCACCGGCGACGCGGTCCTCCGCGGCGTGGCGAAGATCCTCCTCCGCTGCGCCCGCTCCACCGACGTGGTGGCCCGCTACGGCGGCGAGGAGTTCGCGATCGTCCTGCCGGAGACCGACATGGCGGGCGGCAAGATCATCGCCGAGCGCATCCGCGAGGCGGTGATGAAGCACGAGTTCCAGACCGAGCTCGGTCCGCTCAAGTGCACGCTGAGCCTGGGGATCGCCACCTACCCGGACGTCTCGGAGCTCAAGCACGAGCTCTTCGAGAAGACCGACCAGTGCCTCTACCACTGCAAGCGGATGGGGCGGAACCGCTCCACCACGGTGGAGGAGATGCGGCGGAGCGAGCAAGAAGAGCATGTAGCGTGAACCAAACTGGGGGAGAGCAAAGATGGTTTCGCACGGAATCCTGGTCGAAGTGTTGCGGATGGAGCGGTCCGCCAGTCGTTTCGAACGCTATGCAAATGCTGTTATATCCAAATTGGAGGGTGGGGCCACAGTAGTATCGACGGGTGCCAGCTGGGACCTCGGACGAGATGGGCGGCAGCTCAGGGGCCGTGAGGTCTTTGTGTGTTCCAGTCTGCGCGACGATCTCGAACCTAAGGTGCTCGGTGACATCGAGCGACTGTTGAAGTCTGCTCCTTCCGCCAAACGCGTCTACTTTTGTTTCACGCATGAGCTGTCTGAGTATCGAAATGAGCAAATCAAGGCGAATATTCGACAGCAGATGAGCAAGACGCTTGAGGTTGAAATTCTTGATGTTCGGCAGATCGCCGAAGTTGATCTGCATGGTTCTGAGTTTGAGTCGATCGAGGCCTGGAAATTCTACCGCACCGAACTTGAAGACTGTCTCGAGCGACTTCGGGGAGGCGACCGGCGCGTAGTTGAAGATGCCGCGCTCCGGTTGACCCTCATGGCGATGGGACCAGACGAACTCGGCGAAATCCGCATGGCGGTCTATCGGACTCTGGTGCTCGATGTCTTGAAATCTAGGCCAGCGAGTCGCAACGAACTTGCTGTCGCCGTCGGCAATGCACTCCATCTCAGTCGGTCGCCGAGACTCTCAACCTTGGAACCTGCTATTACCTCGATGTTGAGAGAGGGGTTCATTGAAGAGGTCTCCTCTAGACTTGAACTTACCGATAAAGGGAAGGCGGAGGCTCTAAATAGTGAGCGCAAGGGGGCGAAGCATCTCTTGCAGGGTAAGGACAAGGTCAAGAAACACCTTGAGGATCTCCTTGCGCGGAGCATTGATGACGACCTGTATGCTGATATTTGGAGTGCCATTGAGGACCGCCTTGGCGCATTGCTATACGAACGAGGCGCCTTTATTGTCTCGTCCGCTGCTGCTTTTGTCGAGAAATCCGGTGCAAGTGAGGGCGAGCATGTCGACTTGTTTGAATTGATCGATCAGATGGCCTCCGCTGCGGCTGCGCGATGGCCCGACCCCGAGTACCGGCCAGCTGTATCGACTGCTGTGCGCGATCTGTTTCTTGACGGGGAAGGCCCCGCTCAAGAGTGGTTGTTGCGAGCCTGCGGTGCGTTCTTGAGTGTTTGCGCTCTCGGGTACGAGAGCTTGTCGGTGTCTAGTGTCAAGCGGGCCTTGCTGGATTGTGAGCTGGTGCTTGATAGTGACGTGCTGCTTTCCCTCGTTTGTCGAGGTGAGCAAGAACACAAGTCGGTCAGTATGGCGTTCCGAGAGTGGAAGGCCTTAGGCGGGAGGCTGGCTAGCGCAAATTCGGTTGTGGCTGAGGTCGCGCACCATGCTTGGATCGCGCAGTTTGACTACAATGAAATCAGGGACATGCTTCCGGGTACCTTTGAGGACTGTCTGCGTCTTGTCCGGAATGCATTTGTTCGCAGCTTCGCAGCCCTCCTGCGCGAAAAGAGAGCTAAACCACATCAGTGGTTCCGGTTTATCGATCAGTGGCGCGGCAAGAGCGCAAGTGATGTCGGTAAGGCGAGTCAGATGATTCGCCTTGAACTTGGTTTGTCGATGCTCGAGGAGGTCCGTGTTCGGGATGAGCCAATTGCGAAGCAGTACCTGGCTTCGCGTAAAGAAGAGTTGCGTACTTTGGGCGACGGCCGAGCGAGGAAGATTCAGGAAGATAAACTTCGTCGTGACGCTGAGCTGCTGGCCGCGATCGCGAAACGAAGGAGTGATCTTGAGCGCGTTCGTGGTGGTGGCACTTGCACGCTAGTTAGCAACTCGGAGCGGTTGCGGCGGTTTGAGCGACTGTCTGAGGCAGATGGCTCAAGTCCGTGGGTGATTCCTCCAGCTTCGTGGATCTATATGCTCTCTTGCTGCCCAGGTGTTAGCGTCGGATTGCCTGCTATGAAGGCGCTTCTCTTTGGGGGCAATCTTCGGGACAGCGTCGATCAGTTTGACGAGCTGGTGCTTCGGGCGATGAAGGGGTCGGGAGAGTACTCGATGGGGTGGGCGGAGCGCCCAATGCTCCGAAAGGGTATCCAGGATGCCGTCCTCAAGCATGCGAAGCAGTTCAGTGTTCCCCGCGAGCGCATAACGCGGGCGTTCGAGAACGCCCATAGGTCTGATGAGGACCGGGCCATTGCCACGAGCGTCCTAGCCGACGCAATCCGAGAGATTGCACTTGAGAGTGCAACGGAAAAGCGCCTTCGTCCCGTGGCTCGGGACCATCGCAAAGTTCGGCGGCGGGTGTGACTGTCCGGGACTGAAGTACTTTCGGCTAAAGGCGGGGGCGCGGGTGTGACGGATACCTCGATAGCAGGAAGCGAGCCCTGCCTGCTATCGGCCGCGTTTTGTTGCTCTAAGGTGCGTCTGTGGCTCTTCCGGAGGGCGCCGGCAGATGCTGCGCTCGGTTGTTTCCCGTTCGGGGCGACCGGCTAGATCATCGATGCTTGACGCAGTTGTTAGTCCGCACCCGAACGGTTATCGAGAGGATCATTTGATGACGTGATCACGTGCCCATACCTGTGGAGCATGGCGTATTCCGATCTAGCGCGCCGCTCGGCGCGCTGGTTTGAGTCTATCCAAAGTCAAGCCACGCGATTTTGGACGTCTGCTTCAGTATAGGGGCAACGAGCCATCCGACGGCTTCAGTGGGCGTTTCAGGCCGCTGCGGTCGCGCCGCCAGTCCCGGTGTGTTGCGTTTCCTCGCGGAGACTCACGCCGACTCATCACGTGAAGAATGGGGTGTTTCTCAATGTAGGTAGCGACGGAAGAGCGCCTCGAGCTTCGCCTTCGCCTCGGCGATCGGATCCGCCTCCTGCGCCCGCACGCCGTCGCGGAATTCGAAGGCGTCGCAGAAGTTGCCCGCCTCGCGGTCGCGCACGGGCTCGGTGCCCGGCTCCCTGCATTGGTTCTGGGCGAAGAGATCGTGGTGGCGGCAGTTGCGGCAGCAGTGCAGGTCGGCGCCGCACGCCTCGCAGGTGTCGCGGCGGCCGATGCGGGTGAGGATAACCACTTCCGCGTGGCAGGCGTGGCACTGCTTCATCTCGTCGTCTCCTCCCGGTGGCAGGCGCAGCCTCCCGGATCGGCGCGATCGCCGTCAACGGAAACGGCGCCCTCGCCACCCGGGATTCCCGCGGAGGCGGGCAGGCGAGGGGACGCCTCCCGCCGCCCCCCCGGCCAGGAAGAGCTGAATGGATCCGGCCACCGCCCGTCACCATTTTCGGGGCTGGAGCGGGGTGCCGGAAGGTCCGCTCCGGCGGTTGACCATGCGCGCGGCCGGTCGTTAGACTGCCGGCCCATCCAGGAGGAAACCTCGTGACGTTCCGCATGACTCGACTCGTCGTGGCTGCTGCCGCGATCCTGGTCGCCGGCCCCGCGTGGGCGCTCAACATCGACCGCGACGACTTCAAGACCTACCTCGAGACGCGCGACGCCCTGAAGGACGAGCGGGTCCTCAAGATGCCCGAGGCGCAGCGGATCCCGAAGATCGCCGCCGTGAACTTCAAGATGAAGGGCGCCCAGCTCCAGGCGATCCTCGACAAGGTCGAGGCGGAGGGTGGCGAGCAGGGCGTGGCGGAGAAGTCGAAGAGCGCGCTCCAGGCGGCGCTGGCGGCGACGGACCTCAAGGCGCGCATCAAGGAGGTGACCGTCGACACCTCCAGCCCCCACGTGGTCACCTACATCAAGTGGGTCGCCGACCCGGCGAACGTGGAGACCGAGGCGGCCCTGCTCGCCCTCAAGGCGGGCGCCGCGGACAAGATCACCTCCACCTTCTTCCTCTGGGCGGTGGACGAGAAGGGCCAGGACGTGTGGCGCGCCAAGATCGGCGCGGACCGCACGGTGCGCATCAAGGAGGATCGCATCGCCGACTGGGCCAAGACCCGGTACGTGCGCCTCTTCGAGATCGACAAGGACAACCGCGGCTGATCCGGGCCGCCGGCTCCGCTGACGAGGAAGCCCCCGCTGCGGCCGCGAGGCCCCGGGGGCTTTCGTCCATCCGGCGCCGACGCGAGCGGCGCCGCGTGCGCGGCAGGATGTCGTGGCGGTACCCGCCGGCGAGGCAGAGCAGCCCGTTCCGCGCGGCGGCGCCCGCCAGGGTGGCGGGCCCGAAGTGGGCGAAGCAGCCGGGCACCGGGGCGCCGGCGCGCTGCGCCAGCATCACCGGCAGGGAGAGGCAGAGGAAGCCCGCGGGCAGGAGCGACGCGGTGGCGGCGCGCGCCCGCCGGCGGTGCAGGGTGGCGGTGGCGGTCGGCATCCGGGGCCTCTACCAGCCGCCGCGCTCGCGGCCCAGGAACGCCGATGCCCCGCCGGGCGCTGTGGCCGGGCGGGGCATCGTCAGCTCGGGCGAGCTCTCGCGGGATCAGTTCCCGGCGAGCTTCTGGTAGAGCTGGGCCTTCGGGGTGCCCTTGGCGAGCTCCGCGTCGGCGCGCTTGATCTCCTCGTCGATCACCTTCTTGAAGTTCTCGAAGGGCTGGGCGCCGGAGACGAGCTTGCCGTTGATGAAGAAGGCCGGGGTGCCGCGGGCGCCGACGGTGCCGGCGTAGGCGCGATCCTGCTCCACGCGCGCCTTGTACTTGCCCGAGTCGAGGTCGGCCTTGAACTTCTTCATGTCGAGGCCGATCTCCTGCGCCCACTTCTCGAAGTTCTCACGGGTGAGGGCGCGCTGGTTGGCGAACGCCTTGTCGTGGAACTCCCAGAACTTGCCCTGCGCGTGGGCGGCCATCGCGGCCTCGGCGGCGGGGGCGGCGTTCTGGTGGAACGGCAGCGGGAGGTGGCGGAAGACGATCCGGACGTCGTTCTTGTAGGTGTCGAGGATCTGCTGCACGGTGGGGAGCACGCGGTTGCAGAAGGGGCACTCGAACTCGGAGAACTCGACGATCGTCACCTTGGCGTCGGCGGGGCCCTTGGTGGGAGCGTCGCTGGGGATCTCGACGAAGACCGGCTTCGCCGGCTCGGCGGCCGCGGGGTTGGCGGCGGCCGGGGGAGCGGTGAGGCCGCCGGCGATCAGCTTGCCGTAGAGCTGCGACTTCGGGGTGCCCTTGGCCAGCTCGGCGTCGGCGCGCTTGATCTCCTCGTCGATCACGCGCTTGAAGTTCTCGAACGGCTGCGCGCCCGAGACGAGGCGGCCGTTGATGAAGAAGCCCGGGGTGCCGCGCGCGCCGCGCGAGGTGTAGAGGGCCTGCTCCTTCTTGATCTGCTCCTGGAACTTGCCCGAGTCGAGGGCGGCCTTGAACTTGTTCATGTCCAGGCCGAGCTCCTGCGCCCACTTCTCGAAGTTCTCGCGGGTGAGGGCGCGCTGGTTGGCGAAGAGCAGGTCGTGGAACTCCCAGAACTTGCCCTGCTCGTGGGCGGCGTACGCAGCCTCGGCGGCGGGCATGGCGTTCTTGTGGAAGCCGAGCGGGTTGTTCGCCCACACGATGCGGACGTCGTTCGGGTAGGTCTCGAGGATCTGCTTCACCGTCGGACCGACGCGGTTGCAGAAGGGGCACTCGAAGTCCGAGACCTCGATGATGGTGACCTTGGCGTCCTTCGGGCCCTTGGTGGGCTGGAAGTCGTCGAAGGGCACGTTGTAGATCTGCGCGTCCGCGCCGCCGGGCCGGGGCGTCGGGGCAGGGGTGGGCGTGGTGGGCTTGGCGTCCGCCACCGCGGCCGGCTTGTCTCCGCCGGTGCTCGGGCTGACCGCCTTGCCGCCGACGAAGCCGATGGCGACGCCGACAACCAGCGCCACCGCGATCGAACCAGTCTGCTTAGCTGCCATTCAGGTCTCCGTGTGTCGTGTGCTGCTGCTCCGACGGGGAAGCCCCCTCAAAGCCGTGCGCCCGCTCCCCGTGGGGCGAGCCGTCCAACGCGCGTGCGAACCTGCATGCGCGGTCAGTTGTTCCCCGGATCCCCCGAAACCTCGTGGACTCCGGTCGAGTGGTCGTGTCCTTCGTGTCCCGCATCCGCCGCCCGGCCGCGGGCGGCGGGCGGCGCGGTGCGGGCGGTGGGCGCCCGTTCGAGGGCGGCAAGGATCGCCGCCGCGTCGTTGCCCAGCCGGGCCAGCTCGATCGCCTGGGAGAAGGCCCGGTGGCTGTGCGGGCAGGGATGGCCCGAGGCCCTGCACGCCGCCAGCGACGCCGCGCCGCAGCCGCACCCCTTCGCGTTCATCGCCGCGAGCACCTGCCTGCGCGCCCCGTCGTCCAGGTTCCCCAGCGCCCCCGCGGGCAGCTCGTTCTCGCCGATCCGCGTCGCCGCGTCCTGCCGGTCGGCAGGGCGACAGGCGCCGAGGCCCAGGGCGAGGGCAGCGATGGCGGCGAGGGTAAGGGAACGGGTCATCGGGTGATCGGCATCCGGTGGGTTGCCCAGGTCGTTGAGGCGGTTAAACGAGGTCCGAAGACCTAACAGAAGGCAAGTGGGCGTGCAACGAGGGAACGGCCCCATCCCGGAGGCTCCAACGGCCTCCGGAGCGAGGAAATGCCCGGGCGGCCGGGGCAAGGGCGTTGCCCGGAGCGGGGCGCGTGCGCAGCTTTCTGCGCGACGCGGCCGTCGCCTGGCCGGTGGGGTCCCCCCGCCGCCGGGCGGGGCGGTCGCTGCCCTTGGAAACGACCGACGATCAACCGGGGAACCACGACCATGGGCCGCTTCCGGCTCGACAGCTCGTACACCGGCGGCACGCTTCGCCTGCTCCTCCACGGCGTCTTCGACGGCTCGTCCGCGTGGCAGGTCCGCCACGCCCTCGCCGGCGCGGACGCCGCCCGCATCGTCCTCGACTTCGGCGGGGTCGAGGAGGCGTGGGAGTTCGGCGCGGCGGTCCTGAGCCAGGGGATCCGGGCGCTCGATCGCACCCGCATCGCCTTCGCCAACGTCCCGGAGAACGTCCGGCTCGCGCTGGCGCTCTTCGGTACCCCGGTGGACGGGGCGGCGGAGCAGGAGCGCGCCGCGCCGCCGCCGGGGCAGACGGCCGAGCGGGCCTGATCGGCGCGAACCCGGAATTGGGGGATGTCAAGCGGGCCGTTTGGGGGTAGAACGCGTCCCCCATGGAACGACCCGTCCCCGATCGCACCCTCGATACGTCGGGCAGGTTCTGCCCCGTGCCGATCATCGAGACCGCGAAGGCGGTGAAGGAGATGGGGCACGAGCAGGTCCTGCTGGTGATCGCTACCGATCCCGGGATCGAGACCGACATGCCCGCGTGGTGCAGGAGCACCCGGCACGAGTATCTCGGGACCGATCGCGAGGGGCGCTCGTTCAAGAGCTGGGTGCGAGTCCGGAAGGCCTGATTCCGATCGAGGTACGAAGATGACCAAGCGCAAGCCCAGGGCCCTGGGGCTGATCTCCGGCGGCCTGGACTCGATGCTCTCGCTCAAGATCGTTCGCGACGTCCTCGGCTGCGAAGTGCGGGCGGTGAACTTCTACACCGGCTTCTGCATCACCGAGACGCAGCGGCGCTCGGGCCGCAGGCGCGAGGACGGCACGGTCAAGCCGAACGAGGCGCTGCAGGCGGGAGCGGAGCTGGAGGCGGAGGTCGAGCTGATCGACATCTCCGACGAGGGCTACCTCGACGTCATCGCCAACCCGAAGTTCGGCTACGGCGCCAACGCCAACCCCTGCATCGACTGCAGGATCGACATGTTCAAGCGGGCCAAGGCGCTGCTCGAGGAGTGGGGCGGCGACTTCGTCTTCACCGGCGAGGTGCTCGGCCAGCGGCCGAAGAGCCAGCGGCGCCACACCATGGCGCTGATCGAGAAGAACGCCGGGCTCGAGGGCAGGCTGCTGCGCCCGCTCTCCGCCCAGCTCCTCCCGCCCACCATCGCGGAGAAGGAGGGGCTGATCGACCGGAGCAAGCTCTACAAGATCTCCGGGCGGAGCCGGAAGGAGCAGATGGCGCTGGCGAAGGAGCTGGGGATCGCCAACTTCCCCCAGCCCGCGGGCGGCTGCTGCTACCTGACCGACGAGGCGTTCGCGAAGAAGTTCTTCGACGTGCTCGACCACCGCGAGGAGCGGAAGATCTCGAAGGAGGAGATCGTGCTCCTCGCCACCGGCCGCCACTTCCGCCTGTCCGACGGGGTGAAGCTGGTGGTGGGGCGGACCGAGGGCGAGAACTTCCAGCTCGACATGCACGCCGCCGGCCGCTACCGCCTACACGCCCGCGACGTGAACGGTCCGGTGGCGCTGGTGGAGGGCGAGCCCACCTGGGAGGAGATGGTCATCGCCTCCCGGATCGTGGCGCGCTACGGCCAGGGGCGCGACCTGCCCCAGGTGGCGATCGAGTGGCGCAACGGGAAGGGCGAGGGGGAGGAGGTCCTCCAGGTGGAGCCCTTCCGCGACGACGCCGCCTTCGCCTCGCTGCGGATCTGAGCGGATGCCTTCGTTCGGGAGCCGGGGGAACAGAAGGATCCGTTTCGAACTCCCTGGAGAGCGCCGGGCGCGGCGGCAGAGGAGGAGGCTTCTCGCCCTCTCCTGTCTGCTCGCGGGCGCCGTCGCCGCGTGGGCGGTGCTGCGCGGCCCGCTCCTCCTCGACGCGGTGGGCGCGGTCGACGCCTCGATGGGGAGCGGCGAGGCGGCGGTGGAGGTGGAGGCGGTGCTGGCGCCGCCCGACGCAGCGCCGATGCGCCACCCGGCGATCGACCTCATTCGCAGCGCCACCCTGGGCCCCGACGGCAGGCTGCGCGCGCTCCTCGCCGACGGCAGGGTGGCGACGCTCACCATCGATCCGGTGCTGCAGCGGAAGATGGAGCGGCTACTACGAGACTACCGGGTGCCCTGGGGCGCGGTGGTGGCGCTGGAGCCGCGCACCGGGCGGATCCTCGCGCTCGCCGAGCACTCGTCGAAGGGCGAGCTGGAGGGGGCGGGGATCTCGCTGCGCCCCATCGCGCCCGCCGCCTCGGTCTTCAAGATCGTCACCGCCGCGGCGCTCCTCGAGGCGGGCGTCCCCGCGGATCGGGAGGTCTGCTACCACGGCGGCCTGCGGCGGCTGAAGCCGGCGCTCCTCGAGGAGTCGCCGCGCGACCACCGCTGCGTCACCCTCGCCGACGCACTGGGCAAGTCGGCCAACGTCCCCTTCGCGCGGCTGGCGAAGAACCACCTCGATCCGCCGCGGCTGCGCGACATGGCGGAGCGCTTCCTCTTCGACCGGCCCATCGTGCTCGAGGGAGTGGAGGTGGTCCCCTCGCCGCTGGAGATCCCGGAGGAGACGTTCGAATTCGCCACCACCGCTGCCGGATTCCACCAGGGCGTGCGCCTCACGCCGCTCCACGGCGCGCTGCTCACCGCGGCGGTGGCCAACAACGGCAACATGCCCCACGCCCATCTGGTCGAGGCGATCGATGGCGTGGAGGTGGAGCCGCCCGCGCCGCGCCACGTGCTCGATCCCGCGGTAGCGCGGGAGCTGGCGCTGATGATGGAGCGCACCGTCAAGGACGGCACCGCGCGCACCGCCTTCCTCGAGAGGCGCCGGGCGGTGATGGACGGGATCCGGGTGGCGGGGAAGACCGGATCGCTCTTCGAGCGGGATCCCTTCCGCGACGCGAGCTGGTTCGTGGGCTACGCGCCCATGGAGGATCCGCGGATCGCGGTGGCGGCGGTGGTGGTCAACGAGGAGATCTGGCACGTGCGCGCGCCCTACGTGGCGCGCGAGGCGCTGCGCAGCCACCTGCTCGGCACCACGCCGTACCGGCCGCGCTGAACGAAGATCAGCGGCGGCGCAGCAGGAGGCCGACGGCGGCGAGGCCGAGGAGCGGGAGGCCCGCCGCGCTGGCGCAGCCGCCGCCCGACGGCGCGTCCTCCTGCGCCCCGGCGAGCTCGTCGCAGCGGGGATCGCGCTCCCGCGGCCTGCCGATCCCCCAGCCGTCGTCGCCGCCGGCGCCGGTCTCGCAGTCGATCGGCTCCTCGCCGGGACCGCCGCCCGCGCCGCCGCCGTAGCCCACCGGCGGCAGCCCCCGGCTGCAGTCGTGGGTGCCGTCCACGTAGTCCGAGAAGGTGTTGGTCCAGTAGACGCCCATGGGCGATCCCTCGACCACCACCCGCGCGATGCCCATCGCGGTGAAGTGCGCGCCGAGCATGTTGCGGTTGTGACCGGGGCTGTGCTTCCAGCCGTCGAACGCCTGGGCCGCGGTGAAGGCGCCGGCGGCGATGTTCTCCGCGGCGGTGCGCCAGCCGTCGTGGCCGAAGTCCACCATGCGCTCGAACGGGTCGCGGCCGGTGCAGGTGTCGCCGGAGCAGGGCGGCTCGTTGTGGTTGAAGAAGGCCTGCTCGCCCATCGCGCGGCTCATGTAGTCGGCGGCGCGGTTCGCGGTGGGCGAGACCGAGAGGCAGGGCAGGCCGTTGGCCGCGCGGTACTCGTTGATGAGGCGGACGAACTCCACCTCCTCCGCGTCGAGGGCGGGATCGGCGGGCGCGGCGCCGGGCAGGAGCAGCAGCGCCGCGGCGGCGAGACGGGAACGGGACATCCTGCGGACTCCTGGCGGCGCTGCTGGGCGCCGGGCGTCCGTATCCTAGCCCCTCAGGCGAGCAAGCCCCAACTCCCGTTCCGTGCGGGGCATGTGGGTGCGCGCCTCCACCCGGCGCGGGTGGAGGCGGCGCTCAGCGGACCCGCACCCAGGGCGAAGCGGCGGCGCCCAGGGCGAGGACCGAGCCGACGAGCCCAAGCGCCGCAGCGCCGCCCACGCCGACCGAGCCGGCGGCGGCGAGTCCCATCGCTCCCGCGTTGGCGGCGAGGCCGAAGAGGGTGGCGGCGCGCCTGCCGCGGCGGGTGGCGCGGCCCGCGCGGATCAGCTCGACCACCCCCTGGGGATCGTGGCGCACCAGCAGCGCGCCCGCCACCGACTCCACCTTCGGGTCGGTGCCCGCGGCGATGGCCAGGTCGGCGCCCGCCATCGCCTCCGCGTCCACCGCGCTGGCGCCGGCGACGAGGCAGGGGCCGGTGGAGCGGAGCTCGTCCACCAGCTCCTTCTTGGCGGCGGGGGAGAGATCGCCGCGGGCGATCCGTTTGTCGAGGCCGATCGCCTCGGTGAGCCACTGGACCGCGGCGGTGGCGTCGCCGCTGCCCACGTGGAGCTGGAGGTCGAGGAGCTCCATCGAGGCGACCGCCTGGCGGGCGCTCTCCCGCGGCGTCTCGGCGATGCCGAGGACCGCCACCGCCTCCGCGCCGAAGGCGACCACCACGGGGGTGCGGCCGCGCCCCGCCAGCTCGCCCACGGTCTGGACGAGGAGGCCGAGGTCGACGCCGCAGCGGGCGGCGTACTGGGCGGAGCCCACGTGGACCTCCACGCCGCCCACCCGCGCGCTCACCCCGAGCCCCGGGGCGTGGCGGTGGTCGGTGGCGGCCGGGATCTCCACGCCCAGATCGCGGGCGTGGCGGGCGAGGGCCCGCGCGATGCCGTGATCGACGCCCGCCTCCGCCGCCGCGGCCGCGGCGAGGACCTCACGGGGATCCCTGCCGGGCTTGGGGAGGAGCTCGAGCACCGCCGCGTCGCCGCGGGTGAGCGTCGAGGTCTTGTCGAGGAGGACCACCCGGGTGCGGGCGGCGCGCTCGAGGGTGGCGGCGCTGCGCACCGCCACGCCCCGCAGCGCGGCGCGGGTGACGCCCGCCGCGGTGGCGAGGGCCGCGGAGAGGCCGAGGCCGAGGGGCGAGGCGCCGGCGAGGAGGGCCGCCGCGGCCCAGGGGCCCGCGGTGAGCCAGGCAGCCACCGCCGCGGCGAGGGCGGCGGGCACCAGGAGGACGGAGAGCGCCTGGGCGGGCGTGCCGCCGGGGCGCGTGGCGAGGGCGCGCTCGGCGACGCGGAGGCCGCGGGCGACGCGGCGGCGCTCCCTGCCGTCCTCCACCACGAGGAGGGCGCCGTCCCGGGCGATGGCGCCGGCGGCGACCGACTCGCCGGCGAGGCGCTCCACGTCCTCGTCGCCGCCGATGGCGCGCTCGTCGAGGACCGCGTCGGCGAGGAGCCTGCCGTCCGCGGGCAGGACGCCGCCGGCGGGCACCTCCACCTTCGTCCCCGGCGCCGGCGCGTCGCCGGAGGGGAGGGCGGCGCGCAGCCTGCCGATGACGCCGAGGGCGCGGGCACCGGCGAGATCGCCGAGGGCGGCGACGGCGAGGTGGATCGCCAGCGGGAGCGCGGCGAGGGCGGGGGAGCCGTCCGGGGCGATCTGTGCCGCGGCGAGGATGGCGAGGGTCGCCGCCACCGGGAGGAGCTCCGTCGCGGGGCGCAGGCGGACCAGGTGGCGCAGGGCGGGGCCGGTGACTTGCCAGGCGGTGGCCAGCGCCGCGGCGGCGACGAGGCTGGCGACGAGGCGATCGCCGATCGCGACCAGGGCGATCTGCGCGGCGATCCCCACCGCTGCAGTGGCGCCGGCGGCGATGGCGCGGGCGCGGGCCTGCTGGCGCAGCGCCCCCGCGTCCGGCGTGCCGGGGCGGGCGGGGTGGCCGGCGGCGACGAGGGCCGCCTCCACCGCGGCGCGATCGACGGTGGCGGGAACCACCGCGACGATGCCGGCGGCGAGGTTGGCGTCCACCTCGGTCACGCCGGGGACGGCGCGGATCGCCCGCTCCACGCGGGCCCGGCAGGCGGGGGTGCCGAGCCCCTGCACCGCGAGGAAGAGCGCCTCCGCGGTGGGGACGGGCAGCGGCTCCACCGGCGCCGCCTCGCGGCGCGGCTTCTCCTTCGCCGGCGCGGCGGTGGCGCGGGTGACGGTGGCCACGGCGGTGGGGGCGGCGGGAGAGAGGGGGCGAAGGGTCTGGTGGCCCGCCGCCGCCGCCTGGGAGAGGGAGACGTGGACGACCGGGCGCGCCTCGCTGCTGGCGGGCGCCGCTTCGGCGGCGCGGGCGGCGGGTGCCGCGGAGGCGCCGCCGGCGGCACCCACCTGGCGCACGGGGCGCTCGGCGGGCGTGGAGGAGGCGGTGCCGACGTGGCGGACGGGCCGATCGGCGCTTGCTGCGCCCACGTGGCGCACGGGGCGCTCGGCGGGCGTGGAGGAGGCGGTTCCGACGTGGCGGACGGGTCGATCGGCGCTTGCTGCGCCCACGTGGCGCACGGGGCGCCCGGCGGGCGTGGAGGAGGCGGTGCCGACGTGGCGGACGGGCCGATCGGCGGTTGCTGCGCCCACGTGGCGCACGGGGCGCTCGGCGGGCGTGGAGGAGGCGGTGCCGACGTGGCGGACGGGCCGATCGGCCTGTGCGCTGCCCACGTGGCGAGCCGGCCGATCGGACGGGGTGGAGGCGGCGCCCTCCTGGCGCACGGGGCGCTCCGCGGCGCTCGGCTCCGCCGCGGGACGCGCGCCGTGGCGATCCACCCTCACCACCCGCACCCCGGGGACCACGTGGGTGCCGGGGGCGCCCGGCTTGCGCGCGGTGCCGGCGATCCCCAGCCCCTTGCCCTCGTCGCCGAACCACGGCTGGAGCCTGCGACCGGCCGAGCGTCCGCTCCGCTCCTCGCGGGAGGCGGGGGCGCCGCGGTGGGGCACCGGCGCTGGCGCGGAGGCAGCGTCGGACGAAGTCGCTTCCGACGGGGCCGCGGCGTTCGACCGGGACGCTGCTTCCGCCATGGCCGCGTCCTCGGGCGGCGCCTCGGCTTCCGACGGGGCCGCGGCGTTCGAGACGACCGCATCGTTCGCCGGAGCCACATCGTGTGGCGGGACCGCATCGTTCGCCGGGACCCCAGCGTTCGACGGAGCCGCAGCCTCCGGCGTGCGGGCCTCGGTGACGGCAGCGGCCTGCGGCGCGCGCTCCGACTCCGGCGCGCCCGGCTTCTCCGCCGCCCGCTCCGCGACGGCCTCCACGGCGGCGCTGATCGCAGCGGTGGCATCCACCTCGTTTCGCGCGCCGCCGGGCGACCGGGCGCCTGCTGCCTCCACCGCGGCGGCCTCCGTGGGGAGAGCGCCATCCCTGCCCGCCGCGCGCCTGGCCTTCTTGCGATTCTTCGCCACTGCTGCACCCGTCCTTCGCGCGCTACCTGCCGCGCTTCTCTGCTGCCAACCGCTCGAGCCGCTCTTCGAAGCCCGCCGGATCCACGATCCTGTGGCGGGCCCACTCCTCGCCCTCCACCACCACCACCGGGATGTCGTACCGGTAGCGCGCGTAGAGGCCGGCGTCGGCGGTGATGTCGATCTCACGAAGCGTGAAGTCGACCACCTCCGCCATCTCCAGGAGCTCCCTGCGCACCTCGTCGCACAGGTGGCAGCCTGCCTTACCGTAGAGCTCGACGATCATCCCCTCGCTCATAACACGAGGCGTGAACGAGCTCCCGTTTCCCGCCGCGCGATTCCGCAGGTTGCGACGGCGGGCCGGCTCGAGCAACAAGCAGGCGCCCGCGCCTTCATCCCGCGTGCGCGCCACGACGCATCGAAGGGTTGCCGCGCGGTCGAAGCGCTGGAAGAATCCCCCGCCGTGGCCGATCTCCGTGGGCAGCTGGGCTTCATGCCCTGCCGTGATCTCTTCCGCTACCTGGGCAACCGCCGTCTCTCTGGCACCCTGACCGCCTGGCGGGCAGGCGTGGAGAAGCGCGTCGTCGTCCACGAGGGCGCGGCGGTCTCCGCCGCCTCCACCGACGCGCGCGAGTACCTGGGCCAGATCCTGATCAACGCCGGGCTCCTCACCCAGGAGCAGTTCGACAAGGCGTACCAGACCCAGCTCGAGACCAACGTCCCGCTCGGCCAGATCCTCACGATGATCGGCCTGGTGCCCGAGGAGGAGGTCCGCAAGGCGCTGGCGATCAAGGTGCGGGAGACCGCGCTCGAGCTCTGCGACTGGCGCTCCGGCGAGTTCGAGTTCACGTCCCACGCGCCGACCCTCGCCGGCGGCATTCCCCACGCGGTTCCCCTCCTCGAGCTCTGCCACGACGCGGAGGCGCGGGCGCGGGCCTGGGCGGCGATCCACCGGGTGCTCCCCTCGCCGGACACGCGGCTGGAGCTGGTCCCCGGCGCCACGCCCAACGTCTCGGCCAACCACGGCGACGCGCGGATCTTCGCGCTGGTGGCGGAGAACCGCACCATCGACGAGATGCTCGTGGCCCTCCACGCCACGGAGTACGGCCTCTACCAGCGGCTCTACACCCTGGTGCAGGACGGCGTGCTGCGCGTGCAGCGGGAGCGGAACGACGAGCCCGGCGCGCGCACGCAGATCGAGGCGTGGTTCCCGGAGGAGACGCCCGCGCCGCCGAGGGAGCCGCCCGCGTCGCCGGCGATCCTCCTCGAGCGCGCGAAGGCCGCGCTGGCGGAAGGGCAGTACGGCGAGGCGGTGGAGCTCGCCGCGCGCGCGGTGGAGAAGGGAGGCGACGAGACCGCCACCGCCTTTCTCCAGAAGGCGGAGGGCAAGCTCCTCGCCCAGCTCCGCGCAGAGCTCCTCGCCCAGCCGCGCATCCCCTCGCTTCTCGTGGACAAGGCGCAGATCAAGGCGATGCCCCTCACGCCGCCCGAGCGCTACCTGCTGGCGCGCATGGACGGCGTGCGCCAGCTCGGCTCGGTGGTACGGGTCTCGCCGCTGCGCGAGGTGGACGCGCTCCGCCTGGTGAAGCGCTTCGCCCGCGAGGGGCTCATCCGCCTGACCTGACCGGCCGCCCCTGCCGCGCTGCGAGCGGGCGGGCGGCGATCGCCTCGAGGTACCCGATGCACGCCAGACTGCCGATCGCCGCGCTCCTCGCCGCAGCGAGCGCCTGCGCCGCGACGCCCGCGGCGGCGCCGCCGGTGGAGGCGGAGGCGCACGCCACCGCGCACCCACCGGTCCCCGCGCCGCGACACGAGGATCTCCGCGCGCTGCGGCTCGACCTCCGTGACGGCGATCCCGCGGTGCGCCTCGCCGCCGCCCACGGGGCGGGGCTCCTCGCCCTGCGGGCCGCGTCCGCCGCTCGTCCCGCCGCCGCCGGGGACGAGGCGGAGGCGCTCGACGTCACCCTGGCGGGCGCCCTGGCGACCGAGTCCGACCCCGCGGTGCGCCGGGCGCTGGTGTGGTCGATGGGGCGGCGGGGCGGGCCGATCGACGCGCTGCTGCGGGAGGTGGAGAGCGCCAATCCGCTGCTGCGGAGCGAGGCGCTCTACGCGCTCGGATTTGCCCATGCGCGCGCAGCGCTTGGCGCCGCGGTGCGCGCCGCCGGCGACGGGGACGCGAAGGGACGGGGCGCCGCCACGGGCGGCGTGATCGACGCCGCCGCCGTGCGCGGTTTCGGCGCCACGCACGGAACGATCGACACCGCCGCCGGCGCGGGGGACGCCAACGTGCGCGCCGCCGCCGCGGACCGGGCGATCGACACCGCCGCGGTGCGCGCCGCCGGCGCGCCCGCCGCGGCGCTGGACGCGATCGCCGCCGCCGCCGTGCGCGCCGCAGGCGACGAGGCAGCGGAGGTCCGTGCCGCCGCCGCCTGGCTCCTCGCCCGCCTCGCCGATCCCGCCCACGAGGAGCTCGCCGCGGCGCTCGCCCGCGACGGCGATCCCCAGGTGCGCGCGTTCGCCGCCCGCGCCCTGGGCCGCACCACCTCCACGCCCTCGCTGCTCGAAGCGCTCCTCGGCGATCCCGCCGCCATCGTGCGGGTCGAGGCGGCGCGCGGCCTGATCGACGGCTACCGCCGCGCCGCCGCCGCCGGCGCGAAGGGCCGCGCCGACCTGCGCATGGAGGAGGCCTTCGCCGCGGCGCTGGAGCGGAGCGCCGCCGCCCTCGCCAGGCAGCGGGAGGCAGGGGCGGGGGGCGCCGCGCTCCAGCCACTCCTCGCCCTCGACGGCGCCGCGCTTCCCGCTGCAGCGGCGGAGACGGTGCGCGCCGCGCTGGCGGCACAGGCGCCGACGCCGATCGTCCGCGCGGAGCGCGGCGCGCAGGAAGGCGACGTGGTCCTCGCCGCCGGCGGCGCCGTCGTGCACCTGGTGCTCGAGCCCGGCGCGCCGGCGGAGGCCTTCCGCGCGCTGGTGGCGGCGGGCGCGCTCCACGGCAGGCCCCTGCGGCACGATCCCCACGCCGCGCCCGGCGACGCGATGCCCTCCCGTCCCACCGCCTGGCGCCGCGGATCGGTGGGCCTCGCCGGCGACGGCTCGCTCCGGATCACCTTTGCCCGCACCCCCGAGCTGGACGGGATCGCCACCTCGATCGGGTGGGTCTCGCTGGGGCTCGAGGCCCTCGAGAACCTCCCGCCGGGGGCGGCCGTCGAGCGCGCTGTGTTGCGCTGAACACTGTAAATCCGCCCGTTTCGGGCACTTTACCGATTGCTTGATCGGCTCCGCGCGCCTGCGGTACTTCCCATCGGGTGCGTCATCACGGATCCCGCAGCAATCGTGGAGAGCGGCAGGGCTCTCCTTCTCCTTCACATGCCTCCCGGGGGCAGCCCACCCGGGGTGCGGCCGCCGAGGAGGAGAGCGCGCTCCCCGCGGTCGTCGTCGGACTCGGCGCCATCGGCAAGCTGGTCGCCAGCTTCGCCGTCCAGCACCCCGAGCTGGAGCTGGTGGGCGCCGCCGACGAGGCGCTGGCGGGCACCTCGCTGGCGGAGCTGATCCCCGGCGCGCCCGACGTCCCCGTCGCCCCCAACGGCTCCACCGCCTACAGGCGGGCGCGCGGCGGCGTCGCCTTCATCTGCACCGGCTCGCTCCTCGAGGAGGTCTCCACCGAGATCGAGGCGGCGGTCCGCGCGGGTCTCCACGTGGTCAGCTCCTGCGAGGAGCTGGTCAACGCGGGCTTCGTCGATCCCGAGCTGGCGGATCTGATCGACCGCTCCGCCCGCAGGAGCGGCGTCGGCGTCCTCGGCACCGGCGTCAACCCGGGCTTCATCCTCGACCGCCTCCCGGTGACGCTCGGCGCGGTGGTGGGCGAGGTCCGCAGGGTGGAGGCGGTGCGGGTGGTGGACGCCTCGTCCAGGCGCGGGGCGCTCCAGGAGAAGCTCGGGCTCGGCCTCACGCCGGAGGAGTTCGAGACGCTGGTGGAGGAGGGGGCCGTCGGCCACATCGGGCTTTCGGAGTCGTGCGCCCTCCTGGTGGACGGCCTCGGCCTCGAGGTGGACGAGGTGGAGGAGGAGATCGATCCCATCCTCGCCGAGGAGCGGATCGTCTCCGGACCGTGGACCATCGAGCCGGGGCGCGTCCGGGGTCTACGCCAGGTGGCCCTCGCCTTCGACGAAGGGCGGGAGGTGGCGCGCCTCACCCTCGAGCTCGGCCTCGGGCTCGAGAACCCGCGCGACTGGTTCCGGATCGAGGCGGATCCGCCCATCGAGATGCTCGTGCCCGGTGGGATCGAGGGCGATCGCGCCACCGCCTGGGCGCTGATCAACGCAGCGCCGCGGGTGGCGAGCGCCGAGCCGGGATTGCTCACGGTGCTCGATCTGCCGGCGGGCCGGTAGGGGAGGAACGGGATGCTGGACAAGGGCATGGTCGGCAGGCGAAGCGAGCCGGTGGTCAACGAGGTGGAGAAGGGGGCGGTGCGCCGCTTCGCCCAGGCCCTCGGGATCACCGACGAGGTCCACTACGACGAGAAGGCGGCGGAGGCGGCGGGGCTGCGGGGGCTGCTGGCGCCGCTCACCTTCCCGATCACCTTCCGCTCCTCGATCGATCTGCGGGAGGCGCTGGCGCTGGGGCAGCGGGGGCTGCTCCACGCCGATCAGTCGTTCGAGTACTTCCGGCCGATCTGCGCCGGGGACCGGATCCAGGTGGTGGCCGTCATCGCCGAGGTGTCGGAGCGGGCGGGCGCCACCGGGCCGATGGACGTGGTGGTGGTGGAGGACGAGGGCCGCGACGAACAGGGGCACCTCGTGTACCGCGGCCGGAAGACGCTGATCGTCCGGCCCGCGCCCCGGGAGGCATGACGTGGCAGTCGCCAGAAAGCTCTACTACGAGAACGTCCGGGTCGGCGACGAGCTGCAGCCGCTGCTCAAGCCCGCGCTCGATCGCGTCGCCATCGCCCGCTACGCGGCGGCGTCGGACGACTTCAATCCGAACCACGTGGACGAGGACTACGCGCGGCGGAGCGGCTTCCCCGGCGTCTTCGCCCACGGCTCGATGGCGATGGGCTTCCTCGGCCAGCTCTGCTCCGAGTGGGTCCGCGCCGGCCAGGTGAAGCGCCTCTCCGCGCGCTTCGTGAAGATCATCTGGCCCGGCGATCAGCTCACCTGCAGGGGCCGGGTGGTGGAGAAGCGCCGCGAGGGTGGCGAGTATTACGTCGACCTCGAGCTCTGGGTGGAGAACCAGAAGGGCGAGCTGGTGGTGAAGGGCAACGCCACCACGCGCCTCTTCCACAGCCCGGAGGACGAGGACCGGCAGCGCCGCGGCCTCTCGCCCCTGATCGTCGAGGACGATCTCCGCCCGTCGCTGGTGGAGGTCTTCGAGCGGGAGCTGCCGCGCATCGAGGTCCCGCCCCGGCCCGCGGCGAAGAGCACGTCCAGGAGCCGGTCGCGGCTGGTGGCGGAGGAGGAGCCGCTGCCTGCCGCCAAGGCGCCGCCCGCCCGCACGGCGGCGAAGACCGCCACCGCGCGCGGCGCGAAGGGCGCCTCCGCCAGGAAGAAGTAGCGGCGCACGGTGGGCCCGTGGTGCGACGCCACGGGCCGTTCCGCCCCGGGCTATTCGCCGCGGGTGGCCACCGCGAGGCGGCTGAAGCCGGCGGCGCGGGCCTTCTCCATCACCGTCACCACGCGCCCGTGGGAAACGCCCTCGTCCGCCTGGACGATCAGGGTGCCGCTGTCCGCCTGCTTCTGCGCCTCCGCCAGCTTCGCCTCGAGCAGGTCGTCCGCCACCTCCTCGCCGCCGAGGATCACCCTGCCGTCGGCGAGGATCGCCACCGCCACGTCGCTGCTGCCCGGCGCCAGATCCTTCGCCGCGCCCTTCGGCAGATCGACCTGCATCCCCGCGCTCTCGCCGCCGGCGCCCGCGGCGGTCTGCACCGCCATCGAGGCGCCGACCATGAAGATGATCAGCAGCACGAGGAAGATGTCGGTCAGCGGGGTGATGTTGATCTCGGAGAAGACCGCCTGCGTCTCGTCCGTGGGATCGTCCGGGAGCCTGCCCAGCGCCATCGCGTCTCCCCTCAGGCCTGCGCCGCTTCCGCCGCGCGCGCCTCATCGGCGCCGTCGGGCCTGCCGTGGAAGAGCAGCTCCAGCACCTCCTCCGCCGCGATCTTCATCGACAGGGAGATCTGCGCCACGCGGGAGGTGAAGAAGTTGTAGAGGACCACCGCCTCGATCGCCACCACGATGCCCGCGGCGGTGGCGACGAGCGCCTCGGAGATCCCCGCGGAGACGATGGCGAAGCCGCCGCCCGGGTGGGCGGCCATGTCCTTGAACGCCTTCATGATCCCCACCACCGTGCCGAAGAGGCCGACGAAGGGGGCGACCGCGCCGATGGTGCCAAGGACCCAGAGGCGGGCGCGCAGCCGCAGCCCCACCTGGGCGCGCTCGCGCTCCACCGCCGCCTGCACCTGCTCCTGCGTGGCCCGGCCGTGGCGGGAGAAGGCGGCGAGGAGGAGGTCGGCGAAGGGGGTGCGCGAACGCTCGCAGGCGGCGCGGGCGTCCTGCACGTCGCCGCGGTAGAGGCTGCGGATCACCGCCTCGGACAGGCGCCGCGACGCCTCGCCGAGGCCCCAGAGGGCGAGCGCCCGTTCGATCGCCACGCCCACCGCGACGAGCGAGCAGATGCCGATGACGAGCATCGATCCGCCGCCGTGCAGCGCCATTCCCCACAGATCAGCGATTCCGTCCAAGCAGGCCTCCGGTGAACGGCGCAACCGGTGGGGCGGGGCGCCGATTCCCCTTCCGATGCAGGCGTATCACACGGCGCGGGCGGAAGGCGCGCGGCTCGTGCGTGCGCCGGGCCGATCAGTCGCAGCGGAAGGCGAAGAGGTAGACGGTGACGTCGTCCTCGGCGCACCCCGGCTCGCAGTCCGGCGGCACGTTCTCCGCGGAGACGGTGCAGACCGGCGGCACGCACAGGTCCTTCCCGGTGCGTCCCACGAACTCGAACGCGGTGCTGTAGTTGCCGTAGCCGCAGCCGTCCACGCAGTTGGAGACGCGCCCCTGATCGTCCACGGTGCAGCTGTAGGGGGGGCAGGAGGGGGTGGGCGTCGAGTCGTCGCAGTCGAAGACCTGGTCGGCGAAGTAGAGGGGGTCGGCCTCGAGGGTGTCTTCGTCGACGCCGAAGCCGGTTTCGCCACACGCGGCGAGGAGGAGCAGGAGGAGGGCGGAGGGGACAGACAGCTGGCGGTGCACGGAACTGCGATCCTTCGAAGCGGGGTACGTCATCGCCCGGTGGGACGAAAGGCGCCGGAAAAACCTTCAGCGCAAGGTACCATTCCGGGGATGAAGCGCATCCTCCCCGTCCTCCCCCTGCTGGCCCTGCTGCTGTCGGGCTGCCCCCGCCGCGTCGACTTCGGCCCCCACGGGCGGGTGAAGGATCCCCACTACGTCCTCGACGCGATCGTCGCCGCCTGGGAGCGGGTGCACGGGCTGGTGGGCGAGGGGCGCATCTCGGTGGACACCGAGGAGGTGGACGGCACGCTGCAGATGGCGGTGGAGGTGGCGGAGCCCGCGTACATCTACCTCGAAACCGTCGACCTGGTGGGCACGCCCCGCGGCGTCTTCGCCACCGACGGTGCGGCGTTCGCCTTCTACCGGCCCGACCAGCACGTCTTCTATGCCGGCCCGGCCACCGCGGAGATGGTGGGGCGTTTCCTGCCCGTGGAGCTCCCGCCCGAGCAGCTCGCGTCGGCGATGCTCGGCGAGGTTCCCCTGCTGCTCGACGCGGAGGAGGCGCGGCTCGAGGTGGACGAGGCGACCGGCACCTACGTGATCTTCCTGCGCAAGGGGCGGGTGCGGCAGCGGGTGGAGGTGGCCACCCGCGACCTGCGGCTCGTCTCGATCCAGACCCGCGGCGCCCCGGCGATCGACGCCTCCTACGATGATCACGAGGAGCTCCTCCCCGGCGCGCTCTTCCCCACGACGATCGTGCTCACGACGCCGCGGGCGCGGGTGCGCCTCCGCTACTCGAACGTCCGTCTCAACCAGCCCGTCGACCCCGCCGGCTTCGCCCTCCAGCCGCCGCCGGGTGCGCGGGTGGAGCGCATGCGGTGAAAATGCCGGTGTTTCCGCAGGGATGGCGCGGGTGGCGCACTTGACCCACGCGCCACGGGCAGAAAGAATGGGGCTCCTTCGTTCGCCCCACCTCCTGCGCTGACCCGGCGCGCCCGCGCGCCCGTCCGGCTCCGTCTCCGAGGTCTTCGTGGTCCTGCGTTCCACCGCCGCGCTCCTGCTCTGTGCCCTGATCCTCCCCGGTTGTCTGGTCCGGGGCGGCGAGCCGGTGGAGGAGGAGGCGGCGGGGCCCGTGGCGCGGGCGGCTGGCGGCCCGGCGCTCGACGCGTACTGGAGGGATGGGATCCTGCCGCCGGGGTTGGAGGAGGGGACGCCGTCCCGCGGCGGCACCCTCACCGTGCGGATCAACTCCAACCCGCCCAGCCTCACCTACCTCCTCGACTCGGATGGATGGCTCTACCGGGTGGTGATGCACAACCTCCACGAGGCGCTGGTCCGCCCCGATCCCCGCGACCATCCCGAGTACCGCCCCATCCCCGCCCTGGCGGAGCGCTGGGAGGTGAGCGACGACCACCTCACCTTCACCTTCCACCTGCGCAGGGGCGTGCGCTGGCACGACGGCAGGCCCTTCACCTCCGCCGACGTCGCCTTCACCTTCGAGAAGCTGCTCGACGAGAAGGTGCGCTCGATGCACCTGCGCCAGAGCTTCCAGGATCTGGAGAGCGTCACCACCCCCGATCCGCACACGGTGGTGCTGCGCTGGAAGCGGCCCTACGTCTGGGCGCTGGAGAAGATCGGCAGCCTTCCCATCCTCCCCGCCCACGCCTTCGAGGGCTACGAGGGATCGAAGTTCAACAGCGCCCCGTACCACCGCGCGCCCATCGGCACCGGCCCGTTCAAGTTCGTCTCCTGGGAGGATCAGCGCTCGATCGTCTTCGAGCGCAACGACGACTACTGGGGCAGGAAGGCCTTCGTCGACCGGGTCGTCTACACGATCATCCCCGAGCCCAACGTGGCGCAGCAGCTCCTGCTCCGCGGCGAGATCGACCTCGACATCAACCTCACCTCGGAGCAGTACGCGAAGCTCGCCGCCGAGCCGAAGATCGTCGAGCGCTACCACCGGGTGAAGTACTACGAGGCGTCCTACACCTGGATCGGCTGGAACCACCGCCGGCCGCTCTTCCGGGACGCGCGGGTGCGCCGCGCCCTGGCGATGCTCCTCGATCGCGAGAAGCTGGCCCGCGCGCTCTTCGAGGGGATCGCCGAGCCCGCCCACTGCGTCTTCTACCACCTGGGACCCGGGTGCGACCCCGCCACCAGGACGCCGGACTTCGATCCGGACGAGGCGGCGCGGCTCCTCGATGAGGCGGGTTGGCGCGACACCGACGGCGACGGCGTCCTCGACAAGGACGGCATCCCCTTCCGCTTCACCATGACCATCCCGTCGGGCAACCCGACCAACGACGCGATGGTGCTCGTCTTCCAGCAGCAGCTCTACCGCCTCGGGATCGAGATGGAGCTGCAGCGCATCGAGTGGTCGGTCTACACCAGACGGCTGCGCAGCGGCGAGTTCGACGCCTGCATGCTCGCCTGGATCATGGACGCGGAGAGCGATCCCTACCAGCTCTGGCACTCGAGCCAGATCGACGGCGGCTCCAACTACCTCGCCTACGCCAACCCCGAGCTCGACCGCCTCGCCGAACGGATCCGCAGCACCTTCGACAGGGAGGAGCGGCAGGCGATCTTCCGCCGCTTCAACCAGATCGTCGTGGACGAAGCGCCGCTCCTCCTCGTCTACCACCTGCCCCGGCGGACGATGGTCCACCGCCGCCTCCGCGGGGTCTACCTGTCGCCGATCGAGTTCTTCCAGGTCGCCGACCTGTGGATCGATCCCGCCTGGGAGGCGAGGTAACCGTGGGCACCTATCTCGCGCGCCGGCTCCTCCTGATGATCCCCACGCTGCTGGGGATCACCCTGGTCACCTTCGTGGTGATCCGCCTCGCGCCCGGCGATCCGGTGAGCGCGGCGATGGGCGGTGACCTCCAGCCGGGAGCGATGAGCGCCGAGGCGATCGAGCACTTCCGCCGGGAGATGCACCTAGACGATCCGGTGCTGGTCCAGTACGGCAGGTGGGTGGGGCGCCTCGTCACCCTCGACCTGGGGACCTCGTGGCGCACCGGCCGCTCCGTGCTCGAGCAGATCGCGGAGCGGATGCCGGTGACGATGGGGCTCGGCGGCGCGGCGCTCTTCTTCGTCTACTTGCTCGGCCTGCCCCTCGGCATCCTCTCCGCGGTAAAGCAGGGGAGCGCCAGCGACAGGATCAGCACGGTGATCCTCTTCGTCCTCTACTCGCTCCCTTCGTTCTGGGTGGGCACCCTCGCCATCCTGTACCTGGGCGGCGGCAAGTACTGGGACCTCATCCCGGTGCAGGGGCTCCGCTCGCCCGGCCACGAGGAGATGGGCTGGATCGGCCAGGCGCTCGACGTGGTGTGGCACGCGGCGACGCCGGTGGTGCTCCTCGGCTACGCCTCCCTCGCCAGCGTCTCCCGCTACATGCGCACCGGCATGCTCGAGGTGATCCGCCAGGACTACATCCGCACCGCCCGGGCCAAGGGGCTCGGGGAGCGGGTGGTGGTCTTCAAGCACGCGCTGCGCAACTCGCTCATCCCCATCCTCTCCCACCTGGGCCTGATGGTGCCCTTCCTCATCGGCGGCTCGGTGATCGTGGAGCGGCTCTTCGGCATCCCCGGCATGGGGCAGCTCATGTTCCAGGCGATCCTCACCCGCGACTACTCGCTCATCATGGGCATCACCACCGTCACGGCGATCCTCACCATGCTCGGCATCCTGATCACCGACCTGCTCTACGCAGCGGTGGATCCGCGGATCAGCCTCGTGGAGAAGAAGTGAGCCGGGGCACCGCGCAGCGTCTTGCGGAGCGCGAGGAGCGCTCCCTCGAGCAGGTCGAGGCGGGCGGGGCGCCGCGCCGGACCCGCGGCTACGGCCGCATGGTCTGGGAGCAGTTCCGGCGATCGAAGCTGAACCTCGCCGCCGCCGCGCTGATCGGACTCCTCGCCCTGGTGGCGGTGAGCGCCGACTTCCTCGCCTCGGACATGCCGATCGCGATGCGGTGGCAGGGACAGCTCTACGTCCTGCCCAACCTGCTGCCGGATGCCAAGCGGCCGCCGGAGCTGCGCCGCCACTCGCCGGCGGAGCTGCGGGCGCTGCTCGGCGAGGGCGACTGGGCGCTGCTGACGCCGATCGGCCGCGGCCCGCTCGACATCGACGTGACCCGGCGCCTCCAGCCGCCCAGCGCCGCGGAGCCGCTGGGGACCGACGGCCTCGGCAGGAGCGTGGCGGCGCGCGTCGTCCACGGCTCGCGGATCTCGCTGGCGGTGGGCGTGGTCTCGGTCTCCCTCTACGTGCTGATCGGGATCCTCCTCGGCGCGCTGGCGGGCTACTACCGCGGCTGGATCGACGTGCTCGTCTCCCGGCTGGTGGAGGTGATGATGGTCTTCCCGACCTTCTTCCTCATTCTCGCCATCATGGGGATCGTGGAGCGGCCCACCATCTGGCACGTGATGCTGGTGATCGGCCTCACCGGCTGGCCCGGGGTGGCGCGGCTGATCCGCGGCGAGATCCTCCGGGTGCGCGAGCTCGACTACGTCGCCGCCACCCGGGCGCTGGGCGGGAGCGACGGGCGGATCGTCCTGCGCCACGTGATCCCCAACGCGATCGGTCCGGTGTTCGTCGCCGCCACCTTCGGCGTCGCCGGCGCGATCCTCACCGAGAGCTCGCTCTCCTTCCTCGGCTTCGGTACGCCGCCGCCCACCGCGTCGTGGGGCGAGCTGCTCACCCAGGCCTACGACCACGCGGTCACCTCCGGCGCCTGGTGGCTGACCGTCTTCCCCGGCCTCGCGATCTTCCTCACCGTCACCGCCTACAACCTGGTGGGCGAGGGGATGAGGGACGCGATGGATCCGCGCCTGCGGCGCTAGTACAGTCGGTGAAACGAGCGAGGTGGACGATGGCCCGCAAGAAGCTTGGTGATCTCCTCTGCGAAGCAGGCGTGCTCGACGAGGCGCAGCTCGCCGCGGCGCTCGGGCACCAGCGCCAGTGGGGCGGCAGGCTCGGCTCGGTGCTGGTGCAGCTCAACCTGATCGGCGAGAAGGCGCTGCTCGACGCGCTCTCCCGGCAGCTCGCCCTGCCCACCGTCACCCTGGGCAACGTGGTGGTGCCGGTGGACGTGCTCACCATGGTGCCCCGGGAGATGTGCGAGGAGCATCTCCTCCTGCCGTGGGCGCTCACCCGCAACGAGAAGGGGGTGGAGACGCTCCACGTGGCGATGAGCGATCCCACCAACCTGGCGGTCATCGACGAGCTTGCCTTCCGCACCGGCAAGCGGGTGCAGGTGGAGGTCGCCTCCGACCGCGACGTGGAGCTGGCGATCCGCCGCTACTTCTACGGGGAGCGGATCGAGGATCAGCTCGCCCGCCTCCACCCGCCCACCGTCCCCGCCTTCGCCGGCCAGGAGCTGGAGCTCCCCGGCGGGGAGGAGCCCGCGTTGGAGGTGGAGGAGGGCGCCCGGGAACGGATCGCCCACGAGGTGCGCGCGCCCGGGCCCGCCGCGCCGGCGCAGGGGCCGACGCTCGCGGAGCCCAACACGGTCTACGGCGGGATCGAGCGCACGCCCAGCCAGCCGATCTCCGCCCAGCCCCTGCGCCTGCGGGAGCGGATGCTGGTGCAGACGCTGGAGGCGGAGCTGGGGGTGGAGGGGCTCTCCGATCGCGACATGCTCCTCGCGCTCGCCCGCCTGCTGATCCGCAAGGGCGTGATCAGCGAGAACGAATGGATCGAGGAGCTGGCGCGCCGCTGAATGGCCGCGGCTCCGCCGCTTGTTCCCCCGCGCAGCCGGGGGCCGAGGAGACATCGTGCCGCTTCTCTCCATCGAGGGTCTGCAGACCCGCTTCCACTCCGACGGCAGGACCTTCCTCGCCGTCGACGACGTCTCGATCGCCGTGGAGCGCGGCCAGATCGTCGGCGTGGTGGGAGAGTCCGGCTGCGGCAAGAGCGTGACCGCCCTGTCGGTGATGGGGCTCATCCCCGATCCACCCGGCCGCGTCGTGGGCGGGCGGATCCTCTTCGACGGGGAGGACCTGCTCGCGAAGAGCGAGGCGGAGATGCGCAGGATCCGCGGCAAGCGGATCGGGATGATCTTCCAGGAGCCGATGACCTCCCTCAACCCGGTCTACACCGTGGGCGATCAGATCGGCGAGGCGCTCCGCCTCCACGAGGGGCTGGGGAAGCGGGAGGCGCGGGCGCGGGCGATCGATCTCCTCCGGCAGGTGGGGATCCCGGCTCCGGAGGACCGGGTCGATCGCTACCCCCACGAGATGTCCGGCGGCATGCGGCAGCGGGTGATGATCGCCATGGCGCTCGCCTGCAACCCCGATCTGCTCATCGCCGACGAGCCGACCACCGCGCTCGACGTCACCATCCAGGCGCAGATCCTCGACCTGATCCGCCGGCTCCAGCAGGAGCGGCAGATGGCGGTGCTCCTCATCACCCACGACCTCGGGGTGGTGGCGGAGACCTGCGAGCAGGTGGTGGTGATGTACGCGGGCAGGGTGGTGGAGAAGGCCCCCGCCGACGAGCTCTTCGCTGCGCCGCGCCATCCCTACACCGCGGGGCTGCTGCGCTCGATCCCCGGCGCGTCGAAGGGGAGCCGGCTGCGCACCATCCCCGGCGTGGTGCCGAGCCTCGCCGAGCTTCCCGCCGGCTGCCGTTTCCGCGCCCGCTGCGACCGGGCGGTCGAGCTCTGCGCCCGGGTCGATCCCGACCTGGTCCAGCTCGGCGCCTCCCGCGCCGCCGCCTGTCACAACCCGGTGCCCGCCAGCGGCGAGGAGGCGGCGTGATGAAGAAGATCCTCGAGCTGCGCGACGTGCAGACCCACTTCCCGGTCCGCGGCGGCCTGTTCGGCAGGGAGGTGGCCCGCGTCCGCGCGGTGGACGGCGTCACCCTCGACGTGCACGAGGGCGAGACGCTGGGGCTGGTGGGGGAGTCGGGCTGCGGCAAGAGCACGCTCGGGCGTACGGTGCTCCGGCTCCTCGAGCCCACCGGCGGCACCATCCGCTTCGACGGCAGGGACATCACCCACCTGTCGCAGAAGGAGCTGCGTCCGCTGCGCCGCGAGATGCAGATGATCTTCCAGGACCCCTACTCGTCGCTCAACCCGCGCATGCGGGTCGGCGACATCGTCGGGGAGGCGTTCGCCATCCACGGCCTCGCCCGCGGCGCGGAGCGGGAGCGGCGGGTGGCGGAGATCCTCCAGCGCTGCGGCCTGCGTTCCGACGTGGTGGACCGCTACCCCCACGAGTTCTCCGGCGGCCAGCGGCAGCGCATCGGCATCGCCCGGGCGCTCGCCGTCTCGCCGAAGCTGGTGGTGGCGGACGAGCCGATCTCCGCCCTCGACGTCTCGATCCAGGCGCAGATCGTCAACCTCCTCCTCGACCTGCAGGAGGAGCTGAAGCTCACCTACGTCTTCGTCAGCCACGACCTGAAAGTGGTGGAGTTCATCGCCGACCGCGTGGCGGTGATGTACCTGGGCAGGCTGGTGGAGCTGGCGCCGGCGGAGAAGATCTACGCCGAGCCGCAGCACCCCTACACCCAGGCGCTCCTCTCCGCGGTGCCCTCGATCGACCGGGGGCGCAGGAAGCAGCGGGTGATCCTCGAGGGCGACGTGCCCAGCCCGCTCAACCCGCCGCCGGGGTGTTCCTTCCATCCCCGCTGCCCGCTGGCAGGGACGCGCTGCGCGGAGGAGACGCCGCAGGCGATCGATCTCGGCGGCGGTCACCAGGTGGCGTGCTTCCTCGCCGATCCCGCCGGCACCGGCGTCAAGCTGCGCCAGGTGGCCTGACCGGCGGGCCGGGCACCTGTCCCGCTGGGCGCCGCCGCGCGGGTGCGCTGCGCCACGCGCCTGAAGCGCCGATCGGGCGCACGGTCCGGCTGCGCGGGCTCCACCGCCACGCCACCCGCCCGTGGCGCGCGCCGATCCGCCGGGCCGCGTGCACCGCGGGGCGGCGCGCGCTACAACGCCGCCGCGATGCGCGTGGCCCTCTTCTACTTCGTGCTCTACACCTCGGTCGGGCTGATCCTCCCGTACCTGCCGCCGTACTACCGGACCCTGGGCTTCAGCGGGAAGGAGATCGCGCTCGCCGTCTCGGTGCAGCCCTTCCTCTCCATCCTCGTCCCGCCGCTCTGGGGCTATCTCGCCGATCGCACCAGGCGCCCGGTGTGGCTGCTCGGCCTCGCCACCCTCGGGGCGGCGATCGCCTTCGTCCCGATGCTCTGGGCGCGGAGCGTGGGGGCGGTGGTGGCCGTGCTCGCGCTCTTCTCCATCTTCTCCACGCCGCTCGGCTCGCTCATCGACAGCATCGCCGTGGTGGAGGCGCGCCGCATCGGCACCGACTATGCGCGGCTGCGGCTGTGGGGCTCGTTGGGGTTCGTCGCCGCCTCGTGGAGCTTCGGCCAGTGGCTGGCCCACGGCGGTGCCGCCGGCGACGCGGTCGCCTGGATCCTCGCCGCGGTGATCGGCTACGCGCTGGTGGCCCGCACCCTCGCGCCGGTGCCGGTGGCGGGCCACCTCGAGCCGCCGTCGGTGGCGGAGGCGGGCACGCTCCTGCGCCGCCCCGCGATGCTCCTCTTCCTCGCCGCCAACCTGCTCCACTGGGCGGCGCTCGCCCCCTACCACATGCTCTTCGCCCTCCACCTCGAGGGGCTCGGCGCGAGCCCCGCGTCGGTGGGCGCGGGCTTCACCGCGGCGGTGGCGGCGGAGGTGCTGGTGATGTGGCGCTTCCGCGACCTGGCGCGGCGCCTCCCGCTCGGCGTGATCCTCGGGCTCGCCTACGGATCCGGGGTGGTGCGGTGGCTCCTCACAGGCACGCTCGCCAGCGGCACCGCCATCGCCGCCCTGCAGCTCCTCCACGGCCTCACCTACGGCGCCTTCTTCGTCGGCTCGATGCTCTGGCTCGAGCGCGAGGTGCCCGAGCGGCTCCGCGCCACCGGCCGCGCGCTCTTCACCGCCGTCTCGATCGGGATCGGGGGCGTGGGCGGCAACGTGCTCGCCGGCGCGCTCTTCGACGTGGGCGGCGGCGGACTCGCCTTCCGCGCCGCGGCGCTCCTCGATCTCCTGCCGCCGCTCCTCCTCCTCGCCGCCTGGCGGCTCGCGCCGCACGAGCGCCGCTGACGCCCGGGGCCGGCCATCCGGCGGGCGGGATGCCGCTGCCGCCTGGGCGCTCGCCCGACTCGCCGTCCTGCCTGCCGGGCATGCGGCTGCCCATCGAAAACGTGGCGAACCGAATAGCGCTCCCCGCGGTCGCGCGGGTCGGCACCCGCGCACCATCCTCTTCGCACGAACGCCAGGAATGGCGGGGGAGGTGCAGATGAGCTGGAAGTGGGTGGTCTCGGCGATCGCGTTGCCGCTGGCGCTGGGCAGCTGCGGCGGGGAGGACGGGCAGGCGGACGGCAGCCCGCTCGAAGAGGAGCTGCCCCCGGACGGCATGGGCGGCACGGGCGGCCTCGGCGGCATGGGGGGCAAGGGCGGCACCGGCGGCAAGGGCGGCGCCGGCGGCGCGGGCGGGACCGGCGGCGCGATGCCGATCGACTGCGGCCCCCACGGCATGGACGATGGCACGGGCGCCTGCGTCTGCGACCCGGGCTACACCGGCACCTTCTGCGACATCTGCGCGGATGGCTACGTCCCCGGGGGCACCAGCCCGCTCGCGGCGCGTACACCGGGGGCGGCGGCGCAGCGGGACGGCAGCCCGCGGATCGGCTCCGACTGGAAGGCGAAGAACAGCGAGGGCGGCGGCCACGGCGACGGAGGTGGCCAGGACGGCGGCGGCCAGGGCGACGGCGGCGGCCAGGACGGCGGCGGCCAGGACGGCGGCGGCCAGGACGGCGGCGGCGACGGGCAGGGCGGCGGCCAGGGCCAGGGAGGCACCGGACAGGGCGGCGCCGGCGGGACCGGCGGCACCGGTGGCGCCGGCGGCCTCCAGTGCGTGCCCGCGCCCGGCACGATCCTCTGACCGCGGGCGCCGGACACACGAAGGCCGGGATCCCCGCGGGGGTCCCGGCCTCCGGGCAGCGCGGATGCCGCGTGGATCAGGCCTCGTTGTACCGGACGTACTCGAAGTCGATCGGCTTGTCGTTGATGCCGCGCGCCGGCGGGGCGATCCAGTTGGCGAAGTGCCCCGGCTTGAAGACCGGGTTGGCCATCAGGCTGCGCACGTAGGCCTTGTCGCTCTCCGAGGGGAGCCACTCGTCCACCTTCGCCTCGTAGGCCTCCTTCGCGATCTCCTCGCCGGCGGGCGTGAAGAAGCGGCCGGCGAACTGGCCCTGGTTGCGGTGGAAGCGGCGCGAGGGGAGGGTGAAGGTGAAGCCCACCTCGGCGCAGTGCTTGTTCCAGCGATTGACCGCCTTCTGGCAGTCCTCCACGTAGGCGTCGCGCAGCACCTCGTTCATCGCGGAGCGGAGCGGCACCGCGCGGCGCACCAGCCTGCCGTCCTCGTAGACGTCCATCTCGTAGGCGCCCTCGAGGGCGACGTGGTCCTCGTAGGTCTCCTCCTTCGCGCGCCCCTTGAGGCCCGCGCCGAAGAAGTTGGCCGCGTTGGTGGAGATCTCCGAACCGAAGAGGTCGAGGGAGACCGTGTACCAGAAGTTGAGGTAGCGCTGGATGGTGGGCAGATCGATCGCGCCGACGCTGCGCGGGTCCTTGCCCTCCTTCATCAGCTGCACCGCGCGCTGGATGATCCGCGCCACGCCCGTCTCGCCCACGAACATGTGGTGGGCCTCCTCGGTGAGCATGAAGCGGCAGGTGCGCGAGAGGGGATCGAAGCCCGACTCGGCGAGCGCCAGGAGCTGGTACTTGCCGTCGCGATCCGTGAAGGTGGTGAACATGAAGAAGGAGAGCCAGTCGGTGCAGGGCTCGTTGAAGGCGCCGAGGATGCGCGGCTTGTCCTGATCGCCCGAGCGGCGCTGCAGGAGCGCCTCCGCCTCCTCGCGGCCGTCGCGGCCGAAGTAGGAGTGGAGCAGGTAGACCATCGCCCACAGGTGGCGTCCCTCCTCCACGTTGACCTGGAAGAGATTGCGCAGGTCGTAGAGCGAGGGGCAGGTCTGGCCGAGGCGGCGCTGCTGCTCCACCGAGGCCGGCTCGGTGTCGCCCTGGGTGACGATGAGGCGGCGCAGCGCGTTGCGGTGCTCGCCCGGCACCTCCTGCCACACCGGCTCGCCGTAGTGATCGCCGAAGCCCACCTTCCGATCCTTGACCGGGTCGGCGAGGAAGATGCCCCAGCGGTACTCGGGCATCTTCACGTAGTCGAAGTGGGCCCAGCCCCGGGGGTCCACCGAGACCGCGGTGCGCAGGTAGATGTCCTTCTCCTGGAAGCCCTCGGGCCCCATGTCCTTCCACCAGGAGATGAACTCCGGCTGCCACTGCTCCAACGCGCGCTGGAGGCGCTTGTCGGACGAGAGGTCGACGTTGTTGGGGATCTTCTCGTTCAGCGAGACGTTGCTCACAGCTTTCCTCCGCGCTGGTGCAGATGGTTGCCGTCGCACGCTTCAGGTGCGGCGCAGGTCGAACTCCGGGCGCTGGCCCGCCTTGCCGTAGAGGGAGAGCGCGCCCTTCTCGCCGGTGGCGTTGGGGCGGATGAAGATCCAGTTCTGCCAGGCGGAGAGCCTGCCGAAGATCTTGGTCTCCATCGTCTCCGGACCGGCGAACCGGAGGTTGGCCTCCATGCCGGTGAGGGCGTCGGGGCTCAGGCTGGCGCGCTCCTCGATGGCGAGGCGCACCTCGTCCTCCCAGTCGATGTCGTCGGGCGCGAAGGTGACCAGCCCCGCCTCGAGGGCGGCCTCCGCGTCGAAGGGACCGTCGTGGGCGAGCAGCGCCGCGATCCGCTCCTCCTCGCCGAGGAAGCGGGTCTGCAGCCGGCTCAGGCCGTTGGACATCGGCAGCGCGCCCCCGTTCATCGCCGAGAGCTGCACGTGGTTGGGCCGATCGGGATCGGCCAGCATGTAGGCGCGGTCCGCGGCGAGGGCGAGCTCGTAGAGCGAACCGGCGAAGCAGGAGCCGGGCTCGATCAGGGCGTAGGTGGAGCGCGCCATCAGGTCGAGGCGCTTGAGCACCCGCTTCATGTGAAGGCGGATCTCCCGCACCAGCCAGTCGCCCTTGTTGGCCTCGAGGGCCTTGTCCACCGCGAGCACCGCCTGGGCGTCACCCTCGGTGCGCAGCAGGATCAGGCCGATCTCCAGCTCGTTGAAGCGCAGGTGGAGGAGGGCGTCGTCCAGCTCGCGGAAGGCGCGGATCGCCCAGGCGTCCGAGCCCGCCGCGGCGAAGCCCGCCGCGTCCTCCGGCTGCGGCACGTCGGGCGCCCGCACGATGAGGTGGGCCACCCGCTGCGCGCGGTCGATCGAGAGCGTGACGTACTTGTACTCGATGGCGTCGGCGCTGCGCCTGGCCTGCAGCGGCTTGAGCTCGATCCCCTTCGCGCTGGCCGGGCGATCGCTGCGGGCGGCGAGGGCGGCGCTCCGTTCCCGGACGCGCGCGTCGAACTTCGACCTGGGGGCCACCTCGTCCACCAGCTTCCACTCCACCGCGCGCTTGCCGCGGACGCCCTCGGCGGTGGTGGAGAAGAAGTCGGCGTGGTCGCGGCGCACCTTGCGCTTGTCCACCACGCGGGTGAGGCCGCCGGTGCCGGGGAGCACGCCGAGGAGCGGCACCTCGGGGAGCGAGACGGCGCTGTTGCCGTCGTCCACCAGGAGGATCTCGTCGCAGGCGAGCGCCAGCTCGTAGCCGCCGCCGGAGGCGGTGCCGTTGGCGGCGCAGAGGGTGCCGATCCCCGACTCCGCGCTCATCTCCTCCAGGTAGAGGCGGGTCTCGTTGGTGAACTTGCAGAAGTTCACCTTGAAGGGGTGGGAGGAGGCGCCGAGCATGTGGATGTTCGCGCCGGCGCAGAAGATCCGATCCTTGAGGGAGCCGATCACCAGCGCCCGGACCTCGGGGTGCTCGAAGCGGAGCCGCTGCACCGCGTCGGCGAGCTCGATGTCCACGCCGAGGTCATAGCTGTTGAGCTTGAGCTGGTAGCCGGGCCGGAGCCCGCCGTCCTCCTGGACGTCCATCCACAGGCGCGCGGTGTCGCCCAGGATCTCGAGCTTCCAGTGCTTGTAGCGGGAGGGATGGGTCTCGAACGAGATCGGTTCCATGGCGACAACCCTAGCCGAGCTGATGCGACGCTCGCAAGCAACATAATGCTGGCAAGCGGGAGGGGTTCGGCACTATAGTTCCGGCATGCCCACGGAACGCCTCCTCGAGCAGCTCGGCATGCGGGTCCGGCGGATCCGCCTCGAATGGGGCCTCTCCCTGCGGGAGCTGGCCAACCGGAGCGGCGTCTCCGAGCGCTATCTCTCCGAGTTGGAGGCGGGGCGGGGAAACATCTCGGTGCTCCGCCTCGCCCGGGTGGCAGCGGCGCTGGGGCAGAGCGCCGGAGCGCTCCTCCTCGAGGCGGAGCGGAGCGCCTCCGCCGCGGGCGGCAGGGTGGTGGCGCTCCTCGGCCTGCGCGGCGCGGGCAAGAGCACCATCGGCCCGCGCCTCGCGTCGCGGCTGCAGCTCCCCTTCTTCGAGCTCGACGGGCTGATCGAGGCGGCGGCGGGGCTCACCCTGGGCGAGATCTTCGCCCTCCACGGCGAGTCGACCTACCGGCGCCTCGAGCTGGAGGCGCTGCGCCGCTTCCTCGGCGAGCATCCCGCGGCGGTGCTGGCCACCGGCGGCGGCATCGTCGGCCACGAGGAGGCCTTCGCGCTGCTGCGCGAGCGCACCGTCACCGTCTGGCTGCGGGCGCGCCCCGACGATCATTGGAACCGGGTGGTGGGGCAGGGGGACGAGCGGCCCATGGCGGACAACCCCGCGGCGCGGCGGGAGCTGGAGGAGATCCTCGCCGCCCGCGAGCCGCTCTACGCGCAGGCGCGCCACGTGGTGGACACCAGCGCCCTCGGCCTCGCGGGCAGCGTCGACGCGCTGGTGGCGAAGCTGGGGAGCTGATCAGCTCCAGCCCAGCGCGCGCCTGCCCGCCTCGGAGATCCGCTCCGTCGACCAGCGGGGCTCGAAGGTGAGCTCCACCTCCACGCGGCGCACGCCCTCCACCTCGCGGAGGCGCCGCTCCACGCCGTCGAGGAGCACGCCGCCCGCGGGGCAGGCGGGCGTGGTCAGGGTCATGACCACGCGGGCCGCGCCGTCCTCGGGACGGAAGGCGACCTCGTAGACGAGCCCCATGTCCACCACGTCGAGGCCCGTCTCGGGATCGTGGACGTCGTGGAGCGCGTCGACGAGCGGCCAGGCGTTGGGATCGATCTTCATGGCTGGCTCCGGAGGATGCGGACGAAGTTGCGGGTGGCGAGGAGGATCGAGGCTGCGAAGATCGTCGCGCCCGCGGCGCGCAGCCACGGGAGCGCCGCCACCAGCCCCACGGCGAGGAGGGCGAGGCCGAGCTGCATGGCGATCGCCTGGAGGCGCCGCGGTCCCTCGGGAAGGATCTCGCCGGCGGAGGGGACCTGCTTGAGCCCGACGTACGGGGCGAAGCGGTGGAGCCAGACGAGGAAGGGAAGGATCTTGTAGAGCTGCCCCACCACCACGCTGCCGACGAAGCCGGGGAGGGCGAGGAGCCCATAGGCGAGGGTGAGACGATCGAGCGTCTCCTGCTCGAGGTCGAGGAGGGCGAGGGCGGCGCCGAGGAGCGCGACCACCAGCAGGTGGGCGAAGGAGGCGAGGGTGAGCGCCTGGGCCGCCTCGCCCGTGCGCCGGGTGCGGCGGCGCCAGATGAGGCGCACCTGGACGAGGAAGGCGATCACCCCCGCGGTGATCGCGCCGGCGCCCGCCAGGGTGAGCGCCCGCGCCGGGAGGCCGAGGCCGAAGGAGACGAGCACCAGCCCGGCGTTGGTGGCGAGGAAGGCGATCCTGCCCGCGCGCTCGTCGGCGCCGTAGGCGAGGAGGAACATCTCGAGGAGCCGGAAGGCGACGCCCATGATCAGCAGGCCGAAGAAGCCGAAGCCGGCGGTGTGGGCGTGGACGCGCAGGAGCTGCAGGTGGTTGATCCGCAGCCACGGCGCGTGGAGGTGGACGGCGAGGCCTGCGCCGAGCGTGACCGCGACGAGCAGCCAGATCAGCGCGGCGATCACGTAGCAGCCGGTGAGGGTGCGGGTGCGCGTGCGCGCCAGCGTGGCGAGGAGGTTGGCGGCGTACAGCCAGAGCGAGGCCGCCACGAGGACGCCCGCGGCGGCGAAGGTCCAGCCGTTGTGGAGGGTCCACATCTGCGCCACCAGCGCGGCGACGCCCGGCACGTAGAGCCCGAGCGCCGTCCACGCGAGCCGCTCGGAGCGCACCGGCACCTCGAAGACCACCGGCACGAGCTGGTGCATGGCGCCGACGGCGATGGGCATCAGCCAGCCGAGGACGCACAGGTGGACGAGGCCGAGGAAGGCGCCCTGGAAGAAGTGGCCCTCGAGGGAGAGCGCCTTGGCGCCCAGCGTTGCGGCGAAGAGGCAGGCGCCGGCGAGCCCCGCGCCGAAATGGGCCTGGATCAGCGCGAAGGAGGGCGCGTGCCGGCTCGCCAGCACGGGGTTCATGGCGCGAACGCCCAGGCAGGCGCGATCCGGACGAGGAAGTCGCCCTCGCCGCGCCGTTCGGTGCGGGCGGCGTAGCCGCGCAGCGCCAGCTTCTCGTAGAGGAGGACCGGCTCGCGGTGGTGGTGGACCTCGAGCTGCGCGCCGGGGCCGAGCTCGGTCAGCCTCTCCAGGATGGCGATCATCGGCTGCGGCGGCTCGAGGCCGCGGACGTCGAGGGTCACCGGCGGCTGGAGCGGCGCGCGCTCCTCCACGTTGGGCGGCTGCGCCTGGCCGGTGCGGTGGAACCAGACGTGGAAGGTGTCGCCGTGCTGCTCGGTGTGGTGGGCGAGGCCGCGGGCGCCGAGCACCTGGTAGAGGGGCCTGGGCTCGAAGCCCACCACGAGGTGGAGCGCCTCGGTGGGCGCCAGCTCGCCCACCGTGCGCAGGATGAGGTGGAAGGGGTCGCCGCCCTTCGCGAGGATGGGGCGGACGTCGAGCAGGCGGGCGCTGGTGGCGCCCGCGGCGAGGACGGGCTGCGGGAGCGGGGACATGGGGGCTCCGTGGTCGGACGGGACGTGGCGCCGGCTTCGTTTCAGGCCTGCGGCTTGCCGATGCGGACGCGCCAGATCTCGGGACCTTCCTCGAGGTACTCCCACTCGAACTGGTTCGGGAGCTGCGCGGAGAACTGGTAGTAGAGCGGCAGCGGGTCGTGGTCGTTCACCAGGGTGAACGACTGGCCGGGCTGGAGCTCGCCGAACTTGCCGAAGATGGTGGGGTGCTTGTGGCGGGGCGGGATCTCGGTCACGTCGAGACGCTCGCCGACATCGGGCTTCGTGGTCGTGGTGTTCATGCCCGCCCCTTGTGCGAGGCCCGTGCCAGCGCCCGCCGTGCGCCGGTGGGGAACGGAAGGGCGCTCCGCCGTGGAGCGTATTCCCGCCGTGGAACGCGTACGCTGGCGCCGCCCGCCAGCGCGGGCGGACGGGAGGTGCGGGTGGACATTCGACGGATCGACGACGTGCGCGGCTTCGCCGAGGAGAAGCTGTGCAAGCACAACCTCTTCCAGACCGAGCGCTTCTTCCTCGACGTCTACTGCCTCCGACCCGGGCAGGCGCAGAAGCCCCACGCCCACGAGGGATCGGACAAGGTCTACGTGGTGCTGGAGGGGCGCTGCCGCTTCCGGGTGGGGGCGGAGGTGGAGGAGCACGGCGCCGGGGTGGCGGTCTTCGCCCCGGCGGGGAGCGTCCACGGGGTGGAGAACGCCAGCGAGGCGGACGCGCGGCTGCTGGTCTGGATGTCGCCGCCGCCGTGAGCGGCAAGCGCGCTGCGCAGCATCGGTCGCCTGACCGATGCTGGGCGCCGCCCCCCGGCCGCTAGCCTCCCGTCGTCCGTACTGCGCGGGAGGCTCGATGTGGATGCGACGAATCGTCCGGGACGAAGCGGGGCAGGCTGCGAGCGAATCGGCGATCCTGGTGGCTGCACTGACCGCGGGCGCTTCGGCCCTCGGCTGGCCCCTCTTCCTGCTGCTCCACGAGGCGTGGCAGCGCCACGAGGGGGCGGTGCGCGCGGTGGTCGATCTGCCCCTGCCGTAGCGGCGCGCCCCCTGCGCTGGTGGAAGTTCGGCGCCTTCCTCCTGCCGGCGCTCTCCGCCGTGGCGCGGGGCTGGCCGGCGCTCGGCGTGCTCCTCGAGGCGGCGGCACGCGGCGCCACACCTGCGGGACGGCCGTTCGTCGCGGGCGCCGCGCTGGGGCTCTTCGGCCTCTTCGCGGTGGCGATGCTGGTGCGGGACGCGGGTTGGGATCGGCGCGCGCCGCGGCCCCTCCTCCTCGCGATCGTCCTCGCTGCGTTTGCGCCGCTCGGCGCGGGAGGCAGGCCATGACCCCCCGCCTCCAGCCGCTGGTGGCGCTGGCGCGGCGCCATGGCCTCGTCCTCCTCCCCGCCGCGCTGGGGCTCGTCGCGGGGCTGCTCGCCTGGGCCGCGCTCCGCGCCGAGGCGGCGGAGGTCCGCGCCGGCTGGGAGCTCGAGCCGGTGGTCGTCGCCGCGGAAGCCCTCGAGCCCGGGCGCCGGGTCGAAGCCGCCGATCTCGCCAGGCGGGAGATCCCCGGCCGCTTCGTCACCAGCTCGGTGGTCCGGCCCGACCAGATCCGCCTCGTGGTGGGCCAGCGCCTCGAGGCGGCGGTTCAGCCGGGCGAGCCGCTCCTCTGGTCCCACTTCTCCCTGGGCGAGGGGCGGGGCGGACTGGCCGAGGCGGTTCAGGCCTCCGGCCGCGCCGTCACCCTCGCCGTGGGCGAGGCGGCGTCGGTGGGCGGCTGGGTGCGCCCCAACGATCACGTGGACGTCCTCTCCACCTTCCGGGACCCCGTGACCCACGAGCTCACCACCGTCACCCTGCTCCAGAACGTGCTCGTCCTCGCGGTGGGGGGCAGCGAACCGGACGGAGGCGCCGCGGGCCACGCCACCGTCCTCGTCCTGCCGGAGGAGGCGGAGCTCCTCGTGCTCGCCCAGGAGCTGGGATCGCTGAGCCTCGCCCTCCGCCATCCCGACGATCTCCAGGTCCGGGACGACAAGGGCCGGACCACGGTCGAGACCCTGCTGACCGGTGAGCGGAACGCCGAGTTGCAGCGGCGCCGCCACGCGACCATCCAGGTGATCCGCGGCACGCCGGGGCAGTCGACCTTCGATCGGAGGCTGCCGTGATCGCGTTCGCCGCCCTCTGCACCGCGCTCGCCGCGGCGCTCTCCGCCCGGTCGATCGGCATCGCGATCGCGCGGGCGTTCGCCCGCTACCGCGAGCGCTACGGAATCGATTCCGTGCGCGACCTGCGCGAGGCGCTGCCGCTCCTCGGGGCGGACGACGTGCGCAGCCTCGGGATCGGCGCGGGTCTCGCCGGCGCCTGCGCCGGCGCCTGGATGGGTGGGCCGCTCGGCGCGGTGGCGGGCTGCGCCATGTGCGGCGCCTTGCCGGCATGCGGGATCGGCTGGCTGCGCACGAGGCGGATCCGCCGCTTCGACGAGCAGCTGGTCGATGCGCTGGAGACCGCCGCCGCGGGGCTCCAGGCGGGCCTCTCCCTCCAGCAGGCGCTCGAGGCCGCCGCGGGCGCCAGCGCGGCGCCGTTGCGGGAGGAGCTGGGGCTCGCGCTCCGGGAGATCCGGATGGGCGCCGCGCCGGACGCCGCGTTCGCCTCGCTCGCCGCGCGGGTGGAGTCCGAGGAGCTGGCGCTCTTCGTCGCCGGGACCGCGGTGGCCCGGCAGATGGGCGGCAACCTCGCCACCTCCTGGCGAACCATCGCCGCCTCGCTCCGGGAGCGCTTCCGGGTGGAGGGGAAGCTGCGGGCGCTCACCGCGCAGGGACGGTTGCAGGGCTGGGTGGTGGGCCTGCTGCCGATCGGTCTCGCCCTGGTGATCCACCGGATGCGGCCCGATCTGGTGGAGCCGATGCTGGCCCATCCCTTCGGCTGGGCGCTCGGCGCGGCGGTGGTGGTGCTGGAGACGCTCGGCTTCGTCTGGATCCGCCGGCTGCTGACGCCGGTCTGGTGAGGAGGGACGATGGAAGCGCTCGCGGCTCTCTGTTGTGGCGCGGCGGTCGCCTCCGCCGCGTGGCTCGTCGGTGCGAAGCGCCTCCCCCTCGCTGCCGACCTCGGATCGCGGCTCCTGCGCATCGAGGCGCTCGCGGCGTGGCGGCGTTGGCTCGAGGCGAACGCCGTGCGGGCGGGGGAGGAGAGGCGGGAAGCGGCGCGCGTCGCCGGGCGCCAGATCCTCTGCGGCGCTGCGGGCTGCGCCGCCGCCGTCGTCTTCCTGGCAGGCGGGCTTTCCCCCGCGCTCGCCGTGGCGCTGCCCCTGCTCGGCGCTGCGCTGCCCGCGCTGGCGCTGCGCGATGGGGCGAAGCGGCGCCAGGTGGCGATCGGGCGCGCGCTGCCGTGGACGCTCGACCTCTTCGGGCTCGCGGTGGAGGTGGGCGCCGACTTCAACGTCGCCCTGGTCCGCGTGGTGGAGCAGGGACGCGGCGGGCCTCTCGAGGAGGAGCTGGCGCGGGTGCTCAAGGAGCTGCGCATCGGGAGCAGCAGGCAGGAGGCGCTCGAGGCGCTGGCGGCGCGGACGGGCCATCCGGCGGTGGCCCGCTTCTGCACCGCGGTGATCCAGGCGGAGCGGCTGGGCACGCCGCTGCGGCGGGTGCTGCGGGATCAGGCGGACGACCTCCGGGTGGCCCGCTGCCAGAGGGCGGAGCAGCTCGCGGGCGAGGCGCCGGTGAAGCTGCTGATGCCGCTCCTCGGCTGCGTCTTCCCGTGCGTCTTCCTGGTGCTGCTCGGACCGATCGCCTTCGCGATCCTCTTCGGCGGAGGCGTCCCGTGAAGCCCCTTCACCTCCTCGTCTGCGGATCGGGGCGGCGCTTCGTCCTCTGGCGCCCGGCGGTGATCGGATCGGGGAGCGAGGCGACGCTCTTCGCCAGCGACCCCGGGGTGGCCGCCAGGCACGCGGTGGTCGGGCGCGGCGCCGGCGGGTGGCTCGTCGCGCCGGAGGATGGCACGGTCTACGTGGACGGAGGGCGCGTCGGCGGCCCGACGCCCCTCCGCGCCGGCACCCGCCTGGCCATCGGTGCGGTGCGGATGGAGGTGGTCGCCCCGTCGTTTCCGAAGTGGCACCTGCTCGTCGCCGCCGGCCTCCTCCTCCTCGCCGCCGTTCTCGCGGCGGGTTGGTTCGTATCGCGCCAGGCCCATGCGATCGAGTTGCCGAGGCTACGCCTCGAGGCCAACGGCCCGCAGGTGCGCTGGGCGGGCGAGGGGCATGAGGTCGAGCTGCTCCTGCCGCTGGCCGATCCCGGCAGAACGCTGGTGGATCTGCGCCTCGACGTGAAGCGGGACGTGGAGCTCGCGGTGAACGGCGGCGCGGTCCGGTCGCTCGGGCCGGGAAGCCATCGTCGCATCGAGCTGGGGGAGGGGCTGGTCGCCGGAACGAACCGCATCCGTGTCGCAGCGCGAGGCGGTCTGCCGCTCGGCCCCGTCGTCGCCCACGCCACCAGCCTGCCGGTCCCCGCCTGCGGCGCCGGGGCCTGCGACGACGTCCTCGAGCAGGCGCGGGCGCGGGCGCGCCGCCTCCTCCGGGAGGAGCGGGCCGCTCCCGGCAACCTCCACGATGCATGGCGCTGGCTGCGGCGGGCCCGCAGCCTCGCCGCCGGGGCGGGCGCCGCCGCGGTGCGCGCCGAGGTGGAGGCCGAGCTGGACCGGGTCGAGGCGAGGCTCGACGAGCGCTGCGCGGCGCTGGAGTTCGCCGCGTCCCGGCACCTGGCGCTCGACGAGGTGGAGGCGGCGCGCGCGGTGGTCGAGGAGCTGCGCGCCGCCTTTCCGGAGGAGGACCACGCCTGCAGCGCGGTGGCTGCGTCGCTGCTGCAGCGCATCGAGGGCGGAGGGGGCCGATGAGCACGCGCGACGACACGCTGCCCGCGTTTCCCGCGGCGGGCACGGAGGAGCTGCCGGTGGTGGAGGAGCATCCCGAGGGCGGCGTCCTGGTCGTGGAGGGCGGGGAGCGCCGGGTGGTGCCGCTGGAGCCGGGGCGGATGGTGATCGGCAGCGGCCCCGCGGCGGATCTGCAGGTGGAGGGGCGCGGGGTCGAGGGCGCTCACCTCGTCCTCGAGGTCCGGCCCGGCGGGATCCGGGCGCAGGCGTCGGCGCTGGTCTTTCGCAACGGCCGGCCGCTGGTGGAGGGCGAACTCCGCTCGGGCGACAGGCTGCGGCTGGGGACGGTGGTCCTGTGCTACGTGGCGCGGGGCGACGTGGTGCGCCTCCGTGGGCAGGCGGCGGGGCGGCCGGGGCTGTTCTGGTGGGTGATGTCGGGGTGGGCGCTCGGCTACCTCGCCGCGCTGGTCGTGGTGGTGGCGGGCGTCGCCGGTCCCGCTGCTGCCGGCGGCGAGGCGGCCGCGCGTCTGGGCGCGGTGCGCGGGGGCGGGCAGACGATCGGGGAGCGCACCGGCGAGCCGCCGGGGGGCGGGGCGGACGAGGAGCGCGGTGCGACGGTCGCGCAGCCGGATGCGGGGCCGCTGGGCGTCGAGGCGGCGGGGGCGGAGAAATCGTTCCCGGTGGAGGGCGCGCCTGGACCACGCGAGGCGGTGCCCGCGGCGGCGGACGAAACGGGCTGGGCGCGCTTGCCGGGCAACCGCGCACCGGCGGGAAGCGAGCCGCCGGCGCAGGTGGTGGCGACCGCCGGCGACGCGCGGGCGTCGGACCAGCCGCGATCGCCGCACACAGCGGAGGCGGGCGGCGAAGCTTCCGTGGAGGCGAGGCGGTCGTCACGTGCGGCAGCGGAGGAGGGCGGGGCTTCCGTGGGCAGGAGGCAGGCGCCGGCGGAGACGAACGCAGCGGTTCCCGCGGGCACGACGCGTCCGTCGCCCGCTGCCGGGAGGACGGTCGCGGCTTCCGCGGGCGGGAGGGAGGCGCCGCCTGCAGCGGCGGCGACCGGCGCACGTCCCGCGGGCGGGTGGCGTTCGTCGCCTGCGGGCGCAGCGGCGGCCACGCGGGAGCGAATGCTGGCGTCGCGGGCGGAGCAGAGGACCCGTGCCTCGGCGCCGGCAGCCGGGAGGGCCGCGCCCCCCGCGGTGGCGGCGACCCGCATCGGTGCGCGCGCGGGGGTGGCGAGCGCGGACAGGTTGGAGCGGATGTGGGCGGCGTGGGACGCGGGCGCCCTGGACGAGCTGGCGGCGGCGGGCTGGGGTGCGACCGATCGCGAGGTGCGCCGGCTCGCGCTCCTGGCGGAACGCTTCGCCCGTGCCCTCGAGGAGGCGCGCGGGGCGCGCGGCGTGGCGGCGGTGCCTGCGCTGGAGCGCGCCCTCGGGATCGCCGAGGAGGTCGGCAGGGATGCGCCCCTCGTGCAGGAGGTGCGGCGCACGCTGGCCGGTCACCACCGCGCCGCCGCGCGGCGGGCAGCGGAGCAGGGCGATTGGCGCGGCGCGGTCCACCACTGCGAGCAGGCGCTCGCCGTCCTCCCGCACGACGCGGAGGCCCGCACGCTCCGCGCGCAGCTCGCCACCCGGGCGCGGGCGATCTACCTGGAGAGCTACGCGCTCCAGCACCTCGATCCCGCAGGGGCCCTCCGCCTGGCCGAGGTGGCGGCGCTGGTGGCGATGCCGGGAGATCCGGAACGCGAGAAGGCCACCGCGCTGGCGGCGCGCCTCCGCGAGGAAGTGGGCGGCTCGCCAGGCGGTGGCAGGCTATAGTCCCCGCCGTGCGGCGCGGGCATCCCCGGGGGCCCCTGCCGGTTCGTGACCAATTGGAGGCGAGGCGTGGCGCGCGACGAGCGGGATCAGCTCGATCTCTTCGGCAGGGCAGGCGGCGGAGAAACGCCCGCGGCGCCTGCCCGCCGGGGCGGGGAGAAGGCGCCTGCCCGGCAGCGTGGCCGGGGCAGGGCGGCGCGCGGCGCGAGCGGCGCACCAGCGGAGACGGCAGCCGAGGCGTCGCCCGTGGTCCCGGTCGGCACGGCGACGGAGACGCCCGCCGAGCCACCGGTCAGGGGCGGCCCGTCGAACGGAGACGCGCCCTCGTCCGACGCAGCCCGTCCCGCGGCGGCGACGGCGACGCCCGCGGCGGAAGGCGGGGGGGCGCGCCCTTCGCCGCTCGCCACCGCCAGCCCCACGCTCCGCGCCCGGGCGAGGGCCGGCACCGATCGCGGCGCCTGGGTGCGCGCCGCCATCCACGCCCGCCTCGCCGGGGAACCGGCGCCGGCGCCGCAGCCCACGGCGCCGGCGGTGCTCACCGTCGGTGAGCTCGCCGCGCAGATCCGCGGCTCGCTGGAGGAGCGCTTCGCCGTGGTCCACGTGCGCGGCGAGATCTCCAACCTGCGCCAGCCCGGCTCCGGCCACCTCTACTTCAGCCTCAAGGACGACCAGGCCTGCATCCGCGCGGTGATGTTCCGCAGCCAGGCGAGGATGCTCCGCTTTCGCCCCGAGAACGGCCAGGAGGTGGTGGCCCGGGGCCGGATCGGCTTCTACGAGGCGGGGGGCGACACGCAGATCGTCTGCGACAGCCTCGAGCCGGTGGGGGCGGGCGCGCTGGCGCTCGCCTTCGAGCAGCTCAAGGCGCGCCTCGGTGCGGAGGGGCTCTTCGACCCGGCGCGGAAGCGGCCGCTGCCCCGGCTCCCGCGGCGGATTGGCGTGGTGACCAGCCCCACCGGCGCCGCGGTGCGCGACTTCCTCCGGGTGCTCCACCGGCGCTTCCCGGGGATCGCGGTGCTGGTGGCGCCGGCGCGGGTGCAGGGCGACGGGGCGGCGGCGGAGATCGCCGCGGGGGTGAAGCGCCTCGCCGCCCGCGGCGACTGCGACGTGATCGTGGTCACCCGCGGCGGCGGCTCGATCGAGGACCTGTGGGCCTTCAACGAGGAGGTGGTCGCCCGGGCGATCGCCGCGTCGCCGGTGCCGGTGGTCTCCGCGGTGGGCCACGAGGTGGACTTCACCATCGCCGACTTCGTGGCGGACGTGCGGGCGCCCACGCCGACCGGCGCTGCGGAGCTGCTGGCTCCGGTGGAGACGGAGCTGCGTGGGGCCCTGGCGGTGGCGCGGACCCGCCTCGCGCGGGCGATGCTCCGCGCCATCGAGCAGCGCCAGGCGGCCGTCCACCGGCTCCAGGCGCGGCTGGGCGATCCCCGGCGGCACCTGGCCGGCGAGCGCCTGCGCCTCGACGAACGGCTGCGCGTGGCGGAGTCGATCACCCGCAGGCGCCTCGCCGCCGACAGGGCGCGGCTCGCCGGCCTCTCCCAGCGGCTCCGGCAGGCCCATCCGGCGCTGCAGGTCCGGGGCAGGCGGCGGCAGCTCGATCAGCTCCGGGAGCGGTTGCGGCAGGCTGGCGCCGCCGCCGTGGCGCGGCGGGAGGCGGAGCTGCGCGCCCTCCGGGAGGCGCTCCACCGCCGCTCGCCCCACGAGCGGATCCTGCGGGAAGGGCGGGCGCTCGGGGAGCGGTGGGGGCGGCTGGAGAGCCTCCAGCGGCGACTCCTCGACCGCCAGCGGAGCCGCACCGCGGATCTCGCGGGCAGGCTCCACGCCCTCTCGCCGCTGCGGGTGCTCGCCCGCGGCTACGCGGTGGCCTTCCGGGCGAGCGGGGCGGTGCTGCTCTCCGCCGCGGACGCCTCGCCCGGCGAGCGGCTCCACCTGGAGCTGGCGGACGGCGCGCTGGCGGTCGACGTGATCGGTCCCGCCCCGTCCCGAAAGGGCGCGGAGGCGGCGCTGGAGAAGGGAAAAGGTCCATTTGACCCCGGTGGTGGCGGGCGCTAAGGTCCGCCGCCTTTGGCCGCCGGGGCGGAGGTTGGCGACGTGACGAAGGATCCCAGGCAGGCGCCAGGCGGCGAAGCCCCCGGCGTGGACGGCCTCGCCTACGAGGAGCTGGTGGAGCAGCTCGACGGCGTGGTGCGGCAGCTCGAGGCGGGGGAGCTCTCGCTCGAGGAGTCGCTGCGCGCCTTCGAGCGCGGCGTGGTCCTGGCCCAGGCGGCCGAGCGCAGGCTCGACGCCGCGGAGCAGCGGGTGGAGATGCTGCTCCAGGGCGATCGAGTCGCGCCGCTTCCCGGCGTGGAGGCCGAGGCGCCCGGGACGCAGCGCCAGGCGGCGCCCGCAGAGGACGACGACGTGCCCTTCTAGGGAGCGAGGCGGGGATGGAGCAGCAGGCCGACCAGAACCGGCCCCGGGTGATCATCGTCGACGACGATCGCGACACGCGGGAGATGCTCACCCTGGCGCTCGAGCTCGAGGGCTTCGAGGTGGCCCAGGCGGCGAACGGGCTGCGCCTGATCTCCATCCTCCACGTCGACCGGCCGGACGTGATCCTCCTCGACGTGATGATGAGCTGGATCGACGGCTTCGAGCTCTGCCGGGCGATCAAGAAGAACGAAGAGTTCAAGGACATCCCGGTGATCTTCGTCTCGGCGAAGAAGACGCCGGAAGCGGTGCGGGAAGGGCTGGAGGCGGGAGCGGTGGACTATTTCCCCAAGCCGGTGGACGTGGAGAAGCTGGTGGCGCGCATCCAGCAGATCCTGGCCGAGCGGAGGCAGGCGTGAGCGGCTTCGATCTGGAGGCCTATCTCCGCGAGAGGCGCGGGCGGGTGGAGCGGCTCCTCGCGGATCGGGCGGGTGGCTGGCGCGTCTCCGTGCCCGAGCGGCTGGCGGAGGCGATGGCCTACAGCCTCCTCGGCGGCGGCAAGCGTCTCCGTCCCGTCCTCGCCCTGGCGGCGTTCGAGGCCTGCGGCGGCGCGCCGGAGGACGAGCCTGTGGTCCGCGACTTCGCGGTGGCCCTCGAGTGCGTCCACACCTACTCGCTGGTGCACGACGACCTGCCGGCGATGGACGACGACGACCTCCGCCGGGGCAGGCCCACCTGCCACCGGGTCTTCGGCGAGGCAACCGCCATCCTCGCCGGCGACGGCCTGCTCACCGAGGCGTTCGGGATCGTGGTGGACGGCCCGCAGCAGCAGCGGGCGCGCCTGGTCGGGCTCCTCGCCACGGCGGCGGGCGCCGCCGGGATGGTCGGCGGCCAGGAGCTCGATCTCCAGATGACCGGCAGGCGGAGCGACGGCGCGTCCCTGCCGCCGCTGGAGGCGATCGAGGAGGTCCACCGGCGCAAGACCGGCGCGCTCCTCGCCTGCGCGGTGGAGGGCGGGGCGGTCGCCGCCCGGGCGGACGAGGGCCGGGTCGCCGCCCTGCGCGCGTACGGCGAGGCGCTGGGGATCGCCTTCCAGATCGCCGACGACGTCCTCGACGTGGTGGGCTCGCCCGAGCAGATGGGAAAGAGCGGCGGCGGCGACGAGGCCAAGGGCAAGCCGACCTATCCCGCGCTGGTGGGGCTGGATGGCGCCCGCTCCCTCGCGCGGCAGGCGCGGGACCGGGCGATCGATGCGCTGGCAGGCCTGGGCGACGAGGCGCTGGCGCTCCGCGCGCTGGCGGCGTATGCCATCGACCGGGTGAACTGAAGCCCGCCTCGCGGGTTCTCGCTCCGCGCGGGCGGGGCGCTGTTGGGACATCGCGCGCAAGGGCGCGCCTTCCGGACCACCGGCCCCCGGGGCGCGGGGGATGGAAACGGGTTCGACAACGATGCGCCGCCGTGGAGGCGGATTGCGGTGGAGGGGAGCCGAATGGCGCTTCTCGAGACGATCGACAGCCCCGAGGATCTGAAGCGACTGCGCGAGGAGGATCTCCCCGCCCTCTGCCGGGAGATCCGCGACGAGATCATCGCTACCTGCGCCGCGGGCCAGGGCGCCCACCTCGGCGCGTCGCTCGGCGCGGTCGAGCTGGTGGTGGCGATGCACTACGTCTTCGACAGCCCGCACGATCGGCTCGTCTACGACGTGGGCCACCAGGCCTACGCCCACAAGCTCCTCACCGGCCGCCGCAAGGAGTTCCGCTCCATCCGCCAGGAGGGCGGGCCGGCGGGCTTCCCCGAGCGCGCCGAGTCGGTGCACGACGCCTTCGGCGTGGGCCACGCGAGCACCGCCATCTCCGCGGGCCTCGGGATGATCGAGGCGCGGCGGGTCAAGGGCGAGAGCGGCAGGGTGGTGGCGCTGGTGGGCGACGGCAGCCTCACCGGCGGCGTCGCCTTCGAGGGCCTCAACCAGGCGGGCTACCTGGAGCGCGACCTGATCGTCGTGCTCAACGACAACGAGATGTCGATCAGCCCGAACGTGGGCGCGATGTCCGAGTGGTTCTCGAAGAAGTTCGCCGGCCACACCTTCAATCGCTGGCGGCGCAGCGTGAAGGAGGTGCTCCAGGCGCTTCCCCACGGCGAGCAGGCGATCGAGGGGATCCGCCGGGCGATCGACTCGTCCAAGGCGCTGCTCACCCCGGGCATCCTCTTCGAGGGGCTCGGCTTCCAGTACATCGGGCCCACCGACGGCCACGACGTCGTCTCCCTCGTGCGCACGCTGCGCCAGGTGGCGGAGGAGATCGAGGGGCCGGTGCTGATCCACGCCCGCACCACCAAGGGCAAGGGCTACGCCCCCGCGGAGAGCGATCTGCGCACCCGCGGCCACGGCCTCACCAACTTCGAGGTGGCCACCGGCCGCTCCGTGGCCAAGAAGCCGGTGGTGCCGAGCTGGACCGAGTTCTTCGCCGAGGCGGTCTCCGAGCACATGGCGAAGGACGCCAACGTGGTGGCGATCACCGCGGCGATGCTCGAGGGCACCGGGCTGGTCCGCACCCGCGACCGCTTCCCCCAGCGCGTCTACGACGTGGGCATCGCCGAGCAGCACGCGGTCACGTTCGCGGCCGGCCTCGCCTGCGAGGGGCTGCGGCCGATCACGGCGATCTACTCGACCTTCCTGCAGCGCGCCTACGACCAGATCATCCACGACGTGGCGCTGCAGAAGCTCCCCGTGGTCTTCGCCCTCGACCGCGGCGGCCTCGTCGGCGCCGACGGCAAGACCCACCAGGGCGCCTTCGACATCGCCTACCTCCGCTGCATCCCGGACATGGTGGTGATGGCGCCGTCGGACGAGCAGGAGATGCGGAACATGCTCGCCACCGCGCTCGAGCTGGATCTGCCCTCCGCCTTCCGCTTCCCCCGCGGCTCCGCGGTGGGCGTGCCGCTGGCGCAGCCGGAGATCCTGCCGGTGGGCCGCGGCCGCATCCTCCACCCGGGCGGCCCGCGCCCCGACGTCCTCATCCTCGGCTACGGCACGCTCGCCTGGGACGCCGTCGCCGCGGCGAAGGAGCTGCAGGGCGAGGGGATCCGCGCGGTGGTGGTCGATCCGCGCTTCGTGAAGCCCCTCGACGCGGAGCTGATCCTGGACCTCGCCGCGCAGACCGGGCGCGTCATCACCGCGGAGGAGGGCTGCCTCCAGGGCGGCTTCGGCAGCGCGGTCCTCGAGCTGCTCCACGACAACGACCTGCTGGTCCCGGTCAAGCGCCTCGGCCTGCCCGACCACTTCGTCGGCCACGGCGACGCCAGGGTGCAGAAGGCCCGTTTTGGGCTCGACGCGGCGGGGATCGCCGCCGCCGCCCGGGCGCTGGTGGGCGCGACCTCCGCGGGCGCGAAGGCCGGCTGAGCCGATGGCGGGGCGCAAGGAGCGGATCGACAAGCTCCTCGTCGAGCGTGGGCTCGCGGAGACGCGGGCCCGCGCCCAGGCGCTGGTGATGGCGGGCGAGGTCCTCGCCGGCGAGCACCGGGTGGACAAGCCGGGCCAGATGGTGGATGTGGAGCTCCCGATCCGCCTCAAGGGCGAGGGGCTCCGCTACGTTTCCCGCGGCGCCCTCAAGCTCGAGGCGGCGCTCGACGCCTTCGGGATCGATCCGGCCGGGCTGCACTGCGTCGACCTCGGCGCCTCCACCGGCGGGTTCACCGACCTCCTCCTCCAGCGGGGCGCCGCCGACGTGTGGGCGGTCGACGTGGGCTACGGCCAGCTCCACGACAAGCTCCGCAAGGATCCGCGCGTCCACGTCTTCGAGCGGATCAACGCCCGCAGCGTCACCCTCGAGGAGCTGGGCGCCGCGCCCTTCGACCTGGCGGTGATGGACCTCTCCTTCATCTCGCTGGCGCTCGTCCTCCCCGCCGCCCGCGATCTCGTCCGGCCCGGCGGCCAGATGGTGATGCTGGTCAAGCCGCAGTTCGAGGTGGGGCCGAAGGACGTGGGAAAGGGCGGGGTGGTTCGCGACCCCGCCGCGCGGCAGGAGGCGATCGAGCGGATCGTGCGGGTCTGTACCGAGCTCGGCCTCGAGATCCGGGGGCGGATCGATTCGCCGGTTCACGGGCCCGCGGGCAACGTGGAGGCGCTCCTGTGGGTGCGCCGGTCCGCGACCTGACCCGGAAGGGCGCTCCCATCCGCAAGGGGCTGGACCAATTCCCCGGGGTTCGGGTTAGACTGCGAGTCACTAGAATTTGGAGCTAATGGAGCGCGGGGCGGCGTAACTCCTGCAGGAGCACGTCCGCTTGGTTGATTTGCATTCGCTCCAGGTGGACAATGGCCAAAACGGGGCGTTTGCGCCCCCGGGGCGAATGGGAGCCCCGGGCTGGCGTCGGGCAGCTCCAATCCACGGTCGAGTGGCTCGTAGGCGCATCCAATGCCCGGGAAATACTTCACCACCTTCGAGGCGAGTCGGTTGCTGGGCGTTTCCCTTCCGACGATCGTCAACTGGATCAAGGCGAACCGGCTGAAGGCGCACAAGACGCCGGGGGGCCACCGCCGGATCGCGCGGGAGGACCTGCTCGCGTTCCTCCGGAAGTTCCAGATGCCGATCCCCGCCGAGCTGGCGGAGGAGGATTCCCGGCCGCTGCGCATCCTCGCCGTGGACGACGATCCGGACGAGCGCGACCTGCTCCGGGCCATCCTCGAGGGGAACGGCTACGAGGTCGAGGTGGCGGCCAACGGCTTCGAGGCGGGCCTGCTGGTGGGTGCGTTCAAGCCGGACGCGGTGGTGATGGACCTGATGATGCCCGCGATGGACGGCTTCGCCGCGATCGCCGCCCTGCGCAAGCGGGAGGAGACGGCGGACACGCCGGTCATCGCCTGCACGGGTCTCTCCGACCCCGCGTCGCGGCAGAAGGTGATTTCCGCCGGATTCGACGGCCACGTGGTCAAGCCCTACCCCCACGAGGAGCTGCTGGGGCTGCTGTCGCGGCTGCTCCGGGGCGAGCCGGACAAGATCGCGCGCAGCAACTGAGCGCGGCGGCGGGGCGTCGGGTCGCGCGCGCCGCTGACTGCGGCAATCGGGCGGCGCGCTGCGCGCTCCGCTGGCCGATGCGTGGCGGCCCGGGTTCGCGTGGGCCGTCGCCGTCCTGCCTGCGAGGACGGCGGACGGGGACCTCGCGATCCGCGGCAGGCCGTCTCGCGGTGGCGTCCGCCTACCCGGCGGACCGACGCCACGCCCTGGTTTGCCACGAGCGGTCCATCCCGGGCGCCCGTCCGCGGCGAGGGGAACGCGGCTCGTCCGACCGCCGCCCGTTCCCCTCGGCTCCTGCCCCGGCGCACCGCCCCCGGACCGCTTCCGGGGGCCGTTTCCGCCCGCGGTGGAGGCTGCCGCTTGGTCCCGCCCTCGGCAGAGCGGTAGCATCTTGCGGTATGCGCCTTCTCCCGCTCCTGCTGATCCTGTGCACCCTGCCGCGCGGCGCCGCGGCGCGCGGCGATCGGCCCGACGTGGATCTGGCGGCGATCCGGGAGGCGATGCGCGCCAGCCCCGGCGGCACCTCCTACGCGAGCTCGCGGGCCTACGCCCACTACCTCAACGCCCGGCTGGCGGAGCAGGCGGGCGACGCCGCCCGCGCCCTCGAGGAGCTGCAGCTGGCGGTGATCTACGACGACACCTCCGCCGAGTTGCGGGTGGAGCTCGCCTGGCAGCTGGCGCGAAGCGAGGATCTCGATCGGGCCGCGCTGGAGGTGAACAAGGCGATCCGGCTCGCCCCGGACCACGCGCCGGCCCACCTCCTCCTCGGGAAGATCCGCGCGGCCCAGCACCGCCGCACCGAGGCGGTCTCGGCGCTGGAGCGGGCGATCGAGCTCCGGCCCGGCGATCCCGAGGCGTGGCTGGCGCTGGCGAAGCTCCACGCCGACTTCGGCGCCTGGACCGAGGCGGAGCGGGTGGCGCGGCGCTTCGAGCGGACCTTTCCGCGGAACGGGGGGCCCTGGCGCCTCCTCGCCGCCACCGCCTGGGAGCGGTCCGACGAGGAGCGGGTCCGGCGCTACCTCCAGCGGGCGGTTCGTCGCGACCCGGAGGACATGGCCTCGCGCCTCCGCCTCGCCGCGCTCGAGCACCGGGCGGGTGCGAGCGCCCGTGCAGCGGCGCTCTACGAAGAGGTGCTGCGCATCGACCCCGCCGAGCCCGAGGCGCTCCTCGGCGCCGGCCGGATCGCGCTCGCCTCCGGCGACGCGGTGGCGGCCCGCGCCTACTTCCAGCAGCTCCTCGGCACCGCCCGCGATCCGGTGGGGGCGGCGCTGCAGGTGGCCTCCGCCTGGCGGGGCGCACACCTGCCCGACGAGGCGCTGGCGATCCTCGACGGGGCGCTTCGGGAGGCGATCGACGACCCGCGCATCCACTTCACCCGCGGCCTCCTCCTCGACAGCCTTGGCAGGCACGACGCCGCCCTGGAGGCCTTCGGCCGCGTGCCCGCCACCGCCGGCCCGCTCCACGCCGCGGCGCTCGCCCGCCAGGCGGAGAGCCTCTCGCTCCTGGGGCGCCACGAGGCGGCGGCGGGGGCGATCCGCCGGGCGATCCGGCTGGTCAAGCCCGGCTCGGAGGAGGCGCCGGCGATCTGGGAGGTGGTGCCCAACGTATTTCGCAGGGCGGGGCGGCCGGCGGAGGCGATCGAGGTCCTGCAGGCCCACGCGGCGGGGGAGCGCGATCCGGCGCTCACCGTCGCCCTGGCGGAGAGCCTCCTCGACCTCGAACGGCACGACCAGGCCCAGGCGCTGCTCGCCGCGGAGCTGGTGGAGTCGCCGGGCGACACCGGCCTGGTCTTCGCCCTGGCGGCGGCGCGGGAGCGGGCGGGGGACGTGGAGGGGGCGGTCGGCCTGATGCAGGCGGTGCTGCGGGGCGACCCGGACAACGCCTCCGCCCTCAACTTCGTCGGCTACGTCTGGGCCGACCGGGGGATCCGGCTGGAGGAGGCCCACCGGATGCTGCGGCGGGCGGTCGAGCTCCGCCCGGAGGAGCCCTACTTCCTCGACTCGCTCGGCTGGTGCGAGGTGAAGCGGGGGAACGTCGAGGCGGGGGCGCTGCTCCTCGAGCGGGCGCGGGCGCGGGCGCCGCGGGAGGCAGTGGTGCTCCACCACCTCGCCGCTGCCTACGTCCGGCTGGGGCGGTTCGAGGACGCCGCGGCGCTGTGGACCGAGGCCCTGTCGCTCCTCGACCGGGATCCCGATCCGCGGGTGCGGGCGGAGATCGAGACGGCGCGCCGCGAGGCGGGGATGCGGGCGGAGCGGCGCTGAAGGGCGCGCGGACCTGCGGGGGGCCGCACGTCGGCGCCACGGGAAAGGCGGGGGAGGCGGCAGGCGGCGGTTTTCAGCGGAGGCGGCGGGGACTGCAACCGCCGTTTGACTCGACGCAGGGGGGCCAGTACGGTCGCGCATCTTGAGCGGCACCGACCAGCGTGAAGGATTCTTCGCCGCACGGGACAACCTGCGGCTCTTCTGGCGCGCGACCGAGCCCCGGGATGCACGCGCCTGGGTGGGCGTCGTCCACGGGTACGGCGAGCACTCGGGGCGCTACGTCCCGCTCTTCGACCACCTGGCGGAGAACGGCATCGCCTCCGCGGCCTTCGACTACCGCGGCCACGGCCAGGCGGACGGCAGGCGCGGCCACTGCGACAGCTTCGGCGAGTACCTCGACGACCTGGATCGCTTCCACGCGCGCCTCGAGGCGGAGGCGGCGGGCAGACCGGTCTTCCTCCTCGGCCACTCGCTCGGCGGGTTGATCGTCGCCCGCTGGCTGCTCGAGGCGGAGCGGCCGGGGCTGCGGGGCGCCATCTTCGCCTCGCCCTTCCTCGAGCTCGCGCTCAAGCCGTCGCGGCTCAAGGTCGCCGCGGCGCGCCTCGCCGGGCGGGTGGTCCCCTGGCTCCAGGTGAGCAACGAGCTGACCAGCGACATGCTCACCCGCGACGAGGAGATGCGCCGCCTGGTCGACCGCGATCCGCTCTACAACCGCACGACCACGCCCCGCTGGTTCGAGGAGGCGATGGCGGCCCAGGAGCAGGTCCGCGCCGGTGCGCACGCGCTGCGGGTGCCCGCCCTGGTGCTGGTGGCGGAAGACGATTCGATCGCGCGCCCCGAGGCGGCGGTGCGCTTCTTCGAGGAGCTGGGCGCGGCGGACAAGACGCTGCGGCGCTTCCCCGGCGCGCGGCACGAGCTCTTCAACGAGCTGCCCGAGGTCCGCCGGCGGGCGATGGACGAGGTGGTCGCGTGGATCCGGGAGCGGAGCGGGTGATGGCGGAGCAGGTGGTCGCGACGGTGGTGGGGCCGGGCACGGTGATCCGCGGCGAGGTGCGCTGCGCCGGCGACCTGATCGTCCACGGCAGGATCGAGGGGGCGGTGAGCTGCGGCGGCGCGCTGCGGCTGGAGCCCGGCGGCTCGATCGAGGCCGAGGTCCGGGCGCGGAGCGCGGTGCTCGCCGGCAGGATCCGCGGCGACGTGAGCGTCGTCGAAGCGGCGGAGCTCGCGCCCACCTGCAGGATGCTCGGCGATCTCCGGGCGGCGCACGTGGCGATCACGCCGGGGGCTGCGGTGCGCGGCAGGGTCGAGCTGGGTGATGTCGGCCTCGACGAGGACGCGCCGTGGGGCGAGGAGGAGGGCGGGGTGTCGCCGGCTGCAGCGGAGGCGCCCGGTGCGGAGGCGGTGGATGCGGCTGCGACGATGTCTGAAGCCACGGCTTCGGCGCCCGCCGTCGCTTCGTCGTCCGATGCCCGCGGCGCCGGTCGGGCTGCGACGCCTGCGGTCGCGTCGCCGTCCGGTTCCGGAGGTGCCGGTGCGACCGTGACGCCTGCCGGGCCGGTTGCGACGCCCGCGGTCGCTTCGCCGTCCGGTTCCGGAGGTGCCGATGCGGCCGTGACGACTGCCGGGCCGGTTGCGACGCCCGCGGTCGCGTCGCGGACCGATTCCGGAGGTGCCGATGCGGCCGTGACGCCTGCCGGGCCGGTTGCGGCGCCCGCGGTCGCGTCGCGGACCGATTCCGGAGGTGCCGATGCGGCCGTGACGCCTGCCGGGCCGGTTGCGATGCCCGCGGTCGCTTCGCCGACCGGTTCCGGGGGAGTGGATGCGGCGCCGGCGATTCCTTCGGGAGCGGAAGGGCCCGTGGCCGTTCCCACGCCGGTGGTCGTGTCCGCGCCCGCGCCGGAAGCAGCGGATTCGGTTCCGACGGCGGGTGGAGCGGTGTCCACGCCCGTCCCTGCGCCGGCCGGTGAAGCGGCGCCTGCGCCCGGGACGACCGTGCCGTCCGCTTCCGCCGCGGAGCAGCCCTCGGCGGCCGTGGAGGGAGCGGCACCTGCGTCCGCGCCTTCGCCAGCGCCGGAGCGCGCCGCTGGAGCGGCATCCGCCGCCCCCGCGGCGCGGGAGGCATCCGAGGCTGCCGGCGGTGCGACGCTGGAGCCCGCGCCAGCAGCGGAAGCGGCGGAAGCCGGTGGATGGACGGGAGAGCCTGCCGCGATGGCGGACGAGGAGGCGGTCCCCGGGGCCGCGGCGGATCGCTCCGGCGCGCAGGCTGGGGCGGCAGCAGCGACGGAGTCGGAACCGGGCGCCGGCATGGCGGCTTCGGCGGAGGAGATGCCCGGGCGCGGCGCTGCGGACGAGGGGGCGATGCAGGAGCCGCGCCCGTCCGGCGCTATCGACGGGCCGCCGGCGACGCTGCCGCCGCCCCCCATGCCTGCCTCCGCGCTCGCGCTGGGCGTGCGCTCGACGGTCGTCCTCAAACCCTGACACCGTGCGCCAGCCAGCGGGTGCACGTCCCGAGTCGCTGCCGGCGGTCGGCCGCAGGCCGCCGGCGCGCGCTCCGCCCGTTGCATCGAGACGCGGGCCCTCGGAGGCGCCGACGACCGACGCCCGACGGGCCCCCGGGACTGTGAGACAGCGCCTGCAGGGGGCCGATCGCGTCGACCGTGCGAGGTGATCGCGCGGCGGAGGAGGGGCAGGGGCGGAGCCCGGCCGCCCGCCGCCGGCCTCCCGCTGCGTCCGGGCGGCACTTCGCAGCCCCACCGGGCGGCGGATCGCGTAGGATGCGCGCCCGATGGCACGCCCCACGCAGCCCCCGCGCGAGCTGACGTACGTCCCGCTCGCGCGGATAGGCGACGACACCACCTTCCGGCTGCGCCACCCAGGCGACGTCTCCTCCCTCGCGCGCTCGATCGCGCAGGCAGGCCAGCTCTTCCCGATCGAGGTCCGGCCCGCGGGGGATCGCTACCAGGCGATCACCGGCTTCCGCCGCCTCGCTGCGCTGCGGCTCCTCTTCCGCGACCGGGTCCTCGTCCGCATCCACGAGGGGATCTCGGACGAGGCCGCCGCGCTGGTGGCCGCGGCCGACGCCCTCGATAGCCGCGCGCTGGAGCGGGACGAGCTCCTCGAGCTCCGGGAGCGCTACCGGGCGATGGGCTGGAGCACGCCCGCGCTGGAGGAGCTGATCGGCCGCGCGCTCGAGCAGGCGGAGGAGCGGCTCGAGGATCTCGCCGCCAGGCTCCAGGGGCTCCCGCCGCCGGATCGCTCGATCGTCGACGAGGACGCCCTGGAGGACGACGAGGTCCCGCAGCAGCCTTCGCCGGCGCGGCCGCCGGAGCCCGCCGCCGGTGCGGCGGGGCAGGGCGCGCCGCCCGAGCCGCCCGCGGAGCCGCCGGGGCCGCAGCCCCTCGCCGTGCCGCGCGCCGCCGCGGAGGGCCCCCGCGAGCTGACGGTGGCGGAGCTGGCGGAGGACGCCGCCCGCAGGCTCTCCCTCCTCACCCAGGACCTCGCCACCCTCGCGTCCCACTGGGACGGCGTGCCGGAGCACCTGCGCCGGATCGTGCACGACCAGATCGACTACTACCGCCAGCTCGGCGCATGGATCGAGCGGCTCCCCGGAGAATCGAAGTGACCGACCTCCTCCACGCAGATCGCGAGCGCCTCCTCGGCATGCTCCGCACCTTCTCCTTCGAGCGCCGCAAGGTGACGCTCGCCTCCGGCCGCGAGTCGAACTTCTACATCGACTGCAAGCGGACCACGCTTTCGGCCGAGGGCCACTGGCTCGTCGGCCGACTCCTCCTCGACCGGATCCTGCGGCTGGAGAATCCGGTGCAGGCGGTGGGCGGCCTCACCCTCGGCGCCGATCCGATCGCCTCCGCCGTCTCGATGGCGAGCTGGCTCGGCGCCCGTCCGCTCCAGGCCTTCATCGTCCGCAAGGAGGCGAAGGGCCACGGCACCGGCCGCTTCATCGAGGGTCCCCCGTTGCAGCCGGGCACCCGGGTGGCCATCGTCGAGGACGTGGTGACCACCGGTGGATCGGGTCTCAAGGCCTGCGAGCGCGTGGAGGAGGCGGGCCTGGTGGTGGCCGGCGTCTTCGCGCTGGTCGACAGGCAGGAGGGCGGGCGCGAGGCGTTCGAGGCCCGCGGCTACCGCCTCGAGTCGCTCTTCGTCCGCTCCGATTTCATGGGGGACGAGGGCTGATGCGCCGTGGCGCCGCGATCCTGCTGCTGGCGCTCGCCGCCTGCAGCAATCGCCCGGGCTACGCCTTGAGCCAGCGCCCGGACGACGCGCCGCGGGTCCCGGACCGGAGCTACTACGACGTCCTCGAGCAGTACACGAAGTACATCTCCCGCTACGACGGGCTCGACAACCGCTTCTTCCTCGCCGCCACCTGGGAGTCGTGGGCCTTCCGGCAGCGGCGCATCGCCGCCACCGCGGAGTTCCTCGCCATGCCGGCCGGGGAAGTGGAGGCGAACCTCGCCCGGGAACGGGCGGAGGCGATCGAGTTCGTCGACGTCTTCGTGGGGCTCTACACCGCCGAGTCGCGGTGGAACGACCTCTCCTCGCCGGACACGATCTGGCGGATCGAGCTGGAGGCGCCGGACGGCGGGGTGGTGCTGCCGGCGCGGGTGGAGCGGATCCAGCGGCCCAACGCCAACGTCCGCGCGCTCTATGGCTACCTGACGCCGTTCTGGACCGCGTACCGGGTGCGCTTCCCCGCCCACGACGCGGAGGGGCGCCGGGTGGTGCGGGAGGGCGGGACGCTGCGCATGCGGCTCACCTCGGCGGTGGGGGCCGCCACGCCCACCTGGGAAGTGACCGCGGCCGATCTCCCGTAGCGCCGGAAGCGCGGGGCGGGCGCGCGCCATCGGCCGGCCGGCGGATGGACGGCGGCCCGGCGAAGCGGAGATGCGCGCGTGCCGTCCGCGACCCGGGCGCCATCGGTTCGCAGGCGGATTGTCCGCAGCACGCCGCCCTGTGCCGCGGCGAAAAACCGGCTAGACTGCGGCGACTTGTTCGCCCGAGACGCCATCCTGACCCGCATCGAGGCCTTCCTCGGCATCAAACCCGCCGAGGCCCGCCGCACCGCGCTCGCCAGCCTGTTCCACCTGGCGTTCGTGGCGGCGGTGGTGATCGTGAAGAGCGCGTCCAACGCGCTGGTGGTGGCGCGCTTCCAGGCGGACGTCCTGCCGCCGCTCTACATCGCCACCGCCCTCGCCACCGGCGCCGCCGCGGCGGCGGTGGCCTTCTTCGAGCGCGGTCGGCCGCGGCGCCTGCCGCGGCAGGGGCTGATCCTCACCACCCTGCTCCTCGCCGGGCTGGCGGTGGCGAGCGCCCTGCACCTGCCCGCCTCGGTGATCGCCCTCTACCTCTTCGGCGAGACCTTCGCGACGCTCCTCTCCATCCGCTTCTGGGGCGCAGCGTCGGAGCTCTTCGACGCCCGGGCGAGCAAGCGGGTCTTCGGCGTCCTCGGCGCCGCGGGGATGGCCGGCTCGATCGTGGCGGGCCTCGCCGCGCAGCTCCTCGGCACGGTGGTGGGCGCGGTGGGGCTCCTGCCGATGGCGATCGGCCTCCTTCTCCTTTGCGCCGCCATCGCGGTGGCGCTCCGCCGGGCGGACGGCGACGCCCAGCAGCCGGCGCAGCACCGCCCCGAGGCGGCGATCCGCGCCGAGGCGCGCCGCTACCTGGCCAGCGATCCCTACCCGCGGATGCTCGGGGCGCTGATCATCCTCCTCGCCGCCCTCACCGCGCTCGCCGACTACGTCTTCCGCGTCCGCGCCGGCGCCGAGCTGGACGAGGCGCACCTCGCCTCGCTCTTCGGCTCGGTCAACCTGTGGATGGGCGTGGCGGCGGTGCTCTTCCAGCTCGGCCTCGCCGGAAGGATCCTTGAGCGATTCGGCATCTTCCGCTACCTGCTGCTGACCCCCGCCGCCAGCGCCGCCGCGGCGGTCGCCTGCCTCTTCGTGCCGGGGATCGCCCCCGCCTTCGTCCTGCGCCTGGTGGAGTCGAGCGGTAGCCTCTCGCTCAACCCCGCCGCCTTCCAGCTCCTGTACGGCCCGGTGCCCGATGCGATCCGGCCGCGGATCCGCGCGGCGATCGACGGCGTCACCAAGAAGGTCGGCTTCGCCGCAGGTGGCGCGATCCTCATGCTGCTGGGCAGCCGTGCCAGCATGGAGGCGCTGGTCGGCACGCTGGTGGCGGTGGTGGCGCTGATCGGCGTGGTCCTCCTCCGGAGCAGGAAGCTCTACGTGGCCGCGATCGAGAAGCGGCTCTCCCGCTCCTCGGGCAGGCGCCCGGAGGATCTGCGCAGCGCCGAGGCGCGTCTGATGCTCATCCGCTCGCTCCGCCACAGGGAGACGGTGCGGGTGCTCACCGCGGTGGCGATCCTCGAGGAGGATCCCCGCTTCGATCCGGTGCCCCACCTGCAGGGGCTCCTGGCCCACGGCCACCCGCGCGTCCGCCTCGCGGCGATCCGCCTCGCCTCGGGCCGCCGCGTGACCCACGCTGCGCCGCACCTCGAGCGGCTCGCCCTGGAGGACGCCGACCCGACGGTGCGGGAGAACGCGGTGCTCGCCCTGGCGAAGCTCGCCCCGCAGCGGGCCGCGGCGGTCCTCCTGCCGCTCCTCGACGATCCCGATCCGGCGCGGGCGGCCGCCGCCACCGCGGCGCTCCTCCCCCTGGAGCGGAAGGCGGCAAAGGCCCTCGAGGCCCGCCTCGCCCGCAGCGCGGACGCGCCCGAGGCGGAGCGGCTCCAGACCGCGCGCCTCCTCGGCCTGCTCGGCCCCTCCCCCTGGTCGAAGCACCTCCTCGCCTTCCTGCACGACGAGAGCGCCGCGGTGCGGGCAGCCGCGTGCGAGGCGGCGGGCGCCACCCGCGAGCCCTCGCTGGTCCCCGCGCTCCTCGAGCTGCTGGGCGATCGGGCGGTGCGCGCCTCCGCCCGCCGCGGGCTCGCCGCCTACGGCGACGCGGTGGTGCCGAGCCTCGCCACGCTCCTCGACGACAGGAGCCGGCCGCTGGCGCTGCGCCTCGAGGTGCCGCGCGTCCTGCGCTCCATCGGCACCGATGCCGCCGCCCGCGCGCTCCTCTTCTCCAACATCCAGGAGCACGCCTACCTGCGCTACCGGATCGCGGTGAACCTCTCCCGCCTCCACGAGGAGAACCCGCACGTGCGGGTGGACGTGCAGCGCGCCCGCGAGGCGACCATCCGCCGCCTCGACACCTACCGCTACTACCTGCCGCTCTACCGCGACCTGGAGGCGGGGCTGCCGCCGGGCGCTCCGCTGGTGCAGGCGGTGGGCGACAGGCTCCAGCAGAACCTCGAGGTGATCTTCCGGCTGCTGCAGCTCATCCACCCGAGCTCGGCGATCGTCCCCGCCTGGCGTCGCTTCGCCGCGGGCGACGCGCGGGAGCGCGCCTACGCGGTGGAGCTGCTCGATCACCTCCTCGACGACGACCTGAAGGAGCGGGTGCTGCCGCTGCTGGAGCGCTGGCACCGGCTGCCGGAGGCGTGGGGCGGGGTGCCCGGCGTGGCGGCGCGGGCGCCCGCGCGGGTGCTGGAGGTGGCGGTCGATCAGGACGAGGGGCTTCGGGCGCTGGCGCTCTACACCGCGGTGCGCACCTGGCCGGAGAATCCGCCGCTGCCCCCCGGGGCGAAGGAGAACGAGATGGACGCCAGGGAGATCGAGCGGGTCTTCGCCCTCGAGGGCGTGGAGATCTTCAGCGGCTGCAGCGTCGACGACATGATCGCGCTGGCGGCGATCGCCAGGGAGCGCGAGTACCGGGAAGGCGACGTGATCTTCGCGGAGGGCGCCGCGGGCGATGCGCTCTTCGTGGTGCTGGAGGGCGGGGTGCGCTTCGACAAGGCGGGGCGCGAGGTGCTCCGCATCGGCGCCGGCCAGTCCTTCGGCGAGTCGAGCCTCCTCGACGGCGCTCCGCGCCCGGTGACCGCGGTGGCGCTGGACCACGAGGTGCGGGTGCTGGCGATCGACAGGCAGGATTTCCTCGAGCTGGTCTCCGACCGGCCGGAGCTGCTGCGCGGCATCTTCTCCGCGGTGAGCCACCACCTGCGCGCGCTCCTCGACAACGCGGTGCGGGGCGCCGACGCCGCAGGGGACGCGGGGGAGCGCAAGGCGGGATGAGGCGCCGGGGAGCGGCGATCGCCGCAGGCGGAGCGGAGGCGACGTCGTCTTGCGCCCGTCCGCTGCCCGGTCCCACGTGGGTCCGGCGGGCGGCGGTGCTCCTCCTCCTCGCCGGCTGCGCGACCCCGTCCACGCCCGCCCCCGCGCCGCCCACCGCCGCGGCGGCAGCGCCCGCGATCGACCCCCGCTGCGGCATGGATCTGCGCCGGCTGTTCGCCGACGAGCTCGCCCTGCGCCCCGACGCAGCGCCGCAGGATCTCTACCTCCTGGTGCGGGAGGCGGTGCTCGGTCCCCAGCCGCCGCCGGACGAGGCGGAGGTGGCCCGCCTCCTCGCCTCGCTGCAGCCCGCCGCCAACGAGCCCATCATCGAGGATCTCGACGAGGTGCAGGGGACGGTGCGCCTCCACCTGCGCAAGTGGCTCTTCATCGGCGGCAACGCGGCGGAGCTGCACGAAGTGCTGGCGGGCGCCATCGGTCACCTGCCCGATGGACGGCGGCTCGAAGCCTGCCTGGAGGCGGCGCCCGCGGCGCTGGAGGCGCTGGGGGGCGACGCCGAGGGCCTCGCCGCCTACCTGGAGGCGAAGCGCGAAGAAGCTTGGCCTGCGGTGGAACATAGTGAAAAATATAAAAAGACCTACCAGCCGGCGTACCGGGTGGTCTTCCGGCGGCACCTGCCGCCCTGGGTGACCGCGCCGCCGCCGACCACGGGGTGAAGATGTCCTGCAGCACCAGCGCCCTGCCGTGGCCCGCCGCGGTGGGCGCCCGAACGCGCCTCGCCGCGCTCCTCTTCGCCCTCCTGCTCGGCGCCGGCTGCGCCACCGCGCGCCAGGAGACGGTACGCGACGAGCGCACCAGGACGGCGCCCGCGTGGCAGGAGGGGCTGGCGTCGTACTACCACGACAGCCTCCACGGAAGGCGCACCGCCAGCGGCCAGCCCTACGACAGGAACGCCGCCACCTGCGCCCACCGCACCCACCGCTTCGGCACGGTGCTGCGGGTGGAGTCGGTGGAGACCGGCAAGGTGGTCCAGTGCAGGGTCAACGACCGCGGCCCCTTCGTGAAGGGGCGGATCGTCGATCTCTCCCGCAAGCTCGCCGCGGACCTCGGGTTGCTCGAGCGGGGCGTCGCCCGGGTGCGGGTCGCGCCGGTGGAGTAGGGCGCTCCGCCGCGCCTCACCCCGCCCGCGAGATCACCGTGTCCCGCAGCCAGCGGGCGTCGTCGCGCTCCGGGTAGTCGAGGATGTAGTGGAGGCCGCGGCTCTCCTTCCGCTCCATCGCGCAGCGCACGATCATGTGGGCCACGTCGGCGATGTTGCGCACCTCGATGAAGTCGGTGGTGAGCTTGTACTGCCAGTAGTACTGGCGGATCTCCTCCCGGAAGAGATCGAGCCGCGCGCGCGCCCGCTGCAGCCGCTTCTCGGTCCGGACGATCCCTACGTAGTTCCACATCAGGCGGCGGATCTCGTCCCAGTTCTGGGTGACCACCACCGCCTCGTCGGGCTCCACCGCCGAGCCCTCGTTCCAGTCGTCCACCTGCGGCGGCGGCCTGGCCTCCCGGGCCAGCTCCGCGGCGGTCGCCGCCGCGCGGGCGCCGAAGACCAGCGCCTCGAGGAGCGAGTTGGAGGCGAGGCGGTTGGCGCCGTGCAGCCCGGTGCAGGCCACCTCGCCGATGGCGAGGAGGTTGGGCAGCGAGGTGCGCGCGTCGAGGTCGGTGAGCACGCCGCCGCACTGGTAGTGGGCGGCGGGCACCACGGGGATCGGCTGCTCCGCCATGTCCACGCCGAACGCCTTGCAGGTGGCGAAGATGTTGGGGAAGCGCTCGACGAGGAAGGCGCGGGGCAGGTGGGTCATGTCGAGGAAGACCGACTCGTCGCCGGTGCGCTTCATCTCCGCGTCGATGGCGCGGCTCACCACGTCGCGCGGGGCGAGGGAGCCCATGGGGTGGTAGGCCTCCATGAAGCTCTCGCCGTCCTTCCTGCGCAGGACGCCGCCCTCGCCGCGGAGCGCCTCGCTGATGAGGAAGCTCTTCGCCTGGGGGTGGTACAGGCAGGTGGGGTGGAACTGGTAGAACTCCATGTTGGCGATGGCGGCGCCCGCCCGCCACGCCATCGCCAGGCCGTCGCCGGTCGCGACGTCGGGGTTGGAGGTGTAGAGGTAGACCTTCCCCGCGCCGCCGGTGGCGAGGATCGTCACCTTCGCCAGGAAGGTGATCACGCGGCCGGTCTCGTTGTCGAGGACCCAGGCGCCGAGCACGCGGTTGGGGCCCCGCTCGCCTGCGCGCGCCGAGAGGATCAGGTCGATCGAGGTGTGGTGATCGAAGAAGCGGATGTTCGGCTCCGCCTCCGCCGCGGCGACCAGCGTCCGCTCCACCTCGAGGCCGGTGATGTCCTGGGCGTGGACCACCCGGCGGGCGGAATGGCCGCCCTCGCGGGTGAGATCGAGCTCGCCCTCTCCCCTGGTGGAGAAGCGAGCGCCCAGCTCCACCAGCTCGCGGATCCGCTGGGGGGCCTCCCGGACGCAGAGCTCCACCGCGTCGCGCCGGTTGAGGTGGACCCCCGCCTCGAGGGTGTCCTCCACGTGGGCGTCGAAGGAGTCGGACGGGTCGAGGACCGCCGCGATGCCGCCCTGGGCGCGCTTGGTGTTGCTCTCGTCGCGGGCGGCCTTGGTGAGCACCGCCACGGTGCCGGTGCGGGCGGCGCGCAGGGCGAAGGAGAGGCCCGCCGCGCCCGCCCCGATCACCAGGTAATCGAAATGCTCAGCCATCCCAACGCCTCCCGCGCGCCTTCCCGGCGCCCTGCCAGGCGGGGCGACCGTAAACGGGGCGGGGGGCCGTCGCAAGGGCCGAGCGAGGGGGGAATTCTTGGGGAGGGAAATCGCTTCGTGGTAGCCTGAATGACCCGTATGCTCCGGAAAGCCGCCCCGCTCCTCGCCGCGTTCTCCCTCGCCGCTGCAGCCGCGCCTGCGGGCGCCGACGAGATCCGGTCCTGGACCGACGAGAACGGCGTGGTGCACTTCACCAACGTGCCCGCCGGCGCCCGCAAGAAGGGCAAGCGGGGCGCCGCCCGGTTCGAGAAGCTGAAGGGCGGTGGAACGCGGGTGGTGATCGAGGGGAAGGAGACCCCGGCCGCCTCCGCGAAGAAGGCGGGCGCCGACACCTGGCAGCCGCGCCACAGCGACGCGTACGACGAGCATCTGCGCGAGGCGTGCGAGCGCTACCGCATCCCCTACGCGCTGGCCAAGGCGGTGATGGCCTCGGAGTCGAACTACGACCCCAACGCCATCTCCCGCGCAGGCGCGATGGGGCTGATGCAGCTGATGCCCGAGACCGCGGTGACGATGTACGTGGACGACATCCTCGATCCGCGGGAGAACATCCACGGGGGCGTCCGCTACCTGCGCGTGCTCACCAACGAATTCGAGGGCGATCTCGTCAAGGTGATCGCCGCCTACAACGCGGGCCCCGGCGCGGTGAAGCGCGCAGGCGGGGTGCCGAACATCGCCGAGACGCAGGAATACGTGAAGCGGGTGCTTCGCCTGTACAACGAGTACAAGGCCCGCTTCTCCGATCGGAGCTGAACCAGATGCCCACCACGCCGCTCCGCTCGCACGAGACGGAGGATGTGCGGCCCGAACGCCGCGCCGCCGAAACGCTGCTGGAGCAGGGGGACCTCGAGGGCGCGCGCCAGCGCCTCGAGGCCTATCTCGCCAACGAGCCCGACGACGCCCGCGCCCGGGGTCTGCTGGGCCTCTGCTGCTTCCGCCTCGGCAGGCTGGACGAGGCGGCCCGGCTCTACGCCGCGCTGGTGGAGCGCAACCCGGGCGACGCCACCCTGCGGGTCAACCTGGGGCTGGTGGCGCTCAAGCGTGGCGACGCAGCGGAGGCAGCCGCCCAGTTCGAGGTGGCGGTGTCGCTGGCGCCGACCCACCGCAAGGCGCTCAACTACCTGGGGCTCGCGCTCGCCCAGCGCGGGGAGCTGGCGCTGGCCCGCGACGCCTTCGAGCGGGCGGGGGCGACGGCGATGGCCGAGCGGATGGCGGCGCAGCTCGCCGCCCAGCAGGCGGCGGCCCAGCAGGCGGCGCAGGCCGAGCAGCCGGCTGCGGCTCCGGCGGCAGAGCCCGCCGCGCCGGTGCTCCGGCACCTGCAGGGCGGCGAGGCGCAGCCGCCCGCGGAGGCGCCCGCCGACGCGGACGGGACCGAGGAGACCTCCTTCGCCGACATCGCCCCCGCGGACGAAACGAACACGCCCGCCGCCGCGCCCGCTCCGGTCCAGGAGCCGCCCGTGGCGCACCTGCCCGTGGCGCGGCTGGAGGAGGAGCTTCCCGCCCGCCCCGCGGCGGAGCCGAGCGCGCCGCGCATCGCCACCTTCGCCGCGGAGCGCGCCCTGCGCTGGCCGGAGGGCCGCCCCTTCGCCGTGGCCGACGACGCGGCGGCGATCACCTTCGCCACCGAGGTCCGCACCCGCCTCGACGGCCTGGTGGCCGCCCACGGCGTGGCCGCATGGACCCCGGTGCAGAAGCGCTTCCGCGGGGAGGAGATCGATCGCCTCTTCGGCACCGGCGCCCAGCAGATGTGGCGCGCCACGGGCGGCGGCAGGCTCCTCTTCCACACCCGCGGCCGCTGCTTCACCGCCCTCTATCTCGACGCGGAGAGCTACCTGGTCGAGGAGCGGGTCTTCGCCTTCGACGAATCGATCCGCTGGGAGAACGGCAGGCTCCCCGGCCAGGCGACCGACCTCCACCTCGTCCGCTTCACCGGCGCGGGCCACGTGCTGCTGACCAGCGAGCGCCCGGTGCGGGTGGAGCGGGTGGAGGGCGACACGCTCTCCCTGCCGATCACCGGCCTCGTCGGCTGGACCGGCCCGCTGGCGCCCCGGCTCGTGGGCGCGGAGGAGGGGCCCGCCGTGCCGTGGATCGAGCTCTCCGGCTCGGGGACCGTGCTGCTGCTCGGGTGAGGCGCGGCTCGCGCCTGCGCGGGCGCCAACGCCGCAGGGCCCGCCCGGCGCCCGCGGGCGAAGCCGCGCGTGCGTCGCGGGCGATGGGGTGCTACGGTCCGCGCCGATGGCACCGCGCAAGTCGCTCAAGGACGAGCTCGTCAACCTCCCCAACCTGATCACCTATGTCCGCATCCTCGTGATCCCGGTCTTCCTGTGGTTCACGTGGCGGGGTGATCCCTTCTCCTCCTTCGTCGCCGCCGCGCTCTTCACCTTCGCCGCGGTGAGCGACATCGTCGACGGCTGGCTCGCCCGGCGCATGAACCTGGTCAGCATCATCGGCAAGTTCATGGACCCGCTGGCGGACAAGCTGATCGTCACCGCCGCGCTGGTGATGCTGGCGCAGATGGGCCGCATCGAGGCCTGGCTGGTGATCCTCCTCCTCTCGCGGGAGCTGATCGTCAACGGCCTGCGGCAGATCGCCGTGGGCGAGGGGCTGGTGATCGCCGCGGGGCAGGGCGGCAAGTGGAAGACCGCGCTGCAGCTCAGCGGGATCATCGGCGTGCTCGTCCACTTCACCTATCCCGTCGATCTGCTGGTGGTGCGGGACTACCCGTTCAACTTCCAGCTCGTGGGCGAGTGGCTGCTGCTCCTCTCGCTGGCGCCCTCGGTCATCTCCCTCTTCCAGTACTTCGGCGCCTTCCTCGACGCAGTGGCGGCGCGGGAGCAGGCGGCCGCGCAGGGCCGCGGCGACGCCGCCTGAAAGTGAGGGGAGCACGCGCTTTTTTCTTGCCCGCCCGGCGGGGCCTCGCCTATAAGACGCCTCGCTTCGACGGCGCCACGCGGCGCGGCGGGGCGGCAGAAGGAGAGCTTCTGCGGGTGTAACTCAGTGGTAGAGTACGACCTTGCCAAGGTCGGAGTCGTGGGTTCAAATCCCATCACCCGCTCCAGATTCGAAGGCCCGGAGGATCCCCTCCGGGCCTTCCTGCTTTCCGCGCCCGGCCCGCAGAAATCGGCAGATTTCCGGCGATTTTGTTGTTGATCGAGCACAAGGCCTGCTCTATAAGAGCCTCACTTCGCCACGGCGGAGGACGCAGTTTGCGGGTGTAACTCAGTGGTAGAGTACGACCTTGCCAAGGTCGGAGTCGTGGGTTCAAATCCCATCACCCGCTCCAGAGAAAAGGGCCCGGAGGCAGACCCTCCGGGCCCTTCGTCTTTGTGTGCCCGGCATGGGCCTTGGCTAGGAGGTGCAAGTCCTCTGGGAAGCTGGTCGCAGCGACCCACACGAACCGCAAGGCGCCTGATCGCGAGGTCAGCGCTGAAAGAAGCGGGTA
>Ga0182742_1000371_pt1 | contig 75257 bp, 70 predicted proteins | sample eDN5th37CBELigMG_FD_128880 | JGI IMG/M metagenome (GOLD analysis project Ga0182742, IMG submission 128880) | Enriched Miracle-Growth compost microbial communities from Emeryville, California, USA - eDNA 5th pass 37_C BE-Lig MG (version 2)... ...
TATTCGAAGAGTTTGATCCATTTACTGGAGAAAAAACAAGAAAAAAATAAGAGATTCTTTAGAATCAGCGAGTAGATGTGGTGCATAAGGGGAAACCATTCAGTGGGCCTTTTAGGCCGAGGCTGGTAAAAGAGGCCTCCAGCCGCAGAACAAACCACCAGTTCACACTGGTGGTTTTGATTGTTTTTATCTAAGATTACCTTCTTTTCCTACCTAGCCCCATTGCATTTTCCATCTTTTTAAGTGTTTTAAAGGCAACTTTATTTGCCTTTTCAGCTCCAGCATCTAAAATTGCATCCAATTCCTCGGAGTCAATATAGTAATTGTATTTCTCATGAATTGGAGCAAGTGCTTCAATAACTACGTTTGCAACATCAGATTTAAATTCTCCATACCCTTTTTCAGCATATTTTTCTTCAATCGTTTGAATAGTTTCTCCTGTTAATGAAGAATATATTGTCAACAAATTAGAGATGCCCGGTTTCTGTTCTTTGTCATATTTTACAATACCCTCTGAATCTGTTACAGCTGCTTTTATTTTCTTTTCAATTTGTTTTGGCGAATCAAGTAATGTTATAAATGATTTAGCATTTGGATCAGACTTACTCATCTTCTTTGTTGGCTCAGTAAGTGACATAATTCTTGCGCCTTCCTTTGGGATACGGGCATCTGGAACTGTTAAAATATCATTGTATTTTTTATTAAAGCGCTCTGCTAAATCACGTGTTAGTTCAATATGTTGTTTTTGATCTTCTCCTACAGGCACAATGTCAGTATTGTAAAGAAGGATATCAGCTGCCATTAGTGGTGGATATGTTAATAATCCCGCAACAACTGCTTCTTTTCCTTGTGACTTATCTTTAAATTGGGTCATTCTTTCAAGCTCTCCGATATAAGCAACACATTGTAGCATCCAGCCTGCTTGAGCGTGTGCCGGAACTTCTGATTGAATAAATAATGTAGCCTTCGTTGGGTCCAAGCCAATCGCAAGATAGAGAGCAGCTAGACTTTTAATATTCTTGCGAAGTTCTATTCTATCTTGAGGAACTGTAATGGAATGTTGATCCACAATACAGAAATAACAATTATGTTCTTCTTGTAATTCTACAAACTGCTTCATGGCTCCGATATAGTTACCTAAAGTAACTGAACCACTTGGTTGAATTCCTGAAAAAATTGTCTTCATTATACTTCACTCCACTTTCTTTTCTTTTAGAAACATAAAAAACCATCCATCCCAAACATTGAATGTTAGGGACGAATGGTTTACCGCGTTGCCACCCTAGTTAATTTGTCAAAGCAAATTCACTTAGTTCTCATCTTTTCTATATCGATGAGACCCTTTATAACGTAAGGGTAACGTCCATACTTACTATCATTTCTGCATGGCTGCTAAAAAGTCCATTCCACAATGTCCAGTACCTATTTGCACCGACCATAGGCTCTCTAAAAAAGGATTCAATGTGTACTATTCTTTGTCACTGCATATATCTTCTATTTGTTTTTATTAGTATATAAAAAAACCGAATGAAATGCAATGTTGTTTAATAAGAAGTATATAAATAGTTCTTTTTCTTTAATGGATTATTTTTGGTGGATTTCCTTCTTTTGGCAACGATTACAACATGTGTTATGTGAGTTATGTCATTTATGTAGAAGGGAAGGAAAAAGATAATAGTAACTAATGATAAAGCAGGTTTGTACTAAAGGAAAGGGGAGATTAGAGAATGCTTTCAAAGCTTGGGCAAATCCTTGTAATATTATTAAGTATTACAGTTTTAACTACAAAATCCTATGCGGCGGATGAGGATTTGAAAGCAAACTTACATCCGATGAAACAAAGTGACATTCAAAAAAGGGAGTTACCTGAAAAAATAGTAAGGTTTGTCTATGATTCAGGTATTAATGTGGATTACCCAGATGCAGTTAGAGGTCTGTATGTTACTGGACATTCTGCCGGTGGGAGTAGATTTAATCAGTTAGTTGAATTAATTAAAAAAACTGATTTGAATGCTATGGTCATCGATATAAAAGATGATCATGGAAATCTCACGTATATTCCTACTGAGGATTCTCCATATATCGAAATTGGTATGAATTATATTAAGAATCCAAGAGAGTTGTTAGAAACATTAGCCCATAAGCAGATATACCCGATTGCTAGGATTGTTGTGTTTAAAGATTCAGTTCTAGCAAAGAACAAACCAGAATTATCATTTAAAGAAGGAAATTCCGTATGGGCAAACTCAAGAGGAGAAGCGTTTGTAAACCCCTTTCTAAAAGAGGTTTGGGACTATAATGTTGATATTGCAATTGAAGCAGCTAAGTTAGGATTTCAGGAAATCCAATTTGATTATGTTAGGTTTCCTGAAGGCTTTGAAAGAAGAGATAGGGATTTATTATATAGTATGGGAGAATATGAAAAGCTTGAAGGTGACAACATTAATAAACGGGTAACGGCAGTAACGGACTTTGTTGCATACGCAAGAGAAAAGCTTGAGCCTTTTAATGTAAAAATTTCGGTTGATATCTTTGGATATACAGCGACGCTTCCCGAAGCACCAGGAATAGGTCAAAACTTTATGGAAATCTCGAAACATGTTGATGTCATTTCTTCTATGATTTATCCTAGTCATTGGACATCTTACTTTGGGATTACACGTCCCGATTTAGAACCCTATAAGCTAGTAACAGAATACGCTAAAGTAGAAAGTGAAAAATTATCGAAGTTAGAGAACCCTCCTATATCACGACCTTGGATACAAGACTTCACAGCTTCATGGCTAGGAAGCGGTAATTATAAGGCATATGGAAAAGCGGAAGTGGAGGCACAAATTAAGGCCTTAAATGAACAAGGAATCAATGAGTTTTTACTTTGGAATGCTGGTAATACTTATACAAAGGGCGTTGATTACACACCATGAAAGATGCAAAAATAAAGGCTAACCAAATAGGTTAGCCTTACCTAATTAGTAAAAGATCTAAAATGTAAGAAAGAACTCTTCAGGATCTTATTTCTTTTTTCCGCCAACACTTTTCCAGCCAACTTGAACATTTGCATGTTGATTAAAATGAACGTCCTTTGTTTTTCCACCAAAGAATTTCTCACCAATTCCATTTGAAATAACTCCAATTGTTGCAGTAAGACCGATAACAAGGATTGCTACAAGTATAACATCTATTATGTATTCAATAACCATATCTAATCCCCCTTAAAACCATCTTTACTTCTATTCTATTCCAAGTTTACTTGTAATAAAAGAGGAAATTATCTCGTTAATTACATATGCTATAAAAAGGTGACTATGACTAATAAAAAAATAGTGTTATTACCTACTCATGGAGCAACTATTAAACAAAAAATAACATCACAAGATAAGTGGAGGAGTAGCACAATGAACTGGTATGAAAAGCTAAGTCAGTATTTCCCAGTAGAAGAAATGAAATCAAAAGAACATATGGAAATATTACTTGAGGAAAAAGGAGATATTTATCATAAAGATGAAGGCCCAAATCATGTATTGATGTATGTAGAATTAGAAGATTTTATTTTTATCGACTATCTATTCGTATCGAAAGACGCCAGAGGACAGGGGCTAGGTCATAAGCTCCTGGAAAAATTAAAGCAAAAAGGAAAAGCGATCATTTTAGAAGTAGAACCTATAAATTATAAGGATTCTGATTCAGAAAAACGCCTGAGGTTTTATAAGCGAGAAGATTTTAAGCATGCTGCTTCAATCGGTTATAATAGGAAGTCGTTAGCAACAAACGAGGCAAATAAGATGGAAATCCTTTATTGGTCGCCAACCAATGATCCAGAAGAAGCCATATACGATGCGATGAAGAAAACGTATAAAATGATTCATACGTATAGGGATGAGGAAATATACGGTAAAGCGTATCAAACAGTGGATGAAGTCCTTACCTATAATAAGGATTTTGTTAATGAGGATATTCTTACGGACTTATAGAAAGTCCGTATTTTTTTGTATATTACTTTAATGTTTTATTGAAATTCTTATTGAAAATCTATATCATTTTGACCAATATTGATGTATAATAATCTATAGAAATTACTTATTTAAAGTTATTTTAATTTAATAAATTAATACATTTTTTTTATTAGAGATAACATAAATTCTTGGATTAATTTATCAACCAAATAAATGAACAAGTTAACCTCGAACTATATTTACATTAGAAGGAGTGATAGGTTTAATGGTTACTCTTTATACGTCGCCTAGTTGTACATCTTGTAGAAAAGCGAAATCGTGGCTAGAAGAGCATAGCATTGAATATGTTGAAAGAAATATCTTTTCTGAAAACTTATCAATTAATGAAATTAAAGCAATCTTGAGAATGACAGAGGATGGGACTGATGAAATTATTTCGACAAGGTCTAAAACATTCCAAGAATTAAATATAAATCTTGAAACAATGCCATTACAAGATTTATATGAGCTTATTCAGAAAAACCCTGGTCTATTAAGACGTCCTATCATCATTGATGAAAAGCGACTACAAGTAGGATACAATGAAGATGAGATACGACGATTTCTACCAAGGAAAGTCCGTACATTCCAGCTACGTGAGGCACAACGATTAGTTAATTAAAATATGCAGGCTACCATTTGAGTTTGCTCACTCTGGTAGCCTTCCTTGTGGTTTAGATAACTATAGAAATTACTGTCTGTAGATATCTTGTACTAGTTAATCATGTCCAACTCCTAGCAAACTTTAGATCATTTCCCTACGGTCAAGCATCATCTGTTTACTAACGTTCACCGTGTTTCCTTTATCTCGGTCGATGTTCCTCCGTTTGTAAGCCTATACCTGCGGCGTTAGCTCTTTTGTTTTATATTCTCCCTTAGGATGCAAAGCCGTTACGTGCGCTTATGCGTCTAGAAATAAATCCTCCAATAACAACTATTAAAACGGTAAGTAATGGAATAAAATCAACAAACTGTTGGTGTCTTTCGTACAAGTAAAGAAGTTTTTCCTCTTGAATAATCATATTGCCCGCAGTAAAAGCAAGTATTCCTGCACCAAGATAGATGAAAATAGGGAATCGTTCCATTAATACTAAAATAAGCTTACTTCCCCAAATAACAATTGGAACAGATACAAGTAATCCAAAAACAACTAAATACATATGCCCATGAGCAGCACCTGCAATCGCAATGACATTATCGAGCCCCATCACAAGATCTGCAAACACAATCGTCTTTATAGCTGAATGCAGGCTCACTCCGCCATTGATTGATGTATCATCACCATCGTTATTTGTTAATAGCTTAAATGCTATTAATATTAAAAAGCATCCTCCTACAAATTGTAAAAATGGAATGCTTAATAAATAAACTGCCAATAGGGTTAGAATAATCCTCAGCACAACTGCAAACATGGTTCCTAAAATGATAGCTTTATTTCTTTGTCGTTCTGGGAGGTTTTTACAAGCAAGTGCAATTACAATTGCATTATCTCCGCCAAGTACAATATCAATCCCAATTATTATAAGGATTGAGCTAATTAATTCTAAATCCAAAGGTGTCCCTCCCTTAATTTGTTTCTTTAAGTATTAGCCTTTGTAGAGGAGAATCCTAAGTGTGCCCCAAAGGCATTTATGCTTGACTTATATATATATATAAGAACGTTTGGACGAGAATATGATAAAAAGGTTGTTTTCTTATATTCTTAACTGTTGATTCATATAGTGGTAAGGTACTGGAAAAAGGTTGGAGTTCCTCCAGAAAAAGTTACCGTACAAGAATCATATCGGTATTCGTTATACTCGCAAAAAGAAAGTCTTTATATTATAATGGTAGAAATCGAAACAATGCCTTGCCATAACTCTTTACTTATATAGGGCAAATGATTGTTTTTATTAAATTAGATTATTTTATTTCCATTCTCAAATCTTTTATCATAAAATAAAAGTACAAGATGGTTGTGTTGTAGATTAACGATCATCTTTTTTGGGAAAGTTGTTAAAAGAGCATCTGCTCGGGGGTAATTGTCCCTTCAAAAATGAGCTCGAAGGGAGAGGTTAATGTGGAAATTGAACGTATCAATGAACATACAGTTAAGTTTTATATCTCATATCTTGATATAGAAGAACGTGGTTTTGATCGTGAGGAGATTTGGTATAACCGTGAGCGAAGTGAAGAATTGTTCTGGGAAATGATGGATGAGGTTCATCAGGAAGAGGAATTTATTGTAGAAGGTCCACTTTGGATACAAGTACAAGCGCTCGAAAAAGGTCTAGAGGTTTTAGTTACAAGAGCTCAAATATCTAAAGAAGGCCACAAATACGAATTACCAGGACATGATGATAAATCACCTGTTGATGAAAAAATTGAATCATTATTAGACCAACAATTTAATATAAATTCCGAAGATGATATAGACTATGAGGATATAATGATAGACACCAACCATATCATCATTATTTTTAAAGATTTTGAAGATGTCATTTCTTTGGCGCATCGTACAACACTAAGTGAATTCACTAACAGCCTATACTCATTTGAAGGACAATATTTCTTATATATTGAATTCGATGAAGAGGAGACTACAGAGGACGAGTTAGAAAATATACTCAGCGTTGTTTTTGAGTACGGTCATGAATCAGGATTCACAATTCATCGTCTTGTTGAGTATGGGAATGAAATAATAAAGGAACATGCTTTAGAAGAGCTTAAAAAGCATTTTTCGCAAAACTAAGTGCCGATTTCAATTGTTTGAAATCGGCTTTTTTACCCTATAAACTATACAGATAATACCAACTATACATAATAATAATGACTCCGTACCTTAAGGCACTTCCTATACTAACGTGCAACAATGAGAGTGATTTAGCATAAGAATTAGATATAATGTTTTGGATTGAACGTTGGACGGTGATATTGTGCGAAAAACACTACAAATAGTAGTATTTTTACTTGTTATTTCTTCCCTTTTATATATTACAAGACAATCTTGGGAAGGTTGGCTTTTAGGTATATTTAGTATCTTCGTTACACTATCTGTTATTTTTATTGGCTTTGTAATATTCTTAGAGAATCGTCGTCCTACACAAACCCTTACCTGGTTAGTTGTATTAGGGAGCTTCCCTTTACTAGGTTTTGTATTTTATGTATTATTCGGACAAAATTTTCGTAAGAAACGTATGTTTCGGGAAAAAGCTTCGCTAGACGAAGCAACATTCCTGCGAATCGAAGGTGACATCGACCATACAGAAGATAAAATTGATCATATGGAAGAGCATCAACAGCTATTATTTCGATTAGCACATAAATTAGCGAAAAGCCCAATTTCATTTGCATCAGAAACGAGAGTTTTAACAAATGGGCAAACGACGTTTTCAACAATGTTTGATGCACTTAGAAAAGCAAATCATCATATACATCTTGAATACTATATCGTAAGGCATGATGAAATTGGTCAAGAGTTAAAAGAAATTTTAATTGACAAAGCTAGAAATGGTGTATATGTTCGATTTTTATATGATGCAGTAGGAAGTTGGAAACTTTCTAAAAAGTACATTAAAGAGTTACATGAAGCAGGTTGTGAAATTGTACCTTTTTCACCTGTGAAGTTACCTTTTTTGAATAATAAAATTAATTTTAGAAATCATAGGAAAATTGTAGTAATTGACGGTTCCATAGGATTTGTCGGCGGTCTAAATATTGGCGACGAATACCTGGGAAAACATGAATACTTCGGATTTTGGAGGGATACTCATTTGTTAATTAGAGGAGAAGCAGTTAGATCTCTTCAATTAATATTCTTACAGGACTGGTATCACATGACTGGAGAAAACTGCTTATCTCAAAGTTATCTATCTCCAAAGCTTGTTGAAGGAAATGATTTTGGTGGGGTACAGCTTATAGCAGGAGGACCAGACCAAGAGTGGGAAGTAATAAAAAATTTATTTTTTTCCATGATTATCTCAGCAAAAGAGTCAATATGGATAACATCGCCTTATTTTATTCCTGATGAAGACATTTTATCAGCCCTAAAAATTGCTGCTTTAAGTGGTATTGATGTTCGCATTTTAGTACCGAAACGACCCGATAAACGCATAGTCTTTTATGCTTCAAGGTCATATTTTCCATTATTACTTGAAGCAGGAGCAAAGATTTATGAATATGAAAAAGGATTTATGCATAGTAAAATTATCATTGTTGATCATCAATTAGCATCTATTGGTACCGCAAATATGGATATGAGAAGCTTTCATTTAAATTTTGAAATCAATGCATTTCTTTACCGTACAAAAAGTACTGAGTCATTAGTCAATGACTTCCTTGATGATATTAAACATTCATCACAAATAGAATTAGAGAAATTTACAAATCGACCATTACGTCAAAAACTAGTAGAATCGACAGCTCGATTATTATCACCCTTATTATAGACAATATTTAATTAAAATTTGCAAAACTCTACGTATTTTGTCTGGGAAGAATGGTTCGGATAAAGCTGTACTCTAACTAGGTTTCCAAGTGCTCTAGCCCCTGTGGTGCTAGAGTATTTTCATGTTCTTCATGAAACCTTTCATGAATTTACATCAGTGATTCTTCTAATGTAGCTTTCCGACGAGCTGAAGTGTCTATTTCGAATTCACTTGTGGAGCAAGAGCATTGCGTCGATGCACTTCCTGTTTTGATATTTTAAATACGGGCTTGCGCATTTGTTCCTAAATATTCTTTTTTATAGAGCAGGAGAGAGGATAGTCATAGCGAAAAGTGTATTTATAAAAAACTTTTTTAGAAGAAAAAAAGGAGATGAGAGTGTGTTAGTGGCTTTGAATTCAAATGGAAACTATGTCTCACTACTTGATGGATGGAACCGAGAAGAGTTAGAGAAACTCAGAAAGAAAGAATCATTTCAATGCCCCGCCTGTAAAGAGAATGTAAGGTTAAAACTAGGATACCAAAAAGCATTCCATTTTGCGCACCAAAGTGGAACAGAATGTTCCAGTAATACTGAGCCTGAAACAAATTTTCATTTAGAAGGAAAAAAACAGTTGTATCAGTGGTTAAGTTTACAATATAAAGATGTCAGGTTAGAGTACTATTTATCAAATATTTCTCAAAGACCAGATGTTTATGTAGAAACAGATAACCAAAAGTTCGCAATCGAATTCCAGTGCTCACAAATAAGTTCTGAGGTGTTTCATAAACGAACAAAAAGGTATTTAGAAGCTAAGATAACTCCTATATGGATTCTTGGGGCAGATTGGATAAAAAATAAATCAGATCACCTGCAAAGTCTTACCTCTTTTGAGTGGCAGTTCGCATCAAACATAGAACTTCATAAGACACCTACTATTCCATATTACAATCCACTTTCTAAAGAATTTATCATTATAACAAACCTTCAGCCCTTTTCATCTAAAACAACGTTTTGTACAAAATATAAATACAAACAAAACCAGCTACCTCTTAAAAAACTTCTAACGATTAATTCCCCACTAAAATCGTATCCAGTCGAATGGAGAAATCAAAAAATACGTTTTAGGCTACAGTTTTCTACCTTTCCTTATCCACAATATAAAAGAATACTTAATGCATTGTACATGAAAAGAATACCCCCATTTATTATACCTGCAGAAGCAGGAATTCCTATTTCCAGTGGATATTGGATTGAAACTCCAATTGTAATCTGGCAATTATGGCTTTTATTAGACAATATCATCTCAATTCAGATTGGAGAGATAATCTCCTTTGATAGTGTATATACCTCTTTATTAAGGCGTATTTCTATGGGGGATATTATCATTCGGAAGTTTCCTCTAATTTTAAAAAATGCTCACTTTTCATTTGTGGTTTTAGAATATCTTACAATTCTGTCTGAGTTAGGTGTATTAAAAAAAATTAACAAAACCAACTTTAAAAAGGTAAGAGATTTATATTGTCCATCCAATGAGGAAGAAATAAATAAGTATGAATCAAACTTAGCAAATTATTTGAAGCGCCGGTGGAGTTAATTTCCTGAATGAAAAAATATGTAGTTCTATATAATATAAAGGATTTTATCGTTTCATCTACCAAGTCGCATGCGCTTTTCTAATAAGTTAGAAAATTACATATAATTTTAGAAAAAAGGAATTCCCTTAGATACTATCGAATAAATTCTATATATCATTTCGCTTTGCGAAAAGAAAACTGTAGGAGGTATATTATGGCTGAACAAACAACTGTTAATAAATTACAAGGCCGCAATGAAGTGCCGGTAGAAGATACATGGAGATTAGAGGATATCTTTGAATCGGATGTATTGTGGGAGAAGGAATTCCAAGAGATTAAAGAGATGATTCCAGGAATCTCTGAATTTCAAGGAAAGTTAGGGGATTCTGCACAAGTCCTTCTAGATGCTCTTACGTATCAGGATAAAGTATTATCGAGATTAGGAAAGCTTTATACATATGCTCATATGAGATATGACCAAGATACAGGTAATTCCTTTTATCAAGGATTAAATGATCGAGCAAAAAACCTTTACACTCAAGTAGGAAGTGCTCTTTCTTTTATCGTACCAGAGTTGTTAGCAGTTGACGAAAGTAAAATTCAATCGTACCTAAAAGAAAATGAAGAGTTAAAGGTGTATGAACATGCACTTGATGAAATTAATAAACAACGTCCACATGTACTTTCTGCGAAGGAAGAAGCATTGCTAGCACAAGCATCTGAGGTAATGTCTTCTCCTAGTACAACATTTGGTATGCTAAACAATGCAGATTTAACATTCCCAACAATAAAGGATGAGAACGGTGAGGAAGTAGAAATTACACATGGACGGTATATTCGCTTTTTGGAAAGTGAGGATCGCAATGTTAGAGAAAATGCATTTAAAGCAGTTTATGAGACCTATGGTAAATACAAAAACACATTCGGTAGTACGTTGAATGGACAAGTAAAAAAAGATAATTTTAACGCACGTATTAGAAATTATAAAACTGCGAGAGAAGCTGCATTAAGTGCTAATAATATTCCTGAAACAGTCTATGACAACCTTGTTAATACAATTAATGAGAACCTTCCATTGTTACATCGCTATGTTTCACTACGGAAAAAGGTCCTTGGTGTTGATGAGTTACACATGTATGATTTATACACACCGCTCGTAAAAGAAGTCAAAATGGAAGTTAAGTATGATGAGGCCAAAGATTACATTCTTAAAGGATTAGCACCGCTAGGAAAAGACTATTTAGGAGTATTAAAAGAAGGGTTTGATAACCGCTGGGTTGATGTACAGGAAAACAAAGGGAAGCGAAGTGGAGCATATTCGTCTGGTGCATATGGAACAAATCCGTACATTCTTATGAACTGGCAGGATAATGTGAATAATTTATTTACATTAGCACATGAATTTGGTCACTCAGTTCACAGCTACTATACCCGCAAAAACCAACCATATGCATATGGTGATTACTCAATTTTCGTAGCTGAAGTTGCTTCTACATGTAATGAGGCGCTATTAAATGATTACTTATTAAAAACAATTGATGATGAAAAGAAACAATTATATTTATTAAATCATTTCCTAGAAGGGTTCCGCGGTACTGTCTTCCGTCAAACAATGTTTGCTGAGTTTGAACACTTAATCCACATGAAGGCACAAGAGGGCGAGGCGCTTACTCCAGATCTCTTAACAGAAAGTTATTATAACTTAAATAAGAAGTATTTTGGAGATGATATTGTCATTGATGAAGAAATTGGCTTAGAATGGGCACGTATACCACATTTTTATTACAATTATTATGTTTATCAATATGCTACTGGTTACAGTGCAGCTACCGCGTTAAGCAAACAGATTTTGGAAGAGGGAGAATCAGCAGTAACACGTTATATCAATCACTTCTTGAAAGCAGGAAGTTCTGATTATCCAATTGAGGTATTAAAGCGTGCAGGAGTTGATATGACTTCTTCTGGACCGATTAAAGAAGCATGCAAAGTCTTTGAAGAAAAACTAAATGAAATGGAAAAGTTGTTATCTTAATATAACTTTGAAGGTGAGAGGAGGGAACTCTCACCTTCATTATTATTTATTGATGACGCCGAAAATTCTTAATTCCTTTAAAGCGATTTCGTTCATTAATTAGAAAAATCGTGATGAGAAGCGATAGAAATAATGGAGGTACCGTGATATAAAGTGGAACGAGTCCCATTAAACCTAAAAGATTAAAAAGAAAAGAAAGAGTCGTTAGTAGAGAGCTAATGATAATCCCAATTTTCATGATACGTTCCCCCTAAAAGTGAATACATAAAAATTTCCAAAAGTAATCTTGTTACTACTATATGACCGAGCTATGTATTTATTATATGATTTTGACAATATTGTGAAATAACATACAAACTATTGAAATCAAACGACAAAATCTGATATATTATAAACATGAAGTTAATCACAACAAAACATATACCCCTTTGTTTGACCGTGAAAAATTTCTCCCATCCCCTTTATTGTCAAATATGACAATAGCAAAAAACCTAGTACGGAAATACTAGGTTTTTTGCTATACATTTATTGTTAGTAAGTCCTTTAATATAATAGTAAAACTTGGCATTATCAAATTGCCAAGTTTCATTATTCAATATACCGCCAAAACGATCCGTGTTTAACAGGAAAATGTTCCACTTTTTGTTTGAGCATTAGTTTTTTCATCTCTCGTTCTGCCTCACTAATCGGAATATTATATACAACAGAAACTTCCTTAGAGGCCACAAACTTAAAGTATTGTAAAAACTCTTCAATAGGAGGCGGTGGAGCAGGGTCAGGCTCGCACCCAAGCATATCATGAATAATATGCACATACATATCATAAGGATAATATCCTGTTATCTTAATTCCTTCATCCTCGATGTTTTCGTTAAAGAAAACAAGTGTAGGGATATTATCTACTTCCATTTCCGAAGTGATTTTTAGGTCACATTGAAATGCCTTTGCGGCACCTTCGGAGTGTAAATCCTTAAGGAATTCGTCCATATCCAGTCCAATTCTTTTTGCACATTCTAATAAAACATCTTCATTAGAAATATTTTGTTTCTCCAGAAATAAGACTTCCTGTAATTTTCGTAAATATAACTTACCCAACTTTTTACCTTGGAGCTCGGCAGCTTTTATAGCGATAGAAGCAAGGTATGGAGTCGATACTGGATTCTCTATCCATAGGCTACCATCACACGACATTCCAGACCGAGTAGCTATTCGTTCCCATATTTGTGCTAGGTTCTCAAGCTTTTGTTTTTTACCTAGGTTTAAGCTATTAAGTCTTCCGCTCAAAATATGTCGAATTGTAAAAAATCTACCATATTCAATGAAAAGCTTCTTCAATATTGGCTCTAAGGCCCAGCATTCAGGACAAAGGGGATCGATGAATAAATAAATTTCTAACGGCTTTTTGCCACATTGACCTAACTGAGAAGATAGCCAATTCGGAGTAATATTTGAACTCAATCTAATCTAACACTCCTTCCTCTTTTGGGTCAGGAGTATTAATCATATGTTGTGCAGTTAGTCTTAACCTAGTAAAGAATTCCTCCCGAACTGGGCCTTCAAGTCCGACTTCATCCATTGCTTCTTTCATACATGATAACCAGGCATTTGCTCTAGTTGGCGTAATAGGAAAGGGCAAATGTCTCGCACGTAACATAGGGTGCCCGTGCTCATTGGAATAAAGTGGTGGTCCTCCTAGATATTGAGTCAAGAATTGTTTTTGTTTTCTAGCAGTTTCTGTTAAGTCATTAGGAAAGATTGGCGCTAAATCAGGATGTTGTCCGACTCGATTATAGAATGCACTAACAAGCCTTGAAAGAGTCTCTTCTCCCCCAACTGCTTCATAAGGTGACTCGAAATTTTCGGACATAATAAAAAACTCCCCTTGAATTAATTTTTGATATTAAATATATATAAGATATTCTCTGTCGTTAACTAGCTATATTTTAGCAAGCAAAAACAGATATCTCAAACAATGAGCTCTAATAATGTCTGCTAATAATTGTAAACATTAGTCATTCCCTTTACTTTTATCATAAAAGCGCTGTATTTTGTTTTTTGTTTGTCTAGTCGGTATGTTAAAGGATTCTAAAAGTTCTTTGAAAGCTAGCTCACCTTCTTTTGGATTAGAAACTTCGTATTCAATTTCATAGTCTTGACAATTCAAATATTCACTATGGTCAAAAACTAACACTCCACTTTTATAGGTTGTTTCGGCACGATTGGTACGTAGAGAACCGAAGCATGAAAGTTCTGAACTTGAGATACCCATGCTAGTTATGTGTTCTTTCATTTCTCCAATTATTTGAGTCTTTCCAGAGATTAATTCCTCTGCCAGAACTTTCGATAATTGTTGATGTGTCTCTAGTAACCCATCGCCGTGCGGCTGCTTTAATGTTAATGTATATTTTCCATTCTTATAACGTATTCTTAAAGCGCACCCTAATTCTTTTAGAGAAAAGGTGGGGGTGTCAAAATAATAATTAGTTTGAGAAATAAAAGCCTCGCTTGGAATGTGAAAGCTAGTTGTTACACGCTCAAATTCTTCTCTAGTAACAATGTTTTTATATTCGATCTCAATTTCTTGGTGCAAATTTCTTCTTCCTTTCAATGTAAATACTTTAAGAAGACAATCTCCTTTGTAACATTATCCCCTGTTCTTAATGCTATATCAAATTATATAAATGATTCATGCCCTTTAATACTCGTAAAGTAGTCTTGTATCATGGATATTTAGAATATGGTAAAATAAATTAGAAGCGCATAGCTTGTACAGTTTGAAAGGAGATACACCAGTGACAAACAAAATTGAAGTAACTCATGTTTCCAAACAAGATAATACTTTAAGACTACATACAAACGAATCAACAGATGTTTTGGACGTAAGAGCAAGCGGGAGAATGCTTGTCGATTCTGATTCCTTAGCATTTATTTATATCTTAGAAAATGATAATGAATTTACATATGTAAGCTTACCTACTTCGATATGGCACGATTTGAACAAGGTTATAAAGGAAGGACTTCATACCATTCTATTACTTGGTAACAATGAGCTTGTTCTAGAAGGTATTATTGAGGAGCTAGAGTACTTAATCAGTAATATCGAAGGTAACTCTAATTACGGAGAAGAAATGGTAGAAAAGGTAGAAGACATATTTCTAAAAGCATAGTAATAACTTTTCTAAGTTTTACTAGTTATGAAAATTCGACCTAACTAACGAAGAAATTATTATTTGTATGAGAAAGAAGATTTTAATCAAGATTGTCTAGCTCCAGCGCCCAGACCTTGCGTCATAAGTTATTCTATCAAGAAGGTCAAAAGCGACCTTTCAGTCGTCTCATCATATGCTTAATGAAGCTAGGCAAGGGCCGCGGGGCTTTTCTTAGAGGGTGGTAGAAAAGATGATAAAACATTGGGATCACTTCCTTGCTCCGTATAAGCAAGCCGTAGATGAACTAAAAGTAAAGTTGAAGGGTATGAGAGCCCAATTTGAAATGCAGGGGGTACACTCTCCTATAGAATTTGTTACCGGCAGAGTCAAGCCAATTGCAAGTATTCTTGATAAAGCTATTAAGAAAAATATCCCCCTTGAAAATCTTTCTGAAATGCAAGATATCGCCGGCTTAAGAATGATGTGTCAGTTTGTTGACGATATTAAAGTCGTTGTAGAATTGTTAAGAAATAGAAATGATTTTGAAATTATCGAAGAGCGTGATTACATAACTCATAAGAAGTCTAGTGGATATCGGTCATATCATCTTGTGATTAGTTATCCTGTCCAAACAATAGCTGGGGAAAAGAAAATTCTTGTAGAGATTCAAATCCGAACACTTGCAATGAATTTTTGGGCAACAATCGAGCATTCACTTAACTATAAATATAGCGGGCAGTTTCCAAAAGATATTGAACTCCGTCTTCAACGTGCAGCTGAAGCCGCTTTTCGTCTAGATGAGGAAATGTCACAAATAAAAGTAGAAATTCAAGAAGCACAGGCTGTATTTTCCAGGAAAAAGGAAACACAGGATTCTGATAATATTAATAAAGAATAGGGTGTATGAAATGAGATTTGCTGTTACCTCAAAAGGTGATCCGAAATCTAATACTTTAATGCAAAAGGTTAGAACCTATCTTTTAGACTTTGAATTGACTTATGACGAGGACCAACCTGACATTGTGATTTCAATTGGAGGTGATGGAACGCTTTTATATGCGTTCCATCGATATAAAAGTAGGTTAGCTAAAACGGCCTTTGTGGGAGTTCATACAGGACATCTAGGTTTTTATGCAGATTGGGTTCCTGATGAAATTGAAAAATTAGTAATAGCAATTGCGAAAACTCCATACCAGCTTGTGGAATATCCATTGCTTGAAGTAATAATAAGTTACATTAATGGTGGAAAAGAAGCAAGGTATTTGGCACTTAATGAAAGTACTGTAAAAAGTATTGAAGGATCACTTGTGATGGATTTACAGATAAAGGGTCAACCGTTTGAAACATTTAGAGGTGATGGGTTATGTATCTCAACACCTTCTGGTAGTACAGCCTATAATAAAGCTCTGGGAGGAGCAATCCTACATCCTTCTCTTGAAGCTATTCAAATAGCAGAGATGGCGTCGATTAATAATAGAGTGTTTCGAACGGTAGGGTCTCCACTTATCCTTCCAAATCACCATACATGCACACTAAGACCTGTTAATGATGTTGATTTTCAAATTACAGTGGACCACCTGACACTCCTGCACAAAGATGTAAGATCGATAGAATATAAGGTTGCAAAAGAAAAGATTCGCTTTGCGCGGTTTAGACCTTTTCCTTTCTGGAAAAGGGTACGCGATTCATTTATTTCAGATTAAAGTGAGGAATAGAATGTGACTCCTTTTACTTTACAATGGAAAATTAGACTTGAAGAAGAAAACCAACTTGTACGTGATTTTCTTAAAACACAATCCATATCAAAACGAGCGTTAACCGATATTAAATTTGAAGGTGGAGCCATTCTTGTCAACAATCAACCAATTACAGTTCGATATCTATTAAAGAAGGATGACGTTTTAACGGTTGTTTTTCCAACAGAAAAGACAGATATAAAACCTGAAAAAATCAACATTGATATTGTGTATGAAGACGATTTTTTACTAGTGCTTAATAAAGAACCATTTATGCCGTCTATACCTTCAAGGGAACATCCATCTGGCAGTCTTGCGAATGCCCTTGCTTATTACTATCAAACCATTGGTCTAGAATCGACTGTTCATCTTGTTAATAGACTTGACCGTGATACATCTGGCCTCTTAGCTGTTGCTAAACATCGGTATGTTCATCATCTTCTTGGTCGACAACAATTGGAGAATAAAATTAACCGCAGATATGAGGCAATTGTAGAAGGTGAATTTACCAAAAAAGAGGGTGTTATTAATGCGCCAATTGGAAGGAAAGATACGAGTATTATTGAACGTGAGGTAAGAACAGATGGAAAAAGAGCAGTTACTAATTTTAATGTTATAAATTCATTTTTTGATTTGACCCATCTTTCCCTTCAACTTGAAACAGGGAGGACACATCAGATTCGTGTCCACCTGTCACATATCGGCCATCCTTTGGTTGGCGATGATTTATATGGAGGAAGTAAGCAGTTGATCAACAGACAAGCACTACATTGCTGTGAGTTGACGCTTTGGCATCCTGTTGCTCAACAAAGAATGGTATTCCATTCTGATTTGCCTGATGATATGCAACGTCTTTTACTTTAATTACTTTAATTAATCAAAGGCACGGAATTTTTCCTCAACGAAAGGCATAGAAGAGGCAACGGATTCTGTAGTCATCTCTGGATATCGGAATGCTGTTAAATTCCCACCGAAAACGGCACCAGTATCGATGTTGATTGTGTGATTGATGATTCTTGGACTTCGGACTGGTGTATGTCCATAAACAATCCATGCATTTCCTTTGTATTTCATTGCCCAATCTCTTCGTTCTGGAGTGCCGTCAGGATTAGACTTGCCTGTGATATCACCATATAAAACAAACGTTTTCACTTTTTTATCTTTACGCCCAATATAGTCTTCCCTAATGCCAGCATGGGCAATAATCAATTTACCATTATCTAGTAATTGGTATAGTGGTGAACGGTCATATAAATCAATAAAAGCCTGCCGTATTTTATTCTGATCATTCCCTGATAATGCCTCAAACTCAGCCACTGTCGTTTCAAGTCCGTGAGTAATTTGAACATTACTTCCTTTAAAAAAACGATAAAGCTTATTACAATGATTGCCTGGAACATAGTAGCCTAGATTTTGATTTACAATTTCATAAACAACTTTGATTACCTTAAGTGAATCAGGACCACGATCAGTTAAATCACCTACAAAGGCGAGCTTCCTACCTTCAGGATGGATCGGAACAGAGCGGTTCCAGTTATATCCAAGTTGTTTTGTTAAGGTAACAAACTCCTGGTAACAACCATGGATATCTCCAATTACATCAATTCTCATATCAAAAAACAACCCTTCTAAAAAGATAAAGTCATCTTTCATATTATAAGAAAGATGACTATTTTTTAGCCTTATTTTTGCTTTGACATCCGCATTCTGCTTTTTTAGGGAAGCCAGCCGCCTCTGATCAAGCGCCTTCCGCTTTTATTTTTAAAACATAAATTTCTTTGTTCGTGATCTTACATTAAGGACTATTCCAATTGCCATCATATAGGTAGCAAGCGAGCTTCCACCGTAGCTAATAAATGGAAGAGGGAGTCCAGTGATTGGAAGAATTCCTATTGTCATACCAACGTTTTGGAATACCTGAAAGGTAATCATTCCTATTACTCCTGCACATAGATAACTGCCAAAAGGGTCATGGCTTTCTAGTGCGATATGAATCATTCTGTATATAAGTAGAAAAAATAACGAAATAACTATACTTGCACCAATGAATCCAAATTGTTCAGAAATAACGGCAAAGATAAAGTCTGTATGGCCCTCAGGGATACTTACCTCTGAGACCTGGTATCCTTTTCCATCTAACTGACCAGAACCGATTGCAAGCATTGAACGAATGAGCTGGTATCCTTGTCCACTTTGATGTTCATATGGAGCCAGCCAACCATAAAAGCGGTTTAGCTGATATTCTTCTTGAACAATGTACTCATGAAAAAAGTCAGGAAACGCAAAATAAATATAGACAACAACTGAAATAGCAAAAATAGCAGTGAATAAAAATCCTAAAATAATACGCCATTTTATACCAGCAACAATCAATAACGAAGCGATAATGGCACCAAAAACCATACTCATTCCCATATCCGGTTGCTTATATAATAAGTACAATGGTGGTAGTGCTGTTATAAGTACTTTCCCAATTAATAAGAAATCATCCTTAACTGCATTAATTGGATATTTTTCACGGTGTTCAACAATAATTTTACTTAATACAATAATTAAGAAAATCTTCATTAGCTCTGAAGGTTGAAAGTTACTTCCAATCGGTAATTCATACCAGCTTGTCGCACCTTTAATTGTAACAGTCCCTGGAATTTCAAAATAAAGTCCTAGTAATAAAACCATTCCAAACCCATATAAGTACCAGGAAATCATTTTGAACCGGTCATAATCGATAATCATCATGACAAGGATTGCGATGCCTCCGATGACATACCATTGCAGCTGTTGGGCGACGAAGTTTATGTTTTGTAATTTTTCACCTATGAATGGCTGTGCACTTTTAATAGCAATAGAGCTTGCAATAGCCATTAAGAACAAAATGAAAAGTAACGTGTAATCTAACTTTTGTTGTGGCGAATTTTCTTTCTCCATTTCAAAAAATCCCTTCTGTACTAATCAAAATTTACATTTTTTCTATTTAATTAAGAATATGTTCTAAAGAAGTAGTATGACAAGTAAAGTGGGTGCAGAATATTTACTCACCCTTATTAATATTAGCTTATTTTCCATGCTTTGCAAATCATTAGTAGTAAATATACTTATCCAATTATTGTATTAATAGGCGACAAATTTCATCATTTTTGCTACTATATAAAAGCAGTTACGGAATACCGGAGAGGAGGTTATTGATATGGTTGAAATATACGAAAAAGATAACCAACAATTTGAAGAAGAAAAAATGCTGCAATCACTAGAAAATCAGGATATCGATGTATTACGTGAATATTTACTAGATCTCCATCCTTATGATCAGGCAAAATTCTACGCTAAGCTACCTAAAGATGCTAGAATGCAATTGTATCAATACCTCTCACCTGAAGAAATGGCTTCTATTTTTGAAAATCTTGAAGTAGAAGAAAATGAGTATGAACAATTGCTTGCGGAAATGGATCCGAGCTTTGTAGCAGACATGTTAGCAAAAATGTATGCTGATGACGCAGTTGATGTTTTAAATGAACTTGATAAAGATCAAGTAGCAAGTTATTTAACAATAATGGATGATGAAGCGGCTCGGGAGATAAAAGATCTTCTTCATTATGAAGAGTATACAGCTGGTAGTATTATGACCACCGAGTTTATTGCAATCAAGGAGTATCAGACAGTTAAGTCCGCAATGCAGATTCTAAAAACAGAAGCACCGCGTGCTGAAACTATCTACTACCTTTATGTAATTGATGAGGATAAACGATTAACAGGTGTTTTGTCACTACGTGATTTAATTGTAAATGATGACGATACGTTTGTTTCAGAAGTAATGTATGATCGGGTTGTTTCTGTTTCAGTTGGCGATGACCAAGAGGAAGTTGCGAGAAAAATGAAGGATTATAATTTTCTAGCTCTTCCTGTTGTTGATTTTCAACACCATCTATTAGGAATCATTACAGTGGATGATATTATCGATGTAATGGATGAAGAAGCTTCAGATGATTATTCAAAATTAGCTGGTGTGACAGATATGGATGGAATTGACAAAAGCCCTTTATCCGCAGCTAAGAAAAGACTTCCATGGCTTATTATCTTGTTATTTCTTGGAATGTTAACAGCCAGTTTAATTGGGAGATTTGAAGAGACATTAAACCAAGTAGCGATTCTTGCGGTATTTATTCCATTAATCGCCGGAATGGCTGGAAATACTGGAACGCAAGCATTAGCAGTGGCTGTACGAGGGATTGCAACGGGTGATTTTGAGTCAGAGAGTAAGATGAAGCTGATCTTAAGGGAAGCAGGTACGGGGGTTGTTACAGGTGCAACATGCGGAATACTCGTTACATTGATTGTTTACTTTTGGCAAAATAATTTCTTTTTGGGTCTACTTGTTGGGATTTCGATTTTTATTACTCTCATCGTTGCTACACTTGCAGGAGCGCTTGTTCCCATCTTTATGCATAAGCTTAAAATTGACCCTGCAGTTGCCTCTGGTCCCTTTATTACAACAATTAATGACATTATTAGTATTTTAATTTACTTTGGTCTTGCAACTACCTTTATGCATTATCTCGGTAGGTAGATGTAAAATAGGTAACATATGAATATTTTATTGAGGAGGTAATTTTTTGGAACATGGCGCCTCGGTTGCTTCTCTTGTAATAGTATTAATCGTAGCATTTTTAACTCCATTGCTGTTACATAAGTTCAAGCTCACGGTAATTCCTGTTGTTGTAGCTGAAATTATCATGGGGCTAGTGATAGGAAAAAGTGGATTCGATATCGTTCATCAGGATACATGGTTGGAAACATTGTCAATGCTTGGTTTTATATTTTTAATGTTTTTAAGCGGACTGGAAATAGATTTTTCTGCATTCTCTAATAAAGGAAAGAAAAAGGAAAAATTAGCAAGTGGGAAAGATGCACCGAATACGTTTGTAGTATCGTCTATCATCTTTTCTGGGATATTTGCTGTTTCAGTCCTTCTTTCTTATCTATTAGTTTGGACAGGATTTACCGATAATGTCTTCTTAATGGTCCTAATCATCTCAACTATTTCGTTGGGTGTTGTTGTACCAACATTAAAAGATGCTCAAATCATGAAATCCAATATCGGGCAAATCATTTTGTTAATTGCTGTTATTGCTGACTTAGTAACTATGATTTTACTAGCAGTTTTTGCTTCCTTGTATAGTGAAGCTGGAAGCAATATGTGGCTATTATTAATTTTGTTTGGGGTCGGTGTATTATTATATTTTCTAGGAAAACATTTCAAACAAAAAACATTCCTAGAAGCAATGTCAAAAGGAACGATACAAATCGGAACACGTGCTGTTTTTACATTAATTATCGTTCTTGTAGCTGTCTCTGAGTCAGTTGGTGCAGAGAATATTTTAGGTGCCTTTTTAGCTGGGTGTCTCGTTTCCTTACTAGCTCCAAATTCCGATCTGATTCATAAATTAGATTCATTTGGATATGGTTTCCTCATTCCAATATTTTTTGTGATGGTTGGGGTCGAACTTGACTTATGGCAATTATTTGAGGATCCGAAAATATTACTATTAATCCCATTACTATTTATAGCGTTAGTTATTTCAAAATTTGTTCCAATTGTGTACTTGAAGAAATGGTATGATTGGAAAACGGTCTTAGCGGCAGGTTCACTTCTTACTTCGACTTTGTCACTAGTAATTGCTGCTGCAACTATTGGGGAAAGAATGGGAGTCATTGATGCAAGGATGTCTGGTGCACTGATTTTAGTTGCTGTTATTGCAAGTATTGTAACACCAATCGGATTTAAGAAGTTATTTCCCAAGCAAGAAACGGAGGAGCCGCAAATTAAGGTTGCTTTTATTGGTGCCAATCAAATGACTCTACCCGTTACAAGAGAATTGAATTCTAGCCTATATAAAACAACGTTGTATCATACAACACAAGAAAAACTCGAAAAAGTTTTGGCAAATTCGCTATTTAATATTGTAGAGCTAGAAAATTATTCAATTGATACGCTAAAGCAAATGAACGTCTTCGATGTTGATATTTTAGTTATTACAACGGGTGATGATGGAAGAAATGCGGACATGGCCATTTATGCAAAAGAGATGGGTGTAGAACGTGTAATTGTTAGAATCGAGTCGCCAGAGCTAGCAGAATCGTTAAAAGCTCACAATGTTGAAATCTTTTCAATGCTATTATCAACAAATACATTGTTACGTGCATTAATTGAGGTACCAAGCATTCTTAGTATTTTAACAAATCAAGAAACGTCATTATATCAAGTGAATATGTACAATTATCAATATGATGGTATTATGCTCCGAAACTTTCCATTCACAGGTGATGTTATTTTCGTTCGAATCTTTAGAGGAAAAGACTCCATTGTTCCACACGGTGATACAGAATTAAAGATAGGAGACCGATTAATTATTACTGGCTCTAGAGAGTATGTTGACGAGCTTAAACGAGAAATGGAATTTTCAGGTAGTTGATTACTGAATAAAGCTTAAAGGGGATGACCAAAAATAAGTCATCCTCTTTTTTTAATGCAGTAGGGTTTTTTAAAATGAAATATGGTATACTTTAGTTATGACTAGGTACTAATAACTTGTAATAAGAATAGGAGGAAAAAATATGTCGTTATCCTTGAAAGGTCGTACATATGTTGTAATGGGTGTAGCAAACAAGCGCAGTATCGCATGGGGAATCGCTCGTTCATTACATGAAGCTGGAGCTAAGCTTGTTTTTACTTACGCTGGAGAACGTTTGGAAAAAAGTGTTCGTGACTTAGCAGAAACATTAGAAGGAGAGTCTCTAGTACTACCGTGTGATATCACCAACGATGAAGAAATCGAAAAATGCTTTGCTGAAATCAAGGCGCAGGTTGGAGTCATTCATGGAATTGCTCATTGTATCGCATTTGCGAACAAAGAAGAGCTAGTAGGAGATTACATGAACACGACTCGTGATGGATTCTTACTTGCACACAATATTAGTTCATATTCATTAACTGCTGTTGCAAAAGTTGCTAAAGACCTAATGACTGAGGGCGGAAGTATTGTTACATTAACGTATTTAGGTGGAGAGCGTGTTGTTACGAATTATAATGTAATGGGTGTTGCTAAAGCTTCACTTGATGCAAGTGTAAAATATTTAGCTAGTGACCTTGGAAAATTAGGTATTCGTGTCAATTCCATTTCAGCAGGTCCAATTCGTACATTATCAGCTAAGGGAATTAGCGATTTTAACTCGATTCTTAAAGAAATTGAAGAACGTGCACCACTACGTCGTACAACAACTCCTGAAGAAGTTGGCGATACTGCTGCATTTTTGTTTAGCGATTTAGCAAGAGGAATCACAGGTGAGAATATACATGTTGATTCTGGCTATCACATAATTGGAGGTTAATATTATATACAAATCAGCTATCCATTAGAATAGGAGACCTTTGTAAGGTTTTCTATCAATGGATAGCTTTTTATTTTATTTAAATAATATTAGACACCCCTTTTCTTCATCCTACTCATATAATTTGGACAGAGAGGAGAGGAAAAGAATGAAAATAGTGATTGATGCAGGTCATGGATATCAAACTCCTGGAAAAAGGAGCCCTGATGGTATGAGGGAATATGAATTTAATCGTGTTGTTGCCAACTATTCGAAGAAAATGTTGGAGGATTACGAGGAAGTAGAAGTGTTTTTTACACATTCAGATGACAGAGACGTCCCATTAAAAGAACGCACAATTCGAGCCAATCAATTAAATGCTGACATATTTGTTTCAATACATGCTAATGCACTTGGCGCTGGTGGATGGAATAATGGTAATGGAATAGAAACCTTCGTCTATATTTCAAAACCTAGTGAAGCATGTGATGTGGCAAAAGTTATACAAAATAGACTTGTTGATATGACTGGGCGAAAAAATCGTGGAGTAAAGACTGCTGATTTTCAAGTATTACGAGATACAAAGATGTCCTCAATTTTGTGTGAATGTGGATTTATGACGGATCGAAAAGAAGCTGCATTATTAAAAACAGATTTATATAGAAAAACATGTGCTGAAGCAATAGTAATAGGTCTAGTGGACTATTACAAATTAACATTGAAAACAGAAAAAATAGTAAAAGGGAAATGGAAGGTACAGGTTGGTGCATTTACTTCAAAAGAAAACGCAGATAAACTAGGAATTGAATTAATACAAAAAGGATATAAAGTTTTCATTGTTTATGAGGATTAGAATTAACCAACATGGAATTCATATATTATAACAATTCATATCCTCAAAATTCACTATTGGTTATTTAACTTTGTGGTTAGTCTCCCCGGCTTCCCTCAAAAGTTTTTGATTCACCTTATTCTTTTAAATAATGGGTAGCCGAGGTCATTTTTAGTAACTGATTAAAGTGTTATTCACTTTTTTAAATGGGGAGATTGCCAACTGCTCCTTCGTATCATTAATAAAGGTCTAAAAGAAGTTTGACCTTTATTATTAAGGTTTATTTGAGGTGAAATCAACTGGACTTATTTTGTCAACCCTCTTATTAATGTCTGTACAACTTCCGGACGAGAAAATTCCTTAGGCGGGTATTTTTTATTCCGGAGCATCTCTCTAACCTTTGTACCACTTAAATGAATGTGATTTTCCTGGCTATGAGGGCAGGTTTTAGTAGTACATATACTTTGGCAAACTAAACAATAAAAGGCGTGCTCAAACTTTAATATTTGAATCCCGATTTCGTCATCAGAGAAGTTGTCAAAAATTTTATGGGCATCATATGTTCCATAGTAATTTCCAACACCAGCGTGATCCCTTCCTACGATAAAATGAGTACAGCCATAATTTTTTCGGACGATTGCATGGAAAACCGCTTCTCTTGGCCCTGCATATCTCATTGCAGCAGGATATACTGAAAGGATTACCCGTTCCTTAGGGAAATACCCTTCAATTAATGATTCATAACTTTTCATTCTGATCTCAGCTGGAATGTCATCTTTTTTCGTTTCCCCTATCAATGGATGAATCAGAAGACCGTCTACCATTTCAAGTGCTATTTTTTGAATATACTCATGGGCCCGATGTATAGGGTTGCGGGTTTGAAATCCAACTACTGTTTTCCATCCTTTAGATTGAATCGTATTTCTGATTTCCACTGGATCATTATAGTATTTTTCGAAAGGAGCGTGTGAGGGCCTATCTAGCAAGTAGATGGGGCCAGCTAAATACGTATCCCCTTTATCAAATATTTTTCTGACTCCAGGATGGTTAATATCAGTCGTTCCATATAAAAGATTTGCTTCCTCTTTCTTATTATACTTATAAATTTCCTCTAAGATAAGGATTCCGTAAATTTTTCCATCTTTTCCTTTTAAGGATACAGTAGAGTTCGTATTTAATTTAGATGCTTCTTTACTTGTCACTGCTAAAGTAATCGGTATAGACCAGACAGTTCCATCTGCTAGTCTCATATTATTTAAGACACTTTGATAATCCATTTTTCCCATAAAGCCTGTTAGTGGACTATATGCTCCGGTAGCTATTAGTTCAAGGTCGGACATTGACCATGAGTCTAAAACAATTGATGGACGATTATCGGATGATTCTAGATAGTTTTTTATTTGGTCGGGTTTGTAAAATTGATTAATTAATTTTCCACCATGTGGAATAATCACTTTTGATATTCTCCTTTCTCGTAATGAACATTATTAAACTTAGTTTTTTTGAAACTTAAGGGTTTCGGGAATCTCTTTTAATTTATGATTACACAGTCTGCAGGGTAACGGCAAAGTATTAAAACAGGCAGTTGTTGAGAAATAATAGAGTGGCATTTAAGTAGAAACGTTCATCTTGGTACATTAGTACAATCACAAAATTATAATTACTATATACTGTATATGAGCTAATGAGAAGTTCAGATTACTCATTAAGACAATAGACTATGGATGTATTATAAACCGCAAAACAGGAGGGACGGAAATGGTAGAACGAATTTCCAATCTTGTAAGTGTCATTATACCGGCTTTTAATAGGGGAGAGTATATCATTGAATGTTTAGACAGTATAAAAAAACAAACCTATAAAAATATAGAAATTATTGTGATCGATGACGCATCAACTGATAATACCGCTCATTTAGTAAAATATTGGATGAAGAATAATCGAAATGACCTTATAGCATCAAATACAGTATTCATTTCTTTGCCAAGAAATGTAGGCTTTGCTGGCGCTCTAAATGTTGGATACTATTTATCAAAAGGAGAATTCATTGCGGTTCAGGACTCAGATGATCTTTCACATCCAGAACGTATCCAAAAACAGGTTTCTTATTTAAATCAAAACCCTCATTTAAGCTTAGTTGGGACAAATTTTGCTGCATTTCGAGATGGCAATTTCAAAAATTCATGGAAGGCTGTATGGCTGAGATTTGGTGAGGATGAAATAAAAAAGAGATATGAAAACAAACAACATTGTGTTTGTCATGGAACGTTGCTTTTTAGAGGAGAAGTGTTTGACAAGTATGGAGGTCCGACTAGAAATTTAGACGGAGCTGAGGATTATGAATTTATTTATAAGTGTTTTCAAGAAGGCATTGATAATATAAATGAAGTCCTTTATTACTACAGAGTGCATAAAAAAAATAGATCAAATGAATTTTACGATGATAAGTAGGAGGGGACTAATTGAATAAAAGTGATATTAGAATCATGATGGTCCTTGACGAGTTTAACTTAGGTGGGATGGAAACCTATACCTTTTATTTAACAAAAGCTTTATTAGAAATGGGTATCCATGTTGTAGTAATCGGGAGAAAAGGCATATTCTATGATGAGTTTAAAAAGTTAAACTGTCCAATATATACTGTGAATTTTCCGCGCTATCACTTTATCAAACCGGAAAATGAAGAACAATTCTATAACGATTTGAGAACGATTATAGAAAAGGAAAGAATTAACCTAGTCAATTTCCATGATTTATTACCAGTTGGATATTTATTAAAAGCAATTCAGGGGCTCAATATTCCAACAATTTTAACTGTCCATGGCTTATATTTTGAGAATGATTGGTTGGTACAAACGGCGAAAAAAGTGAATGCCGTGATAAGTGTGAGTCTTCCGGTGCAGGCTCACCTACAAAAATATCAAATTCCATCAAAAGTTATTCATAACGGAATAGATTTTGATAAATATAATTACGATCCTAAAAGAGAACTGCGTCATGAAATTGGTTTGCCTGATGATGCAAAAGTTATATTATATGCTGGCCGTTTAGCTTACAACAAGGCAGAAATTTGTAGACTTATTCTTCTAGCCTGTAGTGAGATTAATAAGACTCAAGTGCAAGATATCCATGTGGTTGTTGCAGGTACGGGCTTAAAATATGCTGAAATACAACAACTAGCAAATAAGTTAAATAAAATCAATCGAAAGAATTTTATCCATCTAATTGGAAAAAGACATGATATGCAAAATTGTTATTCATCCAGTGACTGTGTGATTGGGACTGGAAGGGTTGCAATAGAAGCAATGGCATGCAAACGGCCAGTCATTGCGATAGGTTCCGTGGGGCATATCGGCTTAGTTGATCAAAAAAATTACAATGAAACGCTAAAATACTATTTTGGTGACCATGATGCTAAATATGTTTATTCTAAAGATTTAATTAAGAAAGATATTATTAATATATTAAGTAGTACGAATTTCAGTCCAGGAACAGGAGAAGTAGGGAGAGAATGGGCAAAAATGTATTTTGACTTAAAAAAAATCTCATTGGAGGTAATTGAGTTTTTTCAATCTATTAAATAAAGGTGTTAAAGACTGTAATTCAATAATTAAAAACTGTAACGGAGGAAGAAAATGAATAAAAAACTAATTGTTTTCATGCATATCCCCAAAACTGCTGGGACTACATTAAGATTATTAATTGAACAAAATTATAAGGTGTGGGAGATTTATCGGGAGAATAAAGAAGCTCCAGAAAAAATTAAGATCCTTCCTTATATTAAGTGTATTCAAGGGCATCAACCATTTGCTTATCATGACATTAATGACAGGCCCCACACATATATTACGATGCTAAGGGACCCTGTTCAAAGGGTTATATCTGAATATTATTACATTAAGGCAGCACGTCCACATGATCCTTATATTCATGATAAAATTTGGAAGGAGAATCTGAGTTTAGAAGATTACGTGAATAGTACAGATGAGAGGTTCTTACTCAGAACACAAAATATGCAAACCAGATTTTCTTCAGGAAGTCTTACTCTTGACCAAATTGATTTGGAAAAGGCGAAAGAAAATCTAAATAAACATTTTTCTGTTGTTGGAATAACAGAAATGTTTGATTTATCGATATTCGCTATGAAAAAGCATTTTGGATGGAAGGATATTTCGTATGAAAATAGAGTAGTAAATAAGGAGCGCCCAAGGAATATACAATATCCTCAGGACTTAATTGATAATATAAATAAGATTAATCAATTGGATAAAGCTTTATATGATTGGTCTAAAGAACGATTAATTAAAGAGTATGGAAGATCTTTAAAATAATATGATTTAAGAAAGGAAGCAGGTACCGACCATGCTTCCTTTATTTTTTTTATTATAATGTTTTTGATGGAACGTTTAATTTGTTTTGTTCTAATATTGCTTTTGCTGCATTTCCCTAATTCTCATACATAGTATGGAAGTGAAATTATAATTAGGTTGGTAGGTGTTGAACTTTGGTTACAGTTATTACAAGTACTAAAAGAGAGCATTTGTTGAAACAAATATCTAGTTATTACATTCAACAAACTGTTCCAAATAAAGAGTGGATTATTGTTTTAAACAATAATTCAATAAATTTAGTAAAATGGCAACAATATTTTGAGCAAAATAATGATATTCACGTGTTTCAACTTGATGAGACAAAAACACTTGGGGAATGTTTGAATTTTGCCGCAGCAAAAGCCCGCTATAACAGGATTGCGAAGTGGGATGATGATGATTATTACTCACCTTTCTATTTGGTGAATTCACTTCAAGATCTTGAAAAAACTGGTGCAGAGATAACCGGAAAAGCAGCTTTATATATTTACTTTAAATATGATCAATTATTAACCCTTTTTCGACCGGAAATGTGTAGAAGATTTTTGAAAAATAATAGAGGATATGTTGCAGGTGCAACTCTGGTTTTTCAAAAAAAGGTATGGGAGCAAGTTCCTTTTCGTGCACTGAATGTAGGTGAAGATGTATGTTTTCAACAAGACTGTATTAAAAGGGGCATAAAACGTTATTCCGGAAGTTACGAAGATTTCGTAGCGATTCGGTATAGTAGAGAACATCAACATACTTGGCGGGTGGACGAAAAGGAATTTAAAAAGCAATGTAAAATAGTTGCTGTGACGGATACATTTGAGGAATATGTATGGAAAGGGGGAAGCAACTGGTAACTTTAGTTACAATTTGTACAAGAGAATCCTTAAAAGTTCTGAAAGTAGACAATAAAATGATAGTAGCCTAACTTCAATCTTTTTAATGATTTCAGGGTTCAGATATTATTTACTACAATAAAGGAGGGAGACATGGTTTCGATAATAACTTGTACAATGAGAGATGATTGTATTGATAATGTGTTTAACAATTATCAGAAACAAATTTATAAGGACAAGGAATTAATAATTGTTTTAAATAAAGATAGTATGGATGTTGAAAAGTGGAGGAAGAGAGCTTCCCTTACTAAGGGAGTTTTAATTGTCCAATGTCCCCAAACAACTAGTTTAGGCGAATGTTTAAATTATGGAATTGAATGTTCTAAATATAAAACAATTGCAAAGTTTGACGATGATGATTTTTATGGTAGATATTATCTTGAAGAAGCTTTGAATAAGTTGGAAAAAACGAATGCAATGGTTATTGGGAAATCAAGCTTTTTTATCTATTTTCAACAGGAATTAAAGTTATTTTTGTATAATAAAAATCGAGAACAGCAATATGTCCATTACGGTAAGAAATTTAAATCAAGGGATTTCTTGGCTGGATCAACGTTAGTCATGGACAAAAGGATTTTTGATTTTATAAAATTTCGTAACTTAAATGTTGGAGAAGATTCTTCTTTTCAATTAGATTGCTTTTACAATAATATCCCCATGTATTCTTCATCAAAGTATAATTACACATACATGCGTTACCCATCTACACATCATCATAACTCAGATGCGAAAGACTATGTACTGAAAAAAAGAAGTCATCTAGTTTCACAGGGGAAGGACCTCGAAAAATTAGTTTCTCAAATTGAATCTATCTAACAAAAATGTCAGGTTCTGCGTAGATAGCAGTACCTGACACTTTTCATATTTTCTGTGATAACTAAAACAAACCACCATTCATCATTTCAACTGAAAAGCTTTCAATGTCTTCACATCGAATAACGGTTAATCTATTAACAACAACTGGGGATACGCTGCCGGATTCAAAGATTCTAACACAGCAATCGCGAACTGATTGAAGTTCTCCTTCAATGAAATCACCAGATCTTGTTCTTAATGTAACATTCTCACCTCTTAATTTTCCTAATAGTCTACATAGGCAGTCGTCTTTACAGTTACAGTCATTTTTCTGTTTCTTAAAATTAATATCGAAATCTAAATCAAAATCACAATCACAATCACAGCCACAGCCACAATGGTTGTTTTTATATTTAATTCCCATTATTTTTACCTTCCTTTCCAGTTTACCTTACTATATTCATTAAAAAACAGTACGGTAAGGGCATACTCCCTATATCAATGTAAATACTGTAAAAATAGGTTTTCGAATTCTTATTTAAATTGTTTAATTAATGAATTTAATGCTTGAGACTTAATCCGTTCATATTCTAGTGCACCAGTTAATTCATCAGCTAGTAATGGTGTTTTCCGTACATATCTCTCACGAATCACATCGTAGAGCTCATAAGGAAACAACATATCTATAAACATAATTTGTTTTTGTTCATTGGTCAAAGGAGAAACAGATTCATAGGCATCAATCATAATATTAAATTGTTCTTCATCCCACACTCCAGTCGTATCAAGAAGTGGGATTACCATTTTACGGATATCACGAATTGGTAGATCAAAAGAAACGGTATCTAAATCAATGACCCATATTTGATTATCAGGTCCAAGTAAAGAGTTTCCTGTACCATAATCCTGATGGCATAGATTAGGCTTTAATTTCGTTTTATTGACCCATGAAGTATATTCAGAGTTTACTAGTCGTTTTAAGGTATCTCTTCCTTCAGTAATAAAGGGATCAATTTCTTGTAAATATACTTGCGAGAAGGGGTCTTCCGGCATCTTTTCTGCAATTGTTTTCCAACTTTCCATCTGCTGACATCTTTTAATGTAATGATTTGGCCATCTACCTAGTTTCTTAAACACTGGTACTCCGGGAGGTGGCTGGTACCCAATTGATTCAAGATGAAATTCAGCTAAACCCTTCATAATAAATTCCAAATCTTCCGTAACTGTTAACTCAAATGGTCGACCCTCAAGCCATTCGTACACGACGAATAAAAAAGGGCCATGCTTAGTATAGAGATTTCCTGTTTGGTTTGGGAGTATTTTCGGTACACGGGCGCCTTTTTTTGCTAAATAATCTTGTGCGTGTATGGAAAATAATGCCTTTTTCTCAGGGCGATGGATTCGCTTTAAGCAAATTGCTCCATCGGGAGTATATAGTTTCCATACTATCGCCATCCCACCTTGGATTACCTCGATATTTGTAATGGAAATATCCCAATTTTTTATGATTGTTTCAGCAAGTGCAATTAATTTTTGTTCCTCTTCTGGTGTTAAGATAAATTCTTCACTTGTTTCTTGTTGCGTTGTCATTGTTGACTTTTCTTTCATGTTCACACCTTCCTCTACTATTATGATATCTAATGTATGGTTACTAACCTATTAATGTCCTAGTCAAATGACTTAGTAATCGTAATTTGGGCTATAAATCTATGATATTGGCCCTTTTTATTTAAAACTAGATGGTTATAAGCACAATGATAACTACCCATTCGTATCATAAGTAAAGGGATATTACCCAGCAGTATTTTGAATGGAGGTATCATATGAAGATTGCATTAATTGCAACTGAAAAGCTCCCTGTCCCAGCTATACGTGGAGGTGCAATCCAAATCTATCTAGATGCAGTGGCGTCGCGGATAGCAAGTAAACACGATGTGACGGTTATTTCTATAACAGATCCAGATTTATTAGATAAAGAGACAGTGCAAGGAGTACGTTATGTCAGATTTCCCGAAGATATGTATGTTGATTCGATTGTTCGGCATTTAAAGGAGGAAAGTTACGATGTCGTTCATCTTTGTAATCGTCCTGCTTGGATTGAGATGCTTCAAAGAGCTGTACCAAATACGAAGTTTGTTTTAAGCGTTCATAACGAAATGTTTGCATATGACAAGATGACTGATGAAGATGGGATAAAGTGCATTTCGAGTGTTTCGAAAATTGTGACGGTAAGTGATTATATCGGCAATACGATTACTTCTCGTTTTCCTAAAGCGAAATCAAAAACAAAAACAGTTTACTCAGGGGTTGACTTAGAGAAGTATCACCCAGCATGGACACCACTTGGCAAAAAAGTCAGAGAGAGTGTTAGAGAAGAGTTAAATATTCAAGACAAGAAGGTTGTTCTCTTTGTTGGTAGGCTGAGTAAAGTAAAAGGACCACATATTTTACTTCAAGCACTGCCGCAAATAATTGAAGAGCATCCAGATGTAATGATGGTGTTTATAGGTTCTAAATGGTTTGGAGATAACAATTTAAATAATTATGTTACACATCTTTATACATTAGGAGCAATGTTTAAAGAAAATGTCACATTTATTAAATTTGTAAAACCAGCAGATATTCCGAAACTATATGCGATGTCGGATCTTTTCGTATGTTCTTCACAATGGCAAGAACCACTAGCTAGAGTCCACTATGAAGCAATGGCTGCAGGACTGCCAATCCTTACAAGTAATCGTGGTGGAAATCCTGAAGTTATTGATGAAGGGAAAAACGGCCATGTCATTTATGACTTTGAAAACCCTAAAAGTTATACAACGATGATCAATTCATTGCTAAGTGATACAAGTAAACGAGGCAAAATGGGTAAATACGGAAGATCGAAAGTTGAGCAGGAGTTCGGTTGGAACCGCGTGGCCTCGAATTTACTACAAGTATATGAAGAGATCATTCGTTAAGAAATTAGAAAGGGTGAAGAAGATTGGAAGAAGCAAAAAGACTTGAACACGAGCAGTTGTTGAGGGTACTTCAATTTTACCCATTCGAAATAGGAGAGGTAAGGCTTGTTTCAAGTAGAAGTGGTCGAACAACTTGGGAAATAGAGACCGATCAAGGCACGAAAGTTTTGAAACAAGCACAAATGAAACCGACAAGAATGTTATTTATTACAGGGGCACATTACCATTTAATGAAAAATGGCCTCCCAATCACACCCATCCATACAACAAATAATGGAGGGTTATGTATTGGTGCCGGAAAAGATTTGTCGTACGTACTCTACGATAAAGTAGAAGGTAATGAAATGACCTACTACAACAAAGAACAAATGGAAAAAGCATTAGCATTTGCAGGTCAATTCCACAAAGCATCGGCTGGGTATGAACCGGCAGAAAACAGTAAAAAACGTGGCAGAGTTGGTAAATGGCACAAATTATTCAGATGGAAGCTGCAGGAATTAGAGGGGAACAAACAAATTGCATTATCATACCCTAATGATCCATTTTCACTTATGTTCTTAGAATATGTAGATAAAATGTTAGAACGTGGAAAGAATGCTTTAAAGGCACTAGATGAACCTGAGTACAACCAATGGTCAAAAGAGACAATTGAAGCCAAAAGTTTTAGTCAACAAGATTTTACACTTGCTCGATTTACTGACGTTGATGGAAATGCTTATATGAAGGAACTGCATTCGATAACAAATGATTTACCGGCAAGGGATTTACGAATTATTCTAAACAAAGTGATGAAAAAACTATCTGTTTGGGATGAAGAGCTAGCTATACACTTATTAGGTTCTTATGATTCTGTGAATCCTCTTACAGAAGATCAGTATAAGGTGTTATGGATTGATTTAGCATTTCCACATCTATTTTGTTCGATTATTCATAAATACTATTTAGGGCAAAAACGATCCTGGTCTGATGAAAAATATATTTGGGCTCTACAAAATATTATTGCGGTTGAAGATTCAAAAGACCAATTCTTAAAGCAGTTCCCTGAAGTAGTTAAAGAGATTAAGCGAAGAAGTGGGGGGAAACTGAGTGAGTAAACAAAAAAAGGATGAACAATCTATCATACCAAAACTTGACTTAGAAAAATTTGAATTTTCTCCTCCAGGACCGATGGGATGGAGCTTTTCGGAATATGAACAAATGTTAGATAATCTTGATTCAATTGTATTAGATCAAAACACAGTAAAAGAACAACTTTCTTTACTTGAAGGGAAAGAATTAGTCGAGTTATCGATGGATGGAGTATCCTCAAATTACAAATTATCTGTTAATGCATTTGATACACTTAAAAAGTTTTTATCTGAAAATTTGAATGTAGACGTGATAGAAGTTGAGGTTACAGTTAGTAGTCCGAGAGTCGAGAAGATCATGGAAAGTAATCCTTTAAATAATAAAGATGAATTAATGAAAAATAGCTTTGATTATAAAGACGAATTGATGAAAAATGACTTAGATTATGAAGATGAAATAGAAATAAAGAAGGAAGAAATAAAAAGCAGGGTTAGAATTGTCAAGGTTGATGAGGGGATAAAAAATCCTTGGATTTCACCTGTTTTATCTTCGACAAATGTGAAAAAAGGAAAGAAATGAATTTACTATTTCATTTAGAAAGCATAAACGTAACCAATGCATACTATGTGATTGTTATGATATGTGAGGAGGAGAAAGATGGGAGACATTAAAAAGGCTAAAATTAAAGTGAACTTTAAGAATGACTTCACTTTATCACCTGATATGACAGCAGAAGAGGCTTTACAATCTATTTTAAATACAATGAGGAAAGAGGCCTCTGATAATGTAAGAATTAATGTGGAGTTAGTTAAGAGCTCTGAACCTGATTCAAATCAAAATGTTGAAAATATAGAAGAAGATGAAGTAATGGCTCAAACTGAAGAGTTGGTTGAGGATGATGCAGAAGTATCGAAATTAGAGGAAATTGAAGATGAAGACGATGAAAATGAGGAAGATGTAGAGGAAGAAGTAGAAGCCTCAGTTGTGGAAGAAGATGAAGAAGAAGATGTAGAAGAGGACGAAGACGAAGACGAAGATGAAGATGAAGATGAAGACGAAGAAGTAGAATCCGCAGTTGTGGAAGAAGATGAAGAAGACGATGAAGAAGAGGACGAAGACGAAGAAGACGAAGATGAAGACGAAGATGAAGATGAAGACGAAGACGAAGACGAAGAAGTAGAAGTGGAAGAAGATGAAGAAGAAGAGGGCGAAGATGAAGATGAAGATGAAGACGAAGATGAAGATGAAGATGAAGACGAAGAAGTAGAAGCTGCAGTTGTGGAAGAAGTTGAAGAAGAGGACGAAGATGAAGACGAAGAAGAGGAAGAAGATGAAGAAGACGATGAGGATGAAGATGAGGAGTACGAATATGAATATGTACTCGTTGACGAAGACGAAGAAGAAGATGATGATGCAGAATATGAGTACGTGTATATATACGTAGACGAAGATGATGACGAGTATGAAGACGATGACGAGTATGAAGACGATGATGATGAAGACTAGTAAACTATAATGTTACTAATCAAGATAAAAAGAACTTTCTTAAGTGTCAGGAACCATTACGTTATGGTATCTGACACTTTATTTAGTTTATAGTGTATCATTTGATTTTTTAGATCTTTTCTTGAAATGAAAGTAAGCCTCTTACAAAAACGATGCGATGGATTAGTACATCCCAATCTGTTTTTATAAGAGGCTTATAAAATCTATTATCCTGTATACGTTTCTTGTTTGGAATCAAATGCTTCCAAGTATACATTTTCTAACCTTTTTGTAACATGTACAAAATCAAAATTTTCCTCAACAAATTTTCTTCCATTAAAAGCGAGCCGTTGTGCAAACCCTAGTTTTGATAACAAGTAATCAATTCGGTCTACAAACGCGGTAGGTTGATCATAGTGATGAACTAATATACCATTATTCTCATCATCTAAAATTTCTCCATTTCCGCCCCTGTTTGTTGTTATAAGGGGGATACCAGCTGCCATTGCTTCATAGTGAACGCGTGCTAATGGTTCATTCCATTGTGAACTGCACACAAAAACATCTGCCATAAGAAAGATGTTTGGAATTTCTTCTGGAGGAACAAATTTAGTGAAAATTACATGCTCACCGAGTGGTTTAGCCAAGTGATATAAATACCGTACATAACTATTTAAACGATTATCACTAAACCATTTTCCTCCTACAATTACTAGTACTGCATCGTTATGCTTCTTAATAATTCGATGCATGGCTTCGATTAAGAGATGTGGACCCTTAGTTTTGCTTAATCTTCCCACGAACAAGATCACCTTTTTGTTAACGATATTATATCTTTGACGGAATTTATTTCGAATCTGTTGACCTTCTTTGGTCCAAACTGGAGGATAGCTATTTAAATCCACACCTGAATATACGACACGAATTTTATCTTCCGCTTCAGGGAAGCGCAGAATGATTTGATCTTTGATATAGTGACTGACTGTTGTTATCCTAGATGCGAGCTCAATTGCCTTTTTTCCATCTTCTTCAGAAATTTTTCTTTCAGAAAACATATCATTATGAAGACTAAGAACAAATTGACTGTTTGGAGATGCTTCTTTATATAATGCAAGGTTCTTTGGACGGTTAAATACATGGATCACATCGAACTGATGGTTCTTTAGTTCCTCTGCGACACTATTTCGATAATGAACTCGAGGAAATCGTATATATTTTATATTGTTAATAGTCTCACGTACAGGTAACTTAGTATCTATGATTGAAAAAACAGTTAATTCGTGGTTTTCGCTTAATAAAGGGGCTACCCCATCAATCATCATTTGAATAGCTCCTCCTTTTATTGCAGGAGAAGGGAGCTTCTCTGTGCAAATATAAGCTAATTTCATGATGGACCCTCCTTATAAATAGATTGAAAGTAATGAAATTCTTTTTCTAACCCTTTTTCGAGAGTGGTTGTTGGGAAATAGTTTAGAAGATTATCCGCCTTTGAAATGTCAGCCCATGTTTGGCGTGGTTCTCCTTTAACCTTTTGTGAAAACTCTATCTTTGCCTTTTTATTAGTAATTTGTTCTAGAAGTGAGATAATATCAAGTACTGATGAACGTTCTTTTCCACCAATATTAATTGTCTCACCAATCACATTTTTAGCAGAGATGACTGCTGAAGTTCCTTCAATACAATCATTGATATAGGTGAAATCTCTTGTTTGTTTCCCATCACCAAAAATCGTAATTGGCTCATTAAGAATCATTTGTTTAATAAACCGGTGAAAGGCCATATCTGGTCTTTGGCGTGGTCCATAAACTGTAAAATACCGTAATACTACAACTGGGATTCCATAGCTTTCTTGGTAAATATGACATAAATGTTCTCCAGTTAGTTTCGTAGCACCATATGGTGAAAGAGGACGTGGTACCATATTCTCTGATACTTTGCCGTCCTTCTCTCCATAAATCGAAGAAGTGGATGCGTATATGAATTTTTCTAGCTTTAGATCTTTGCATGCCTCTAGAAGCCTTTGTGTTACAACGATATTATTTTCAACGTAAGGGTAAAAGTCATTTCCCCAGCTAGAACGCACTCCAGGAATTGCAGCTAGATGGTACACAACATCAATTCCCACTAACAGTTTTTGTAAATCACAATTTAATAAGTGTTCATTTATAAACGTAAAGTGAGGATTTTTTACTAGAGTTATAAGGTTGTGTTGTTTTAGCGTGCTTGGTGTTGGTCCGATAAATGAATCTATCCCTATGACTTGATTATTAGTGTTTTCCAGAAGCTTTTCACATAAATGTGAGCCAATAAATCCAGCTGCTCCGGTAACTAGTATTTTCATCCCCGACCAACTCCCACATATCTAAACCCATTCTTTTCTAATTGTTCTTTGTTTAAGCAATTACGTCCATCTACTACTACATTCCCCTTCATTTGTTCTTTCACTTGTTGCCAATCTAACGTAATAAATTCATCCCAATCTGTTGCGATAACTATACAATCTGCACCTTCTAAAGCATTTTCAATAGTGGAGACTTGGGAGATATTTGGTTGGTTGAAATCTGGTAAAACAGCGATGGGATCATAAGCTGCTATCTTACACCCTTGCAAACCTAGTTGCTCAATTACGGTTGTTGCACGAGAATAGCGAATATCATTTGTGTTCGGTTTAAAAGCAATACCTAAAACACCAATTTTTTTACTGGGTAGATCTGGGAGTAATGTATTTAATTTATTAATATATTCGTCTACTTGTGTGTTATTTATTTCTTGGACTGCTTCAAGAATAGGGGTTTTTATCTTTTTAGTTCTTGCAGAATGATGTAAAGAACTTACGTCTTTTGGAAAACAAGATCCTCCATACCCAAGTCCTGCTTGAAGAAATTTGTTTCCAATCCTAGGGTCTGTTCCAATTCCTTTAGCAACGTCTGTAATATCGACATCAAAAGCCTCGCAAATTCTAGCAAGTTCATTAATAAATGAGATTTTCATTGCTAAAAATGCATTTGAAGCATATTTAATCATCTCCGCACCAGTCAAAGATGTTTCAATAAATGGCGCATCAAGTCCATTATAAAGCTGCTTAATAATTTTGAAAGATTTTGTATCAGCAGTATTTGTTCCAATCACTGTTTTATCAGGGTGAAACATATCATAAACGGCAGAGCCCTCTTTTAAAAATTCAGGGTTTGATACAACATTGAAACATTCACGATTTATGTTTTTCGCAAGAGTTTCTAAAATTTTTTCATTGGTCCCAGGTGGTACAGTACTTTTTATGACAATTGTTTTATAGGAAGTAATTGATGAAGATAAATCCTCAATGACAGAATTTATAAAGGTCATATCAGTGCTTCCATCAGGTAAGGATGGAGTTCCAACTGCAATGATGATAACAGATGAGAGTGCAATTCCTTCTGAGACATTCGTACTAAACGATAGGTGGTCTTTGTTCTTTTGTAGTAATTCAGTTAACCCTGGTTCATAGATTGGTACAAAACCTTTCTGTAGTTGACATATTTTCTGTTCATCTTTATCGACACATATCACTTCGTGACCTAAATCGGCAATTACCGCTGAAGTGGTTAAGCCAACATAACCTGCGCCAATGACACATACCTTCATGTTTGATGCTCCTTTCGGCTAGGCTCAATTTGAAAGATGTAACTAATTATCTTCCAAATTAAAGATAAGAAATATTTAGCTAATCATCGTTTAAGAAAAACACCGAAGGAAAGATGCAGGAACTATTATCAAATTCCTTTTTACAAAGTATGATACTTTCTTCGGGTAACACTACTCTAATATCGTATTACGAAAAGATGGGGTTTTGTACCATGTCCAGGTGCCCATTTCACTTGAGTTTTATGAAACATTGACCATTATAAAGTACGTTTTGTAGTTGAATAAAAGAACTGAAGTAGTATGTATAGAAGGAGAGTGGGTATCACGGTGTTAACAAGCTTCATTACTGTTGAGTGCCCAAACCTTTTTACATCAGGTGCATAAATTTATAAGGTAATAATTTTTTTTACGGGAGGAATAATAAGTGGAAAATAAGAAACAGCAACATGAATCAAAAGTGAAAGAAATAAAGGTAGACAAGTTAATCGTCAAAGCAAATGAAGTAATCATTATTGATGAAAATAAACGTCGACGTCAGTATGATCCTTGGGGTTTCCCAGTTCGAAAAAGTCGAGGGGATTTTGAAGTTGAAGATGATCGCTATGAGTTTGATAAAGAAGAAGAGGGAAAGAAAATGGTCGACAACGAGCATAATGAAAGAAGAAAACCACCTTTCTCCTGGATATAGATACAAAATAAATATATTAAGATAGTTATGCACCACATTTATAGCTATTATGTGGTGCTATATTATTTCATTTGATAACAAATAAGAAATGAATTATAAGGCTATGTAAAAAATTGGAAATGTGTAGATATCATAAAAGGTAAGAAAAAAAGAAAACTTATTATTGTTAATGTTGGTCTTAAAAAGGAGTGAATTGATTGTGTCAGGATTTATCTGAGGAAAATTAAAAATGGTGTCTTTTCACACCTTAGTGAAATCAAAACGTTCGGATTACATATATGAAATGGAATGATAAAAATGATCAATAAATGGTTATTCAGTTTTCTTGTTGTAATAATACTTCTAACAGGTTGCAATAATAATCAATCTGGTAACAGTGACAACAAGGATAATTTTCAAGTAACAAGCCTCCAACAAGATCAAACAGTTGCGAAGGATGCTGAGACGCAAGTGGAAAAGTTAGAGGAGGTTACAGAAGCAGTTGCGGTTAATGTTGATAAAAAGCTTTTATTAGCATTTAAGGTGAAGCAATTTAGTAAGTTCAGAATTAAACAAATAGAAAAAAAGGTGAATGAAAAACTTAAAAAGCAATTCCCAGAATTTGATGCAACAGCTTCTAGTGATATAAAGATAAGTATCGAGACATCTAAAATAAAAACGAAACTGAAATCTAAGGAATATGATAAAAAACAATTAAAAGAGGACGTTGAAAAAATTCAAAAGTTAAGTAGGGAACAAACTTAACACGTAAGGTGGTTAGGTAATGGCAAATAACAATAAAAAAACTTTAAAACAATCACAGCAGGAATATCAATCAATTCAAAAAAAGCACGAAACAAAACGACCGGTGCTTAAAAATTGTTTGAAAGCTTTTTTAGTTGGAGGAATTATTTGTACAATTGGACAGGCTGTACAGCTTTTTTATATTTATAATTTTAATTTTACTGAACAAACCGCTGGAAATCCTACTGTAGCTACGATGATTTTCTTTGCAATGCTGTTAACTGGTTTTGGTGTATATGATCGAATTGGCCAATTTGCAGGAGCAGGAAGTGCTGTGCCTGTTACTGGTTTTGGTAATGCCGTAATCTCCGCTTGTATTGAACATCGTTCAGAGGGCTTTGTCTTGGGTGTAGGCTCAAATATGTTTAAATTAGCGGGCTCTGTTGTTTTATTTGGTACCTTTTCAGCATTTGTTGTTGCACTAATCAAAACCATTTTACTAAAATGGGGTGGATTTTAATGTTGCAAGGAAATGGAACCTGGATTTTTGAGAATAAACCCGTGATTATCTCAAGTGCAGCTGTTGGGGGACCTTTTGAAGCGAACGGTAATATTGCAAATGACTTTGATATTCTTCATGAAGACCTTTGGTTTGGTCAAGAGTCTTATGAGAAAGCACATAAGGTCTTATTTGAAGAAGCATTTCAGATTGCGATTGAAAAAGCAGGGGTAACAAAAGAGCAAATACAGTTTACGTTAGCCGGTGATCTTATCAATCAAATTACACCTTCTAGCTTTGCTGCAAGAACAATTGGTACCCCATACCTTGGATTATTTGGAGCTTGTTCAACATCAATGGAGGGCCTTGCATTAGGTGCGTTTATTACAAATTATGGTGGTGCAAAATATCTGTTAACTGGAGCTGCTAGTCATAATGCAGCAGTAGAAAAACAATTCCGTTATCCTACCGAATATGGTGGACAAAAGCCACCAACTGCACAATGGACGGTCACAGGGGCTGGAGCAGTTGTACTTAGTTCTAAAGGAGAGGGACCATATGTTACTTCAGCAACAATCGGGAAGGTTATTGACATGGGATTATCTGACCCATTTAATATGGGAGGAGCAATGGCTCCAGCTGCTGTAGATACTATCGTTTCACATTTGAGCGATCGGCAAATTGAACCTGCATATTATGATTTAATTGTAACCGGAGATTTAGGACGAATAGGACGGGAGGTTTCAATTGATTTATTAAAGCAGCAAGGCCTTGATATTGTTGAGTCTCGCTACTTAGACTGTGGTTTATTAATTTATCGTGATGACCAACCGGTTTTAGCTGGTGCTAGTGGTGCGGGGTGTTCAGCTTCTGTCGTCTATGGTCATTTATTAAACCGAATGAAGAAAGGAGAGTTTAAACGAATATTGGTGGTAGCTACTGGAGCATTACTCTCACCCTTAAGCTTTCAACAAAAAGAGACAATTCCATGTATTGCACATGCTGTTTCAATTGAATATGGAGGTGCTTAAAGTGATTCAGAGTTTTTTTTGGGCCTTTATTGTTGGAGGGATTATTTGTGTTATAGGTCAGATTATGTTTGATGTTTTTAAACTTACACCTGCTCATACTTTAAGTAGTCTAGTGGTAGCAGGTGCAATCTTGGATGGTTTTAACCTTTATGAACCGTTAATTGCGTTTGCAGGGGCAGGAGCAACAATACCTATCACTAGCTTTGGTAATTCACTTGTTCATGGAGCACTGCAAGAGGCTGACAAACATGGGATTATAGGAGTACTAACTGGAATGTTCGAAGTTACAAGTTCGGGTATCTCAGCGGCGATTATTTTTGGGTTTATCGGTGCTTTACTCTTTAAACCAAAGGGTTAGGAGGAGACCTTATTGACCGAGGATTATCATATAAAGGTCCTTCTAGCAAGTATAAAAAGTCTACATGCATCCTTTCAAACACTGGCATTAACTTCAAGCGATGACAAAGCAAAACGAGATTTTCATGAGGCAATGATGATAACAGATGAAATGATTGATGAGTTAAAAAATAGAGCCAGTGAGCTTGAAACCGGGATAGCCAATGGTAGTTGAGTATCATTGGTTTGAAGTCAGAGGTGATTAACATCCCTAATTGGATTGAAGTAATTATTCGTTCCATTTGTATATTAGTAGGACTTTTCATAATCACAAAACTATTGGGGAAAAAGCAGCTTTCCAAATTATCTTTTTTCGAATATATCGCGGGTATTACCATTGGAGACATTGCAGGAACACTTACAATGGATTTAGACCTTAATCTAACTAATGGTATAACAAGTATCCTTATTTGGACCATATTTCCAATTATTTCCTCCATTCTTTCCCTCCGTAGTAGAAAATTTAGAAAAGTAGTAGAAGGGAACGCAACAGTTCTTATTAAAGATGGGAAAGTTATGGAAAAAAATTTAACTAAAGAAAAATACTCAATAGATGAACTACTGTCGCAGCTTCGAAAGAAACAAGTTTTTCAGATTGCAGATGTAGAGTTTGCGACATTGGAGCCTTGTGGGGAAATCAGTGTTTTATTAAAAAGGGAGAAGCAACCCCTCACAGTCGGTGATATGATTCAAAATCCTTCAGCTATTAAAGAACCTCAGACTGTTATTATGAATGGTAAGATCATTGACGAACCATTATCTGCGATTGGTCTAAATAGAGGGTGGTTAAAGGAAGAGATTGAAAAACTAGGGATCTTGACAGAAAATGTGTTTTTAGGACAGGTTGACCAATACGGCAGGCTTACAGTTGATCTATATGATGATAAAATTCAAATGCCACCGTCATCATCTACTCAATTATTGTTAGCTACAATTAAAAAGTGTGAAGCTGACTTTGAGCTCCTTGCATTGCAAGCTTTGTCCAAGAAGACAAAAGATATGTATGACAAACATGCAAAATGGATGCAGGAAATTAAAAACAAGGTAGGATCTCACATCATAGACTAACCTTCTATGTTTAATTATAGGTATGGTCCTTAACAGGTATCGACACATATTATGTGTTAGATGCCTTTTTTTATTTGGCTGTAAGTTAACAATATTTTATTAATGAGGTGTTTTTTGTGCAGAGGTTAAATAAAGAATTTGAGCAGTTTTTTTCTGATTACTATAAGGAACATGAAGAGTTAAAGTCCGAAATAGAAAAATGGATTTCCCAAACTGATAAGGGGTTAGAGAAATTATCAAGTCAGACAACTAAATTCGAAAAAAAGTTTGAAGGAAAGATGGAAACACTGAATGGTAAATTTGCAAAGAAACAACGAGAATTTGAAAAAGGTTTTTCTAACAATGGTTTAAGATAAAAAAATCCATGTTTGCCCTCCACTTTTGTCCATACCAAACTCCCTTATCACACATATTCTGTAAGTGAACATGTTGGTTAGGAGGTGCTGTTGATGGGCTACGGATATCAATATGGTTATGGATACGGTGGCGGTTATAATGGAGGATCTACTTTCGTTTTAATTGTTGTCTTATTCATTCTATTAATTATTGTTGGTGCTTCTTGGTTCTAAAAAGAAGCATGATGAAATCTCCCCTTCTGTACGAGTCACATGCTGACTCGTACTTTTTTCTTATTTCTAAGAAGGATGCTCACGTATTTCGGTAACGAATCATATTATATTACACAACGTTAGGAGGCATTCGATATGGATAATAACTTATTTAAAAACATTGAAAAGAAAACAGGCGTTAACATGAAAGATATTTTCGAACTTGCGAATTCTGTACAGCATGCAAACTTTAAAGACGAAAATACGGTCCGTTCAATCGTAAGACGAGTTGCACATATTGCAAACAAACAAGTTCCAAAACAAATGGAAGACAAAATTGTGCAATCAATTGTAAGTGGAGATCAACAAATGGATTTTGGAACAATTGCAAAAATGATTAATAAAAAATAAAAAGTGTCAGGCACCACAAGCGTAAAGGTGGTGTCAGACACTTTTTTCTTATTGTTTACCTTTGATGAGGTTACTAATAAATCTCGATGGATATGCTTTTTTACCTCGCCTTGTATTCGGAACAGAAACAAATAAGGCTTCTTGAGCACGTGTCATTGCAACATACATGAGCCTTCGTTCTTCTTCTAGCGGGGCTTCATCCCCATTTCGAAATGATTCTAATGCAAAATCATGTGGCAGACTGCCATCTACAGCACCAAGAATGTATACCTTTTTATACTCTAGACCCTTAGATCGATGAATGGTCAATAATTGAATAGAATCGACAAAATGCTTATTAAGTTGTTTGATTTCCTTGCTCATAGCAATCATATGGTCAACATGTGATAATAATTCGGCTATTGTGGTAAATTTTCTTGCAACTACTTTTAAGTCGCGGATATCATCTGAACCTTTTTCAATAACATTTCCTTCATTCCCGCGTTTTTTTACAAAATCATCAAAGCCCATTTGTTTTTCAATCATTTCAATCCCTGCAGTAGGGGGCTTAGAGCGTAAGAGTGAAAATAATGGTACGATTTTTTGGAGTTTTTTCTGCTGAAATGAATGAATGTTAGATAATTTTAATAGTGCGTCAATAAGGGAACAGTCTTCGAGTATACTAATAGCTTTCAAATCGTTCATCACTGTTTGCTTTAAAAAGAAAGCGGACAAAATGTCACTTATTGCTTCGGTGTGATTAGGGTCAATACTAAGTCGAAGGTAGGCCAGTAAGCATTTTACCATTCTACGTTTATAAAAGGACTCACTGTCTTGGTCTATCGTAAATGGTAAGCTGGACTGAGATAGGCGCTCAAATAGTGCCCTTGATGCAGTATGTGTACGATATAATATCGCAAAATCTGACGGCTTAGCTCCGTGTTCAATTTGTTCTTTCAAGTCTGTAACAATCATCGTTGCCTCTTCTTCTTCATCATAAGGGAAGAAGAATGTAGGAGTTAGTCCATTATCAAAGCCAGCATTCATTTTCTTTTCACGTCTGAGTTTGTTTTTTTCAATTACAATATTGGCAGATACAACAATACTATGTGTTGAACGATAGTTTTGAGATAAAGTAACAACTTTGGCATTTGGAAAATCCTGTTCGAATTCAAGTATAAATTCGGGATTACTTCCTCTAAATGCATAAATTGATTGGTCGTCGTCACCTACAACACAGAGATTCTTTGTGTCATACGAGAGCATCTTCATAATTTCGTATTGAACATTATTAATATCTTGAAACTCATCAATGAGAAAATACCGAAAGCGCTGTTGATACTGTTTTAGGATATCTGGCTCCCGTGAAAAGAAGTCGTAGCAACCTAATAACATATCATCAAAATCAAATAGTCCACGTTCCTTTTTTTGTTCTTCATAAAACTGATACATAAAGAGGACACGTTCTTCCCATTGATTTTTTGGTTTAATAGAATGATAGAAAGAGAGTGTATTTTTCCAATAGCTGATTTGTTGTAACGCTTGATCAAAGGCAAAGTCTTTTTCATCTATTTCAAGCTTCCTTGCAGCCTCTTTAATGATTTGCTCTCTTTGCCAGTCCCATTTAATTAGCTTTGAGCCATTCCACTGTACAGGGTCATGGAAGGAGAGGATTTTGTAAAATATACTATGAAAAGTTCCTGAAACGATGCTTTTTATTTGTTGCTTTGATAAATTCCCTTGTCTCCCTAGCCGATCTTGCATTTCTTTTGCGGCCTTTGTGGTAAAGGTAACAAGCATGATGGTTTTTGGGTCGATATGTTTTTCCTTAACCATATATGCTGTTCGTTGTGTAAGAACTCTTGTTTTTCCACTCCCAGCGCCGGCTAAAATTAATAATGGACCATGAGTATATTTGACTGCCTGGTCCTGCGCGGGATCGAGTGCTGAATCTATATTCATATTTAAAGGTGCTGGTTTAGAAAAAGAAGGGATATTAGTTATTTGAGCAACAGGTCTCCAGTTAGATTCTTTTTGATCTTTCTCGATTGTAAGAATGGACCTTCCTTTTGGTATACGGAACCCATTTTGTTCAGAAAATGTTTCCATTTCTTGTTGGTGATTTGTTGAATTTAGGTCAAGTGATTGACTATAATTTTCACATTCTCGGCTATTTTCGTTTCCTTGATGGTAAAAATGTGGCATCTTTTGGATTCCTAAATATAGTCTTACTAGACGATTACAAGATACGCAAGTAACTTTTCCTTGAATACTTGCTTCATAGATAACCTGAAATTGCTCTCTAGGTAACGTCTTTAGGTAGATCATGCTACCATTGTATGTTGCTTTGTCCATGAAGCATAAACTCCTTAATAAATAAAATAAATGATAAGGTAGCTACAAATGCTACCATAAAGAAAAGACAAAGATTATCATAACAAATCATACGAGATAGGAAAAGGAAATCCTAGATTCTTTTTGCGTATGAAAAATGATAATCCTTCAATATTATTGGTAACTAGATTTTCTCAGAAAAAACAGGCGATAGGATTGAATGGGTAGATAAGAAACCTTTTGCAATATTCACCTAAACATGTGAAGAGAACTTTTCTTTTTATCATGGGAAAATTAAAATTTTTGGGCATAAAACCCTTCGCCATCTTTCCATTCTGCATAAAAGACTTGTTTGATGTCATCGATCTCAAGAGTTTGTAAATTACTTTTTAACCAGGCTTCATCAAACCCACTTTCTTTAAGGTTGTCCCAAATCACTTCTCCATCACTAATCATTGTAATAGCTAAATTTAGAGGCCTTGTTTGAAGATTTAAATCTCGTCGAGTCGGAGTGTCAGATTGTGGCTTCTTTAATACACTTAATGAGCCATCTGTTTCCAGTACAGCATATTCAGCATCCTGAATTGAAAAAACGCCCTTGGAGCGTAGTAAATGCTGAAGTTGATTTATATCAAGTTTGACTTTTTTTAATACATCTCGATTAATTTTCCCTTTATGTATCACCATACTAGGGCGGCCTTCAAGGAAAGATCTACTTTTCATAAACTTCTGTGTAATCCATTCTATCACCCATATTAAAGCTCCCCATATTGCAACAGCAAAAACAATTTGTCCGAAACCAATCTCTTCATCATATACTGCATTGCCGACCAGTTCTCCAAGCACAAGTGCAGAAATAAAATCAAAAGGTGTAATCTGTGTAATTTGTGTTTTCCCTAAAAGCTTCGTTATGAGGAGGAGACTAAAGAAACCAATTAGTAATTCTATCCCAATTTTCGTATATTCCATTACTTCACCCCATAGTTAGGATGAGCAATGGAGTGTTTTTTTATAAATAATTATAAATGAATATAGAAATATTTTAACAAAAATAGCACGTCTTCTACCTGAAGGATCAATGGGTCAGGCTTAAACAAAAAAGTCCTTCGAAAAGTTGAAGGACAAAAAGTACATGATTACAAGTAACTTGTAATCGATAAAATGTAAGATAGTTTTAGGATTAAATCTCTTTTATCATAGTCACATGGGGGATGCCTGCATCCATAAAAATATCTGACACTGTTACATAGCCCAAATTTTTATAAAAATTCTCTGCATGTGTTTGTGCATTTAATTTAACTCTATGAATTCCCTTTTCTTTTGCAATTTCTTCTACTTTCATCATGATTAGTTTACCTGCACCGAGTTTTCGATGAGAGGAAAGGACACAGATACGCTCGGCCTTGCCAATTCCATCAACAACCCTAAACCGTCCAGCACCAACTGGTTGATTATTTTCATAAAGAACAAGGTGAATAGCTTCGTTCTCATATTGGTCAATTTCTTCTTCTTCTGGTACTTGTTGTTCATCAACAAATACAGTTCTTCTAACTGCATATGCATCTTGTAATTCTTTTTCTGTTGCTACTATTTTTGCTTGCATCTATTACTGTCCTTTCTGTACGACTCTTAGCTGTTCGTAAAAGCCTAGTTGTTTTTCCCTAATCGATATGTTTCGTACACTGTCCATGATCCGTTTTCAAGCTGATAAAGAAGGTGAAACCGATCAATCTCCTCTGTATGGTGTTCAAATGGAGTCATCTGAAGCTGACCTAATACATCTGAATGCTCATCATCAGAAAGATTCTGACCTATTGTGATATGTGGTACAAATGCATACTTTGTATTGTCATTGAAGAAACCACTATGAAGAGATTTATGGAGTTTCATTAAGCCTTTTTCAGGAGAAACCTTTAAATAAATTACATTATTAACCGGATAAAATGAACTGAATTTATAAACCTTTAATAAAAAAGGTTGGTTTACTTCAGCTACCTCTTCAAGTCTAGATGATATTAATTTAATTTCATCGTCGCTTGCCTCAAACGCATTCTTTAATGTTAGATGGGGAGTAATCAATGCATAGTTTGGGTCATACCGCTTTCGAAAAGAATTCGCAAAATCCTGTAATTTTTTAGATGGAAAAAGTGCAATCCCATATTTCATTGGTTTCCCTCCTTATTTCAACATGATTGTTTTTTACGGAAAACAGTATAATTATTATTTTATCATTTTATTATAACAAAGATTTTAGTCGAGATTTATATTCATAATAATTTCCAAGGGGCTTTTATAGGTCAGGAACCAACTATTTTTTTACTAATATCTCAGCATAGACCTTAATGCACGTTTTAAATCAGCTTGCCAATAAATCCACGAATGGTCGCCATAAAATTCGTCATAATAATAATAAATTTCTTTCTGTTGAAGAATTGATTTAAGGAGACGATTTTTTAATAGGAAGTTACAGATAGTACCATCCGTTGTACGTACCTGGGTTTCGTTATTACCAATGACATGATAAATTTCTGGTAGTTGTAAAGATGGGGAGAGTTGGATTTTCTTTAAGATTGTTGTATTTACGAATGGTGATTGCATTATGACCCTTCCAAAAGTATGGGGGTAGGTAAGTGCTGTTAGTAGAGATGCTGTACCAGCTAATGATTCTCCTATTAATACACGGCTTAATCCGATTTGGAAGGTAGGGAATTTATTATCAATATAGGGCACTAGCTCTTCACCTAAAAAACGGATAAAAGCATTATGTTTGAAACCGGATGGGTGATACCTAACAAATCGTTCTTTCATTTCATTGTATGGAATCCCTATGACAATTGTATTCGGAATAACTTGTTTGAATAATAACTCATCAAGTATCTTCGGCAATTTACCAAATTGGAAATAGTCGTTACCATCTAAAGCAATTAGCGTCATATAGGTATATAGTGGGGAAAAATTGGCGGGCACATACACAATGAAATTGATTGTTTCACAAAGGTGTTTGCTATCTATTTTTGAATCAAAGATTCTCCCTTTTATAATCTCACCCCCTAGTAGCTGATGTTCGTTATTGGTGATAGCAGATACAAACATTTTAAATACCTTTGCATAGTAGATATATATTTTTCATCTTATTTTCTTATGAAAAATGATTGACAACATTTCCTTTCGAGTTATAATAAAACTTATTAATCCGATAAAACATATATGAATTATAAAAAAAGGGGTGAATCGGATATGTTTCTTGAATTTAAAAATGTTACAAAAGAATATACAAATCAAAATATAGTAAATACAGTTCTAACGGATATAAATGTAACAGTCAACGAAGGTGAATTTGTATCAATATTAGGACCTTCAGGCTGTGGTAAATCTACGTTATTGTCAATGGTCGCAGGGTTAAACAAGGCGACTAATGGCGAAATTTTACTTCAAGGAAAGCCGATCACCAAACCTGGAAAAGAACGAGGAATGGTGTTTCAACAGGCTGCACTATTTCCATGGCTTACAGTTGAGGAAAATGTCATGTTTCCACTTCATGAAGAAATGAGCAAAAAAGAGGCAAAAGAAAGGGCTCAGTATTATTTGAAAATGGTGCAACTTAGCAATTATCTACGCCATTCCCCTCATGAGTTATCTGGTGGGATGCAACAACGTGTAGCAATTGCCAGAGCTTTGGCTATGGATCCGACTGTTCTATTAATGGATGAACCATTCGGTGCATTGGATGAGCAAACGAGGTCAAGACTTCATGGTGAATTAGAGAAGATTTGGCTAGATACAAAGAAGACGATTCTGTTTGTTACCCACAGTATTCAAGAGTCCATTAAATTATCAGATCGAATTCTTGTAATGGGTACACGGCCAGGAATCATCCTTGAGGATATTAAAGTTGATATACCAAGACCTAGAAAGCAATCCCGTGATGAAATTGTTGAGCTTGAATCTAGAATCAGTAATCTTTTGGAGAAGGAAATCGATAAAGTCGTAAAAGAGGAATTAGCATATGCCCACAGTTAAGAGAATTATCTTCTTTGCAAGTTTACTAATTATATGGGAAGTAGCTGTTAAGCTAAGCGGAGTATCTGTCGCTGTTATGCCAGCTCCAACAGATGTGTTCGGTGCTCTTTTTAGAGGATTCGCGGATTTAACGCTTGTGTTTGATTTAATCGCTAGTTTCAGACGATTGTTTATTGGGATGATTTTAGGAGTAATTATTGGTGCAGCCCTTGGAGTAGTATTGGCTAAGTATAAAACTGCTGATGAAACACTAGGTACGTTAGTACTCGCATTGCAGAGTGTACCAAGTATTGTTTGGTTGCCGATAGCGATCATGTGGTTTGGTTTAAACGAAACATCGGTCATTTTTATTATTATTCTTGGTGCAACATTTGTAATGACCATTAACATGAGAATGGGGATTAAGAATGTTAGCCCACTTTATATTCGAGCTGCACAAACAATGGGTTCAAAAGGTATGGACTTATTCCGAAGAGTTATCTTTCCAGCCTCGATTCCATATGCGGTAACAGGGTTAAAGCTTGCTTGGGCGTTTTCATGGCGAGCCTTAATGGCTGGTGAATTGTTAAGTACAGGTCCTGGGTTAGGATATACACTTCGATTTGCCTCCGATTTTGGAGATATGGCATTAGTAATTGGAGTTATGATTATTATTGGAACCGTTGGTTCGGTTATGGATTTATTTGTATTCCAGCGCATTGAGAAAAATGTTATTCGCCGTTGGGGACTAGAAACAGAATAGGAAATGGGAGGTTTTACAATGAAAAGGCGTTTAGGTATTGTTGGTGTACTATTATTAATCATTTCAGGTATCCTTGCTGGTTGTGGCACAGGAGAAGAATCTACTTCAGGTTCAAAAGAAACAGAAAAAGTTATTATTGGTTATTTTCCTAATATTGACCATGCTCCTGCAATGGTTGCCCGTGAAAATGGATATTTTGAAAATGAGCTAGGAGAAAATGTTGAAATTGAATATAAAACATTCCCTGACGGTGGCGCATTTATGACCGCATTAAAAACAGGTGAAATTCATGCTGGGTTAGTTGGACCAGGTCCTGTTATGAATAACTATACAAATGGCGCGGATGTGAAAATTATTGCAGGTGCATCTTCAGGTGGAACACATATTGTGGCAAGTAAAGAAAGTGGCATTGAAACAATTGATGATTTTGAAGGAAAGACATTTATTACTCCTGGAGTAGGTTGCACACATGATGTACAGATGGAAACATTCCTACAAGATTTTGGTCTTGAATCTGCTCGTATCGGTGGAACGTTGAAGCATGTTACTGGTAACCCAGCTCAGTATGCTGGTATGTTTGAATCAGGTAAAGTGGATATTGCAGCCGTACCAGAACCATGGGCTTCACAATTAGTGAAAGATGTAGGGGCAAAAATTATTGTAGATAGTAAAGAAATTTCTTATGGTGAAACACTTCCAAATACAATTCTTGTAACGAGTAACAAGGCAATTGATGATGATAAAGCTTTAATTGAAAATATCGTAAAAGCACATGCTTCAGCAGTATCATTTATTAATGAAAATCCTGAAGAAGCTAAACAAATCACAATGGATAGTATTAAAGAAATTACAAATCAAGAACTAGATAAAGACATCGTTGATATGGCTTGGGAGAAAATTAATTACACAACAGAAGTTGACCAAGAAACAGTTCAAGCATTTGCAAATTCATCATTTGAACTTAAGTTCTTGAAAGAACAACCTGATTTTGCGAATCTTATTGATTTACAATTTTTAGGTTCACAAACTGCAAGTGTCGAGTAATCTCGGCACTTTTTTTAGAAAGCGTAAGCGATACACAAGGAAATTCTAAGGTGTAATAAATGTAATAGGCTATGAGTGCTTACGCTAGACAAGAGGAGGATCATTAGAATGAACGTATTCAAATCCTCAGTATTCATGTTGCTTTTTACCATTCTTTTTACAGGGTGTGGGAATGGACCATCTCAAGAGGAAATTGAAGCAACATTCCCTATGAGTCTCAACGTCCAATCATTAGAAGCAATCAATCAAGATGAGGAAACAATCACAACAGATGAACTGGATGGTGATATTTGGTTAGCTAGTTTCATTTTTACTAATTGTGATACTGTCTGCTCTCCAATGACAGCAACCATGTCGAAGCTACAACAAAAACTGAAAGACGCAGGTGTTGAAGCGACACTAGTCTCTTTTAGTATTGACCCTGAAAACGATACACCTGAAGTGTTACAGGACTTTGGTGAAAAAATGGACGCGGACTTCTCTAATTGGCACTTTTTAACAGGATATAGTCAAGAAACAATTGAGAGCTTTGCTAATACCTCATTCTTAACGCCAGCTGCAAAAATAGATGGATCTAATCAATTTATCCATAGCACATCTATCTACTTGATTAGTCAAACAGGTACAGTGTTACAGCAATATGAAGGAGTTGCCCAGACGCCATTCGATCAAATCATTAGTGATGTAAAAAAATTATTAGAAAATTAGAATGAAGATATTGCATTACATCCATTAATAATGTAAAGTGATAAAAATAAAGCATGATAGTCTAGTAAACAATTAAATAATCGACTTATCACGAGTGACCGAGGGATCAGGCCCAATGACGTCCGGCAACCCCCTTCAATTGGGAAAGGTGCCACTTCCTGCAGAGTGAATATCTCATTCTGGTAGATAAGGAGAAGCTCATTCAACGAAAGCCTTCTTCTTAAGAGGGCTTTTTATATTTTATATGAGAAAAACGAATGGTTAAGAAAACATATCATAAAAGGGTGAAAACAGTGACAAAACAAAATATTGACACAACATTAGCACAAATAGGAAATAGAAGCGAAAAAACAACAGGGGCTGTAAATGCACCAGTTTATTTTTCAACAGCATATCGTCATGAGGGAATAGGCCAGTCAACTGGCTATGATTATTCAAGAACAGGTAATCCAACTCGGCGAATTGTTGAGGATGCCATTGCAAAATTAGAAAGTGGTGACCGCGGCTTTGCTTTTAGCTCTGGGATGGCTGCCATACATACGCTTATGTCACTGTTTCAAAGTGGAGATGAATTTATTGTTTCATCAGATCTATATGGTGGGACATACCGTCTGTTTGAAAAAGATTGGACAAAGTTTGGACTTTCGTTCCGCTATACTGACTTTAAAGATGAAGTTGAAACGGAAAGTTTAATTAGTGATAAAACAAAGGCGATTTTCTTAGAAACACCAACAAATCCATTAATGCAAGAAACAGACATTGTACAGGTTGCAAAAATTGCCCAAAAACATGATTTATTATTAATTGTGGATAACACATTTTATACACCTGTCCTTCAAAGACCTCTTGAGTTAGGGGCAGATATTGTTATTCATAGCGCAACAAAATATTTAGGTGGTCACAATGACGTACTAGCGGGGCTAGTGGTAGCAAAAACAGCTGAATTAAGTGAAAAAATTGCTCATTATCATAATTCAAGTGGTAGTGTATTATCCCCATTCGATTCATGGTTGTTAGTAAGAGGGATGAAGACATTGTCTTTACGAATGAAAAAACATGAAGAAAATGCGAAACAAATTTGTGAATTTCTACAAACGAGTGAAGACGTCACAGATGTTCTCTATCCAGGGATGGGTGGAATGCTATCATTCCGTTTACGTCACCCAGAGTGGGTAAATCCATTCCTTCAAAATTTATCTATTATTACGTTTGCTGAAAGCTTAGGTGGTGTAGAAAGCTTTATCACGTATCCATGGACGCAAACTCATATGGATATTCCAGAAGACGTAAGAATGAAAAATGGAGTTTGTAATCGATTATTACGTTTTTCGGTTGGTATTGAAGATGCACGAGATATCATTGCAGACCTGTCACAGGCATTTACTAACATGAAAGAGGGTAGGTAAGATGACGAAGGTTTCATTTCAAACGAATCTTTTACACAATCAACATAAATTTGATAAAGCTACAGGAGGTGTGAGTGTTCCGATTCAACACGCCTCAACCTTTCATCAGTCAAAGTTTGATGAGTTTGGTGAATTTGATTACAGTCGTTCAGGTAATCCAACTAGGCAAGCCTTAGAAGAAGCTATAGCAGAACTTGAGGGAGGAACAAGAGGTTTTGCTTTCTCATCTGGAATGGCTGCCATTTCAACGGCATTTCTCCTTTTATCCAAAGGCGATCATGTACTAGTTACTGAAGATGTGTATGGTGGGACATACCGTATGGTAACTGAAGTATTGAATCGCTTTGGGATTGAACATACATTTGTTGACATGACTGATTTAAATCAGGTGGCATCTAATATTAAGCCAAATACAAAAGTGATTTATATGGAAACTCCGTCTAACCCGCTTTTAAAGGTGACTGATATTGAAGCGGTTGTAGAATTGGCTAAGAAAAATAATTGCCTAACATTTTTGGACAATACATTTTTGACTCCAGCATTGCAACGCCCACTAGAATTAGGTGTAGATGTAGTCTTGCATAGTGCTACGAAATTTTTATCTGGTCATAGTGATGTATTAGCTGGATTGGCTGTTGTAAAGGATGAGGAACTTGGAAAACAATTATACAAACTTCAAAATTCCTTTGGTGCGGTATTAGGAGTTCAAGATGCATGGTTAGTGTTACGGGGATTAAAAACTTTATATGTACGATTAGAGCAATCCTCTAAAGCGGCACTTGCGATTGCAACATACCTTCAAAACCATCCGAAGGTCGAACAAGTATATTATCCAGGTCTCTCATGCCATTTGGGACATGAAATCCAGCTAAAACAAGCAACTGGGGCGGGTGCAGTCTTATCCTTTAGATTAAAAGACGAAAATGCTGTTAGATCGTTTGTGAATCAAGTCAAAATTCCAGTGTTTGCGGTTAGCTTAGGTGCAGTTGAGTCGATTCTGTCCTATCCTGCAAAGATGTCACATGCTGCTATGCCAAGAGAAGAAAGAGAAAGACGAGGCATCACAGACGGCCTATTGCGCCTTTCGGTAGGGTTAGAAAGTACAGAGGATTTAATTCAGGATTTTGAAGAGGCATTTAAAAACGTGTCATCAACTTCTGTTACGGTATCTTAAAAAAAAGTAAATTTTTTATAATCACCTCGGGCTTAGGTCACACTAATAACGAGGTGATTTTTTGATGAAATATATAGTAGGCTTGATCGTTGTAGTAAGTTTGTTTACAGTCTTTCTACCACATACATATGCAACTCAAACAGAGCTGAATCAAGATTGTAAGGATAAGATAGAATATGAAAGAGGAAAGTTTCAAGAAAAGGTAATGGCAGATGTTTTTGAAACCTATGATTTTCCGATTGGTGACGAAGAAAAAATGATATCCTATGATATACATGATTTACGTAAACTTAGTATCCTAACTGGAGTGAAAGATCCTCATTTGGAAAGTGTATATCAACAATTTGAAAATGTGTCTTTAGGCCAAAAACAATTATACTTTTTCAATGAGGATTTTATGAACGCATACATATTATATAAGGACCCACAATACAACAATGTCATGATCCAATTAAATCGTGATGATGGGACATGGTCCGTGAAAGAGACAAAAGTAAAAGAAGGATCAAAAATAGATTTTACAAAGACAGATTGTAAGGACGAACATGTCATAAACAAAGGTTATAAAGGGCTGTTTAGAGGTCTAAATTAGAAGGTAGGAGTTACCGTGATAATTTTTGGGTAACTCCTTTTTTATTAGGTTAAAGGAAATGAAAAAATTGAAATTTTGTATCATGAAGTATTCAAATATGGTTATTAAAACTAGCTTGTACACAATTTTCCACAAATAGTTTTCGAAAGAATATTAAAAATAAAAATGATCGAAAATATCTAAAGGGGGCATTACCCATGTGGAAACGATTGTTATTTGTATTTGTTGTTTTCATCGTTTTAAGTGCTTGTAACCAAAACGACGACCAAGCATTAGATGCGGAGCATTATGATGATGACGGCTTTGGGGCACTTAATTTAAGAAGAGAAAACAGTGAACAGCCTGGTTTGAATCAAAATGAAAATAACGGTAATAATGACGGAAACCTACGAGTTGGTGGAGAGGGTCTTGGAGAAGGATATGTAAATCGAACACAGCATCCATCCGATACAATATCAAGTGATGAAACATCCGTTCCAAGTAACAAGTACCCTCATACAAAAGCAGTTAAGGTACAAGAGGCAAAGTATAAATTTATTACGATTGGCCCCGGAATGAATAAACGCGAAACGAATTGGCAGCAGATTGGACAGGGCAGCCAGCAGCAACCTAAGCAAAATGAGAGAAGACAGCAAGAACAAAAACAGACTAATGAGCCTCAACCAGAACAAGGAGCTAATCAGGCAGAGCAATCACAACCAGAACAAGGAGCTAATCAGGCAGAGCCAAAGCAACCAGAACAACCAGCTACTCAGGGAATAACAGCGGCTGAATCAAAAGTAATTGAGCTAACTAATGCAGAAAGAAGGAAAAATGGATTAGCTGATCTTCAGGCTGATACGTCTTTAAGCAATGTTGCTCGAAAAAAATCCAACGATATGCAGACGAATGGTTATTTCTCGCATACAAGCCCGACCTATGGTTCACCGTTTGATATGATGAGAGATTTTGGAGTTACATATCAAACTGCGGGTGAAAATATTGCTCAAGGTCAGCAGACACCTGAGCAAGTAGTACAATCATGGATGAATAGTGAAGGACATCGAAAGAACATTTTAAGTGGAAAATTTACACATATTGGTGTAGGATACGATGAAAAGGGACATTATTGGACGCAAATGTTTATTGGAAAATAATTGTATAAAATCATTCTCGAAATGGACGGAATTAGAGCAAATAACGGAATGAGAATCCTTCTGAATCTACAACGAGGATCCTCATTCCGCTAAAAGAGAAAGAGGACACGGACATTGATCCGATGTTCTATAGTTAGTTGAAAGGAAAACTGTTAATAATTCGAAAAAACACAGAGTGAACTGCACTCCAACTGCTAGACACCCTCTAACAATTGGAGGTGTAGTTTTTCTATTGGGGTATGAATTTGTTCTTTCTACTGAACTCAAATTACTTATCCACTCTTTTATCTATTCATGCTTTTTCCAAAGATTTAAGCTGTCTCCTCTGTCAAGTGCTTCTTTTCTGTTTCAGCAATAGCAACAGCACATGCAGCATCACCTGTAATATTAACCGCAGTTCGTGTCATATCAAGCAAACGGTCGATACCAATGATTAAGGCAATTCCCTCTACTGGAAGTCCTACAGAAGTTAACACCATTGCAAGCATGATTAATCCCACTCCTGGAACTCCGGCTGTACCGACACTAGCTAAAACAGCGGTTAACACGACCGTAACAATCTCTGCAAAGCTTAAGTCCATACCATAAACTTGAGCGATAAAGATTGTCGCTACCCCTTGCATAATAGCAGTTCCATCCATGTTAATTGTTGCTCCTAATGGTTGGACAAAACTACTAATTGGCTTTGGTACGCCTAGGTTTTCTTGTGCTGTCTTCATAGAAACAGGTAGTGTTGCACTACTGCTTGATGTACTAAACGCAACCGTCATTGCAGGGATAAATCCTTTAAAAAATGCAATAGGGTTTTGTTTTCCAATCAAAGATACTGCAGAGCCGTATGTCAGGACTGTATGAACTAATAACGCAAGAACAACAACTGACATATAGAGTCCCATTGCTTTTAATGCCGGAAAGCCTTGACTACCAACAGCAGTAGCAATAAGACCAAAGGTACCATATGGTGCTACTTTCATCACAAGATTTACAAGGAACATCATAATTTCATTACCTTGTTCCATCAGATTCAGAATTCCTTTTGTTTTATCACCAAGAATGGTTAAAGCAAATCCAATAAAGACTGAAAAAGCAATGATTTGTAGCATTTCACCTTGAGCCATCGCATTGATTGGGTTGGTTGGAATAATTTTTAATAGTGTATCAACTACTGGTGGTGCTTCTGCTGCCTCATACGTGATACCTTCTACATCGAAATTACCACCTTCACCAGGTTGAATGACTGCTGCTAATCCTAACCCGATTAATATAGCAATTGTTGTTGTAACTAAAAAGAATGCAATTGTCTTTGCTCCAATTCGTCCAAGTTTTTTGGGATCACCAAGACCTGCTACCCCTAATGTAATGGAGAAAAACACAATCGGCACGACAAGCATCTTGATAAGATTTAAAAAGATTTGACCTAACGGAACGAATAACCAACTGTTAAGATTTCCGAAAAGGCCTGGTGCTGTAAGATTTAAAATAATACCAACAATTGCGCCTAAGACAAGACCAATAATTATCTTCACGGTCAAATTCATAAACTACCTCCTCATCTTTTTAGTATGTGCATAGGGCTGTAAGAAAACTACAATAGTTAGAAAGACGAGAGAGTTTTTTAGACAATAAAAAAACCACGAGAGATTTGCTCATGGCTTGGACTGCAAATAGGAATTCACGTACAAAAAACGTATATTCTCTCTCCTGATGCTTACGAGGTTAGCTGTCGGATTCGGACGAAGAGTGGCCCTACCTAACTTAAGGATTCACCCCATGTGTTTTAAAAAACACAATATGGTTCCCCCGTTCCCGGATGGGATTCAGCGCGATATATAATTGTAGTTTATGCCCTATTAATATTTATATCTCATTGTATGAAAATATGTCAATTTAAAAAAATAGTGGGAAAATTTCTAAATTAGAATAATGGCAAGGGCCTTACCCACCTAACTTTTTATTGACAACCTTAATAAATAAATGTATATTATCTTATATATTATCATATTGATTCCGTAGCTCAGCTGGGAGAGCACTACCTTGACAGGGTAGGGGTCGCTGGTTCGAACCCGGTCGGGATCACTAACACAGGTCCTTGATAATCCTTGATTATCAAGGGCTTTTTGTATATAACAGGATATTTAGTTTGAAGTATAACAGATGAATTGGGGGCAAAATTATATAGACTGTATCTTACTAAAATATCTTAAATTGAATTTTATACGTGATCTTTTTTATTAATTAAGTTATCAACATGGTTTGCTGCTTTTTTCATCTGCACTTTCTAAAGCATGAGCATATAAATTCATTGTATTGCCAATTTTAGATTGCCAACTATGAGGGACTGGTTAGAGAGAAACGTCTGTTTTTTATATAAATAGGAAGAAACTGAATAATATTTTTAAACTGTATATTTTAATTTAAGTTGTTATTATAATTAAATTGTAAAATTCCTCTAGCAACTTTATAAAAATAATTCAAAAAATAACCTTTCTATAAATAGGTAGTAGCACCATCATATTAGATACCCAAGTATGCAAGAGGATCTACATGATGGTGTTTTTATTTTAAAAGAGGATGAGAAAAGTTGAAAAATGATACTGGAGAATTATAAACATGAAGAGCAAACCACTTTAAACAAATATAGCTCAACAATTATACATGTTGAATCAGCGATCTAAAGAGGAGTTGAGGAATACATACCCATCTCTTTCTCGACAAGAAATTCCAACTACATCATAACTTGTTTAGGATTGACAAGATACTATATTCATAATATTATAAAAATTAAATCACCTTGGTTTACCTAACATTTACTATAATCATTGAATCCACTACAATTATGCTACTTAAGTGGAGTGTTTGTAAACGTTTACAAAGATAAGTAGGTTCAATTGAAGCGTTTAGAGTAGCCTGAGCAGTGATAGAACCAAAGACTATTTATCGGACGAGCATCACCCTTTGACCGGTTTGGAAGATGAGAGGCGATTGTTGAAGGGGTATAGGAACCCGTCCGGAAACCATCCTTCTTCCTCACAACGAACAGCATCAAAACTACTTCTTGGACAATTTTTTCAATTTATTGTCGAAGATCATTATCCTGATTCGAGGCAAAGATTTATACATATTCAGGTTATTTCTATCCATACGACCTCCGTCCAGAATATGTCTTCATTTAATTGAATCTGCTAGAAATATAAATTGCCCACAACATTACGCTTAGCTTCCAGTCTTTCCGAATCAAAAAATAAATCGTGGACTTTTCATCTGTGGCATCTTTGCTCAGGATAATGTGGAAGTTTCTTTTCTGGTTATCTGTATAAATGAGGATTGCCATCCCGGGAACCCTGGTGAGATAACAGCATATTGAGCATCTTGGCAACCTTTATGTATTTTTTTATGCAGAACAGAAAGAAGTAATCTATTACACGAGAGCAGTATTGTGTTTATAAACCCGGATTGCCCTGTTTCCTATTGCATAAACCAAGATGACGGCTTTGCCACACTGTATTTCCAATACGGATCAGTATATTAATAACTGTGCTAGATTATGTAGAAAATGCCCGGAGGGACTTCCTTTGTTCAATAGTAAAGAATATTCCTTACATAATACGCTCTTTATCAAATTGATTGTGACTTTTCTATTGATTATGACACCCATTTTTTTGTTGGGTATCTATATGTATGAATGGAGTGTAAAGTCCACCAAAGAAAATATATTTGAAACAACGCATTCGCAAATCACATACTACTTGTCTGATCTAGAAAGTGAAATTGAACGCATGAAGTTGCTACAATATGGAGCCCTTGATGATATGAATTTAAATAAGCTTGCACTTATGTCGAAGGTGATGGGTCCGATTGAACAGACGGAAAAGATCAACGAACTGAGAAACAGTTTGTATTTGATTCAGAACAGTAGCGATTTGATTAAGAATGTCAATGTCCACATTCACCCCATATCCAAAACAATCTCTTCCTCAAGAGGTGCGCTGGAAATTGCTCTAGACCGCTATTACGGCATACTGTTTGCTTTGCAGGGAAAAGGTGCCCAAATAATCGAAATCCAAGACGAGCTTGCCTTGAGTGCAATAAGTCAATTCGGCAGTCCTGAAATATTGCCTGGCTTTATTATTGACATCGAACTTGATTCGAAAGAATTGCAAAAATCATTGAGAAAATTGAATACTTATCCGAACAGCGGAACCATCCTAGTGACTGAATCCACAAATGGACTTCTGGTCGAAGGTCCTAAAGAGTTTCTTATGTATGATGATTGGACTGAAGTGATTGATAGCGTGAGTAGGACTCCTCAAAATCTGCCCCAAATGATTGAGCTAGGGGAGGAAGATTATTACATTGCTCATGCTCATTCCGATTACCTGAATGTATCGGTCTATCATTTGATCCCGAAGAAGGTGATCATAAAGCCTTTGGACAAGTTTATTATTTGGGCCTGGCTGTTCATTGTCGGGGCCTTAGCCATCATGAGTATCTATGTCATTTTGACCTATAGATTTATTCATAAACCACTGTTGGCGCTGGTCAAAAGTTTTCGGCGCATCGAAAGCGGGGACCTTGATTTTTCCATTACTCATGATTCTAATGATGAGTTTCGTTATTTATTCAAGAGGTTTAATCAAATGATTGCTAATTTGCGTTCTTTGATAAATCAGGTCTACAAGCAGAAAATCATGATGCAAAAATCCGAGTTGAAGCAACTGCAATCTCAAATCAACCCCCATTTTCTATATAACAGTTTCTTCATACTCAACACCATGACGCGAACGGGCGATTTAGAACGAATTGAACAGTTTACCACGCACTTGGGCGAGTATTTTCGATTCGTTACCCGCAATGCTTCGTATGAGGTTGACCTGAGTAACGAAATTCAGCATGCCAAAGTATATACGGAAATCCAATCTATTCGATTTTCTCGCCGTATCGAGATCCAGTTTGGGGAATTACAAGGAGATCTGGGGAAACTCCGTGTTCCAAGGCTCATTGTTCAACCGATTATCGAAAACGCATTTGAACATAGTCTTGAACGAATGCCCTCTGATGGTTTGATAGCTATTTCAATTGAACAAGATTTGTCGAAAGTTCGTGTCATCGTCGAGGACAATGGGCGTAATTTGACGGATGAGACCCTGCATCGTTTGGAGAGAAATCTCGCGGACAATGATGAATACCAGGAAACGACAGGATTGATCAATATCCACCGACGGATGAAGATTATGTTTAGTGGTGAAGGAGGCCTGACCGTTTCAAGAAGCAAGCATGGGGGCTTAAAGGCCGTCTTATACTTTCCAAAGCAAAGGGGAGAGCACGATGTACAGAATGTTGATTGTAGATGATGAAGCCGTTATCACCGACGGGTTATGTGAGGTATTTCAAAATTTGGATATGGAGCTTGATTTGTGTAAGGCATATTCTGGCATTGAGGCTGTTGAAACGATGAAGCAACAGAGAGTGGATATCGTATTGACCGATATTCGCATGCCGGACATGGACGGAATGGAACTCATGGAGTATATTCTCGAGGAATGGCCACATTGCAAAATTATTTTTCTGACAGGATACGATGTTTTTGATTATGCCTATAAAGCGATCAATTTGGGAGACGGAATCCGTTATATTTTGAAGAACGAGGGATATCCTAAGATAATCGAGACGGTCCGAAAGACCGTTGAAGAACTGGACAGTGAATTACATATCAAAGATTTAGTGAATCAATCACGAGAGCATTTAAATACTCTGGAAACTCTGTTGCAGGGAGAGTATTTGCGACATCTCATCAAGGGGACGCGAGATGATGACAAGCTAAAAGGCGACTTTGAGAAATTGAATATTCCGCTTAACCCCGACTTTCCATTTCTAATTGTACTTGGCAACTTTACAATCCCGGATTTGCAAGATTCCTATGTTACTCGCCAGGAAATAGGGCTTGCTATTAATTTTTTGGCTCAATCATTCTTGATAAACAAAGTAGAACACATTGGTGCATTAGATCGCTATAACGATCTGGTGTGGTTGATCCAGCCCAAAATTGGGTCTACTCCTTTATCTAGTTACTCCATCGATTTGATGACTCGGCAAATGGCAGGAACCTTCGAACTGATTGGACAAGCCTGTATGGATTCCATGGGTGTCTCCATCGCTTTTACCGTCGCCTGTCATGCATATGGCTTTAGAGCCTTACCAAGGGTGTATGAGCAGATTCGGCAGCTCCAGAGTGAAAGGGTTGGAGACGGGGCCCAAATGGTTCAGGTAGCACAAATTGAAGAAACGACTGATTCTAGAGGAGCGTTTGTACATTCATCCCTAGAAAATGTGGAAATCTTGGCGATTCATTTGGAAAGTGGCAGGCGCAAGGAGTTTTTTGACGTATTTGACGAGATCACGAAATCCTTTGTGCAGAGAGAACCATCCACACCAGGACATGTGATGGAACACTACTATTCAATTGCCGTGGTGCTCCTGTCCCATTTAAACCGGATGCACCCGAATAATCAAGTCAACGCAAAAAAGCTAATGAATTTTGATGATCATTCTTCCTGGTCGGAGGCTTTTCATTTTTTGAGACAAACTGCCGAGTGCTTGTTTGATTCTCGTCATAAAGAGGAAAAGAACAGAGCTACCCAGGTGATTGACCAGATTTGCGTATATATTGAAGAGCATCTAGACCAAGACTTGTCACTTGTTCGATTAGCAAAGATGATTCATTTCAACCCTTCTTACCTATCACGACTTTTCAAGCAAGAAATCGGGGTGAATCTATCAGTATATATTGAGGACTGCAAGTTCAAGCGAGCTAAGGAATTGTTAAAAAATAATCTTTTGAAAATATCGGAGGTGGGCATGAAAATCGGATATGACGCTCCCCACTCGTTCACCCGTTTCTTCAAAAGGATGACAGGGATGACTCCACAGGATTACAGGGATGTATTAAGAGAGAAGGAAATGGATAGGGAGGATCAAAGCCATATAGAGTACTATAAAGGACCAATCACCTAAGCTTCCATGATGCCGCTCTTATTGAAAAGCATATAAAATGATCATTTCCCGATAAGCTTGGTCAAAGTTTCACGTTTTTGATAACATCTTTTTTCTTGTAAACAGTGAAATGATTCTTTTATTAGCGTTAAGATTAGGAGACTTCGGCGGAATCCATTCATGCTCAGCGCTTGGCTATTAATTACAGAAATATCTAATGGCTAAAAAATGAGGACCATTATCTGTTCGAATGATTAGTTGTAATCACTATTTGAAATGGATTCCTCTTGAAAACAATGGTAATATCTTTGCCTCACATGATTTTCAACGATAATGGCTTTTATTGTTTAGTAGAAAACACCAAGTGGACTAGTAATGAAAATGAGGCATCTGATGAGATGGTATACACGTACTAATATCAATTTGCCAAAAGTTAATTGGAACCGGTTACAACACATTCCTCTGGCTAACTACGAGGGGAATGCCCCCTTTTTACAGTTGGTGGAAGTGACATATCTAACTTTTTATATAACCCGTAAACCTTCTTCATAGTAATAACAAGCCTATACTTTCTTCTTAAGCTATTAGAAGTCTATGGTAGCTGTAGATATTTTCTCCTCCTCTCAATTAGTTTTTCTTAAACCGTTCTTCAAATTATCACCAAGTTTATCATTCTTCCAATCCTTAAAAAAGTCTCCGAAGCAAAGTATTCAATAACAAGGATTTTTTAGGCACCTTAGCTGAAAATCCTTCGTCAATCCAGATTAGATAACACAACTATTTTATTTGATTTCGTATCATTGCTGCTTAAAGCTCTTTATCCCTAAGACTTAAAACTCGTGAAGCATGAACGGGTTTTGCTCATATACTCTTTTGACGCATATAATCAGCTAGCACAAAAAATCAACAACAAAATTTAATAAAGCGTAAAATTCTCCATTTTTGGTATGAAATGTGTTGGTGGCTAAGCAGAACCACATCTAATCGGAAATAAAACTCAAAACAAGTCTGAAAAACTATAATTTGGAACTAAACCCGTAGATGACGAAAATTTACTGTAAAGAAGAGGTGAGGATAGGACGAGCCAGTATCAGTTTTTGACATTCTAGCGGCTCTTTTCACTCCTTTTAACGACTTTTTTTGAAAGCGCTTAAATATATGTCAACAACGGGTAACTTTGTAAAGAGGTGTACATTGTATGGTCGCAAGGTACACTCCTATAATGAAATTAAGCAAAAGAGCTGTGTTTCAACATAACAGGCAAGCGTAAAGAGTTGCAACGCGTCGGAGCTTCTTGATTACAAATGTAATGTTTCGTTGTCGTTTCCTTCGTTTTGCAAGCGCATACAATTTAAATCACCTATAAAGCGCTTTTCCCTTTTGGAGGGTCTTCACAAATGTGTTTATAACGGAATGTCATTCGAAAAGATGATCTCATTAATTATTTTTTTAGAATGGCGTCCATTATAATAAAAAAAATTAATAAAAGGGAGGAAGAAGTATGAAACGTTTGAAAAAATGGACATGGCTCTCAGTAGTATTAGTAATGGCACTCATAATTACAGCCTGTACAGAAAAGACGGAGAGTGACTCGAACAGTCAAACATCTGGTAACGATGAAGGCGGTTTACCGCATATCTCGTTTACGATGGCGTCGGTGCAGGGAATTGAAGGTTTTGATTACACTGCTGGAGACGACCTTGCCAAATTTTACTCAGAGAAGTTTAATTACAGCTTAGAAATGACAGCGCTTAACTGGGACAACTGGAATGAAAGACTTCGCATTTGGATCAACTCTGGCGATATGCCAGACATCGCTGTGTACAATTATATTCATGCAGATGCGGCTACTTATGTTGAACAGGGGCTAGTTAAAAAATTCCCTGATGACTGGAAAGAGCGTTGGCCTAATGTGGCGGCAGTATATGAAAAAACAACACTTGGACCTAAAATGGAAGAACTCTTCGGAGGTACGTATTTCATTCCGCGAGCGCGTTTTATGGAAAATTTGCCTGGCGATCCATTGGCAAACCATTTATCCCTATATTTGCGAAAAGATTGGGCTGAAGCGGTAGGTTTCCCGATTAAGTCAAGTTATACGACCTCCGAAATTATTGAATTTGGAAAATTGATCAAGGACAAGGACCCAGGAAATGTGGGGGACAGATTGATTCCGCTTGCCGAAAATACTAATCATGCTGTCGAGCTGTTTATTGCAAGAAACAGCACTCATTGGAATAGCTTCTACCAAGATGAGAATGGTGAGTATCAATGGGGCGGTGCTTCTGAAGATACGTTGAAGGGACTAAAGTTGTTTCAAGAAGCATACAACTCTGGTGTGCTTAGTCCAGATTTCTACACAGTGAAAGACGAAGAGCATGGATCATACTTTAGAATAACAGGAAATGCAGGTGCTACATATACCCAGGCACCGACTTCTGTTCTTCAGCTAAATTTTGATGAATTTGAGGCGAATATTGGGGATCCTTATGAAAATATGCATATGGCTACTGTTGTAGGAGAAGACGGTAATTTTCATCAAAGAGACTTGATTAATTTCTGGGGTACGATCATTTTTAATCCAGAAATCTCAGATGATAAATTTGAGCGCTACATGGATATCCTCGACTATAACGCGACCAGTGAAGGTTATATCATAACCAATATGGGTCTACCAGAAGTAGACTGGACTTATGATGACAGTGGCAATGTCGAATCTCTCTATGACGAAGAAGCAGAGGGCAAGCCACTTGGTGGTACTACTGGAAAATATCCATCGAATGGTTACCTATTGGGCAGCACAATCTTGTTTGACGATTTTGCATTTGACAACCCGAATTCGGATGAAAGAATTAGAGAACTGTCAAAGCAGCTTTATGCTGACAGAACGGAATTGGGTACGCCTGAATCCTTCCCAAAAGTGGACTGGACTATTTATACCCATGATTCCCCGAGCATGAGAAGAGCCCAACTTGATTACGTTACAGAGTACGCAAATCTCGTAACGATGTCGGGTGATTTGGAAGCAAACTGGAAAGACTGGGTACAGTCGAAGATGTCATTGATTCAGCCTGTTCTGGATGAAATGAACGCGAAATAATTTTCAGAATAGTGAAATTAAAATTGATGAGGTAATTCAAGTATCTGAGGCGAATCTTACTGATTCGCCCGGACACTTGATTTTTATATTGGATAAACACCTCCATTGTATGGGGTCCGGTAGTGAGCACGAAAAAAAATGATGGTGGGAGTTTAAATATGGAAAAAACAATACAGATCAAGGTAAAGGAAAATAACTCTATAACTAGTCAAATATGGAAGTCAAGAGAAATTTACCTCCTTTTGTTGCCGGGAGTCATATGGTTTTTAATTTTTGCTTACATTCCAATGTACGGGTTATCCTTGGCGTTTAAAAGCTATCAAGCTAGTCTCGGTATTTTTGGCAGTCCATGGATCGGACTGGACAATTTTGTCTATGTTTTCAGAGATCCCGCATTCATGGAGTCGGTCTGGAAGACCCTGTGGATAAACGCTGGGCGGATTGCGTTTCAGTTCCCCGTTCCAATTATTCTGGCTTTATTGTTGAATGAAGTGCGCCTTGGCCGATTCAAAAGAACTCTGCAAACGATTTACACATTCCCGCACTTTTTGTCATGGGTAATCGTGGCTAGTGTGATGATTAATATTTTAAGTACTCAAGGTTTGGTAAACGGGATCATCAGATTGCTCGGTTTCGAAACGATCAATTTCCTTGGTAGCACGGATACCTTCCTGCCCTTATTGTATATTACTGAAAATTGGAAGTCATCTGGTTGGTTTATGATCATCTATATGGCAGCAATCACAGGAATTGATACTGAACAATATGAATCTGCCCAACTCGACGGCGCAACCCGTTTGCAGCAGATGTGGTATATCACGCTTCCAGGAATAAAAAGCACTATTGTGGTCATGTTGATTTTGACCGTCGGAAACCTTATGAATATGGGATTTGATCAAATTTTCAATATCAGCAATGCGGCAACGGCCAGAGCTGGGGAAATTCTGGACATGTATATTTATCGTATTACCTTCCAGTCTGCTGCCGATTTCTCTTTCTCAAGTGCAGTTAGTTTGTTTAGATCCATCGTCAACTTTGCTCTGTTGTTATTCGCTGACCGTGTCTGTAAATGGCTGGGCTCGGATGGACTTTTCCCTTCGCCAAGGAAAAAAGTTAGGGGATGATCGACGGAAGCGAATACATTTATCTAAGAAAGGATTGAGAACATGGAAGAGATTAAACCTGCATCGAAAAAAATCAAACCTGGCAAGCCGATACAGACAAAACATAACAAGGGGAAACACACTAAAATTCAAACACTGGATGTTGTCTTATTAGTGATTCTCACCATTTTCGGTCTCGCTATCATCATACCGTTTATTTATGTCATTGCCATATCCTTTTCAACACAACAGGAATATTTGAAATCTAGTTTACTATTATTCCCGAAGGAAGTAACATTCGAAAACTACAAAGCTTTATTTCAAGATGGACGCATATGGACAGGTTATCGAACAACCTTGCTGTTCGTCTTGTTGGGTGTGCCACTCAATTTGTTTTTGACTACTAGCATGGCATATGGACTGAGCAGGCCCGATTATCCATTCAAGCGGTTTTTTATCTATTTTGTGGTCATTACCATGTTGTTCTCTGGCGGAATTGTTCCCATGTACCTGTTGATGAGAGACCTACAATTAATTAATACGGTATGGTCGGTTGTGTTTAACTATGGGATCAATACATTTTATTTGATTATCATGATGAACTTTTTCAGAACTTTGCCGCTTGAAATCATGGAGTCTGCCAAGATTGACGGGGCAGGGGAATGGCGGATAATGTTTAATATCGTGTTGCCAATATCTATGCCAATCATGGCTACGATGACATTGTTCTATGCGGTGGATCGATGGAATGAATGGTTTCATGCCATGATATTCATTAGGGACAACAACCTTGTTGCATTGCAGCTAGCATTAAGGTCCATTGTTATCGACTCCCAGATTAGTCAACAGATGAATGCATCGAATCTGGCAACGGATGCAAAATTTTCAGAAGGAATGAAAATGGCGGCGGTCATGGTCACGATGCTTCCTATTATGTGTGTATTTCCGTTCTTGCAAAAATACTTTGTCAAGGGCATGACTGTCGGTGCAATCAAGTAATGACATAGATTAATAATATAGTAGGTGTTAGAATGAAGGAATTTCGTAATATTCGATACAAAAGGATAGAAACTCGTGATTTATTTATGGACATTTTTCTTCCTGAGGAAAGTAATCCTCCGTTAATCATGTGGATACATGGAGGTGGATGGAATGAATTAAACCGGACATGGAACCTGGCCATGCCCATGCTAGAAAGAGGATATGCGATTGCGTCGGTCGACTATCGCTATAGTGATGAAGGCCCATTTCCCTCACAGATGTTGGATTTGAAAGACGCCCTATTATTTTTGAAGAAATATGCTAGCCAATACGGATATGACGGGGGAAGAATAGCGGTATCAGGGGATTCCGCAGGAGGACATCTGTCAGCATTACTAGGTGTGTCTACAGGTAACCAGGACTGGGAAGGTGTAGAAGGTGATTACAGCGTGCAAGCCGTTGTTGACATGTGTGGACCAACGAACTTGTCGTTAACATTTAAGGGCTTGGAGGAGAAGGACAATCCCACTACTGAACTACTTGGAGCCCCTGTGTCTTCGAAAGCAGGATTGGCGCGTGCAGCAGCAGCAAGTCCTTTGACATATATAAATGGGAGTGAGCCACCGTTTTTAATTCTGCATGGATCAGAGGATCCCGTGGTATTCCCCGAACAATCTAGACTTCTGAGAAATGCACTGGAAAAGGCGGGGGTGCCGGTCATGATGTATCTGATCCCGGGCGCGGTGCATGCATTTGAGGGCAGGCTTGTAACGGAAATCATGGTGGAATTCCTGGATTATTTTTTAAAAGGAATCAAAACCGTTGAAACACCAGAAGTGCAAAAATGCCACTACAGGGTGATTCCTTACACTAAAAAGTAAATGTTTTCTCTGCCAGATTAAAATCCTTCCCACGCAGGCCCGGAAGGTGAAGAGTGACGGGCCTTGCGTAGGAACAACTAAATATAAGAAAGAAGGTTAATACATGAAGAAAGCAAAGGTTACTGTACATCCAGATTATAAGATAAGTCAGGTCGATAAACGTCTTTTTGGTGCATTTCTTGAACCAATCGGTAGTTGGGTTTATGGGGGCATTTACAATCCGAAGCACCCGACTGCTGACGACATGGGGTTTCGCCGTGATATTATTGACGCTGTAAGAGAGTTTGATTTGCCAGCCCTTCGTTTTCCCGGGGGAAACTGGGTATCGGGCTGGGACTGGAAGGATTCTATCGGACCGGTCGAAAATCGAAAGGTACAGTTGGATCTTTCCTGGTTCCAAATTGAGCCAAATATTATTGGCCACGATGAGTATTTGGAGTGGACCAAACGTGCTAATACAGAACCAATGTATACCATCAACCTTGGTACGGAAGATATAAAAAGCGCTGCACACTTGGTTGAGTATACCCGCCATCCCGAAGGCACCTATTGGTCCGAACTGCGCAAGAAAAATGGACATCCTGAACCATATCCCGTCAAGACTTGGTACCTTGGGAATGAAATGGACGGCCATTGGCAAATTGGCTCGTGGGAAAAAGATCCTGTCGGTTTCGGCATTCGCACTCACGAGGTTTCCAAGGTCGTCAAATGGATTGACAACAAGGCGGAAACCGTGTTTGCAGGCACCTCCGACCATAACAGACATTTCCCTGAATGGGAGATGGCGGCACTAGAGCAATGTTACGAATCAGTTGACTACATATCTTTGCACCATTACCACTCTGCTCCAGAAGGAGACATTGCCAACTATCTCAATATATCCTCTGTCTTCGAAAATTATATCAATACTAGTATTGCCATCTGCGACTACATCAAGACCAAGCTAAGAACACCTAAGCAAATGTATATTTCTTTCGACGAGTATGGCGTCAATTTTGGTAAGCAGGGTGAGGTTCTCTTCGGGCGCAGAGGCTGGCAGGACGTTTCCAAGAGCTTTTTCCAGTTTGCTCCTAGAGACAATACCTTTACAAGATATGATCCAGAGCATTTTGTCGAGAGCAAATACGGTACCAATCATCAAATGCTGAACGCTCTTGCCATGGCCTCCGTGCTCCTAACCTTCTTGCGTCACGCGGACCGCATCAAAATTGGCTGTATGACCGGTGGCATTCGTAACGCATTGGCTTTTAACGGCGAACATGTGTGGAAGTACGCGGCTTATTATCCTTTCTACCAGATGAACAAAATGGCCCGCGACAGCATTTCAATTCTGCCAGTTGTCGATGGACCGACATTTAACACCGAGCAATTTGCCCTTACAGGCTCCAATCAATGCCATGCCTATGAAAACGTTCAAGCGATTGAGGCCGCCGTTGTTCATAATGAGGAAAAGGAAGAGGTCTGCATCTTCTTGATCAACCGGGCGGTAGAAGATGATATCGAAATCAGCTTGGACGTTCGTGGCTTCGAAGACTATAAGCTCATAGAGCATATCGAGATGTATACCGATGATTTGGAAAAGGGCAATAGTTTCCAATATCAGGAGGTGATTAAGCCCACGAACAATATGGATACGAAAATGGAAAACGGTAAAGTGACAGCTGTTGCCAAGAAGCTTTCATGGAATGTGATTCGACTTAAGAAATAAATACAAAAAAAGTATGGACTCATATCAAAAGAAAATAAATGAAGGGAGTCATTAAATATGCTTAGAGAAGTTACAGTTGAAAATGGAATTGTTCGGGGGCTGTCAGCAGCAGATCCTCGCATCACAAGTTTCAAAGGCATCCCATTCGCTGCTCCGCCCGTTGGCAAAAATCGCTGGCGTGCCCCAATGCCCGCACAAGATTGGGATGGCGTCTTGAAAGCGTTCGAATTCGCTCCGGTCTCAATGCAACCAAAAATCGGGATTAATGAAAATGACATCTATACTCGGGAATGGAATGTTGATCCGGACATCCCTATGGATGAAGACTGTCTTTATCTGAATGTTTGGACGCCAGCGCGCAGCACAGATGAAAAACTGCCAGTGTATGTATGGTATTTTGGCGGAGGGTTGCAGGTCGGCAATACTGCGGAGATGGAATTTGATGGCGAACGTATCGCTCGTAGGGGCATTGTTGTGGTAACAGTTAACTACCGGCTTAACGTGTTTGGATTTTTATGCCATCCCGAAATTTCAGCGGAGGCACCGGAAGCTCCCGCCAACTTTGGCCATCTCGACCAACAGGCCGGCACGCAATGGGTCAAACGAAATATTGCGGCTTTTGGAGGCGATCCAGATAATATAACCATTGGCGGACAGTCAGCTGGAGGAGGTAGCGTATTGAGCCAGCTCACATCGCCTCAGAACGAAGACCTCTTTCAGAAGGCGATCATTCAGAGCGGAATCATGACCAAGCTTTACCCAGGAAACCGCGTGCCTGGAGTCAGGGCCAATTTGGAGGAAGCTGAACGGGACGGCGTTGAATTTTTTGAATATCTTGGCGTTTCTTCCCTTACGGAAGCCCGTAAACTGGATGCTGAATATATTCGCGACAAGTCATTGGAATACAGGAAATCATGGGCGCATTGGGGTACTGTAGTTGATGGTAGGTTCTGCGTAGGCAACGCATTCGAGTTGTTTCTTGAAAACAAGCGGTGGATGGTGCCAGTACTTTTAGGACACACTTCCTCCGAGTTTTTCAGTGTTCCAGATGTCAAGACACTAGACGAATTCCACAAAATGGCCGTTGACTTGTTTGGTGACGACGCCGAAGAGTATCTTGCGCTTTGTCAAGTACAGTCGGAAGACTTGGATACAGTATTAAAAAAAGCTTCCGTAAGTGGCATTGAATATGCTATTCGTGTTGCTGCACAGGCCAATGCGGATACAAATGCCAATATACCGCTGTACTATTATAATTTTGATGCTGAAATACCAGGATATGATAACCCTGGAACCTTCCACTCGGTGGATCTTTGGTTCTTTTTTGAGACATTGGCCAAATGCTGGAGACCATTTGTAGGCAAACATTATGACTTAGCCCGCGAGATGTGCAACTACTGGGCCAACTTTATACGCTCAGGAGATCCAAATGGAAAAGATTCCACGGGAGAAGAGCTTCCACAGTGGGATCCTTACACTCCAAAGGCACCGTATGGAATGGTATTCAAAGACAAATCGGAGTTTGTCAGGGAAGAACCAGATAATCTAATGAAGTTTCTTGTCAAACAGTATTTCGAGAAAAAGTAATTTTATATTTTAATAGGAGCCATTCCTGTATTAAAAGAATTTGAGGTTTGAACAAAAAAAGCGCCTCCTGTATGCTGGGTAATGATGACGGACATCAATCATTCCCTAATTAAGAGGAGGACGCTTACTATGAA